>UMCI01034470.1_pt1 | contig 63970 bp, 97 predicted proteins | sample 1964211 | NCBI WGS metagenome assembly UMCI01 (sample SAMEA4835966, study PRJEB28245) | human gut metagenome | biome: gut microbiome; material: fecal sample | place: Denmark | collected 2008 | reverse complement strand
ATAAATGTATGTGCCCATCACAACCTTCAATATCGGCTACCCCCGCGAGCGGCCTTGGAAACGATTGCCTTAATATTATAGCACAGATCTCAGAAAAAGCAAGAGGAAATTTCAGCTTTTTTCGTGTCATTTTTATACAGACTGTACTATGGAATTTTGTATTAAGTTGATTTTCGTTCAACCTTATGTAAGCAGCAAAGATACTCTTTGTTATATTCCTTTGCTTTTCCACGCATTCCCGTTTATTTTGAGTTTTTTCACAGAATTGCGACCTACATATTATACCACGCCCAGCCCAAAAAGAAAACCCCGCAGTTCCCGACTTCTTGACAAGCCAGCTGCTTCTGATTACAATACGAAAAAAGAGTTCGCAGACGTTCTCTTTGCATATTTCAGCCATCAGCTCCGGGAAAGGATTTTTTCATGGAACCAAAAACAAAACAATATCTGCTCATAACTGTTGTAGGAGTCACGCTTTTTGTGGCGCTGCTGCGGCTTTCTTCCGTTCTGGCATTTGCTGCACAGTTGGTAGACCTGATACTGCCCATTCTGGCAGGCGGCATTCTGGCACTATTTATCAATGTGCCTATGACCGGGCTGGAAAAACGGCTGAAACGCCTGTTCTGCAAGGCCAAAAAACAGCCCTCGGATAAAGTACTCCATCTCCTGAGCTTCTTCATCACCCTGCTGGGTGTTGTGCTGGTGTTGGTGCTGGCGCTGACATTGCTGATCCCGGAGCTGGTGCAGTCTTTTCACAGCCTCTATGTACAGATCGAAGCAAACATCCCCCGCTGGACCGCCTATCTCAGCGCACAGGATGCCGACATGGGGTGGCTGATGAGCTGGCTGGAGGGCATCGACTGGGAGCAGCTGCTTCGCAGGGTCACCGACAGCATCGATACCGTGCTGGTCAATGCGGTAGGAGCCGTATCTGCCACGGTAAATATTGTGGTAACCGCATCCTTTGCCCTGATCATCTCTGTTTATATGTCCGTTGGCTCAGAGAGTCTCTGCCACCACGCCCGCACATTGGTCTGTGCCTACCTGAAGCCCAGCCACTCCGCCTGGCTGCTGAAGTTCTGCCGACTGTTCCGGCAATCCTTTGCAAACTTTCTGACAGGGCAATGCAGTGAGGCCGTGATCCTTGGCGTTCTCATGGCTCTTGCGTTTTCCGTTTTCAAGATCCCCTACGGCAGCCTGGTGGGAATGCTGACCGCCATCTGCGCCATCATCCCCTACGTCGGAGCGCTGATCTCCTGCGTGGTCAGCGTGTTCCTCGTGCTGTTGGTGGATCCCGTTCTGGCCGTGCGCTGTCTCATTGTTTACCTTGCCGTACAGTTTATTGAAAACCAGTTCATCTACCCCCGGGTGGTGGGAAAGTCCGTGGGGCTTTCTCCGCTGTACACCCTTGTGGCTGCTATGATCGGCGGAGAGCTCTTTGGCATCATCGGCATCATCTTCTTTATCCCCCTGACGGCGGTGATCATTGAGCTTGTGAAGGAGGATGCCTGCCGACGCATACAGGCAAGAGAACCCCAGCGATCCGGGCCGTCTGAGTAAAGGTTTTCCCCCAGTGCCACACCCAAAACCATCATCGCGTGCATTGTTTCCGGCTGTTCCGGTGCAGGTGCAGGATTGATATGCATACAAAAATACCGCTGCTCCTGTGCATTTTTCCAAATGCAAGAGCAGCGGTATTTTATTGCGCCGCTTTTGTTTTCTTTTGCAGCGCTTCGTGCATATATCCCATCAAAATCAGGATCACCAGCAGATAATACGGAAAAATCGCGATCGTGGTGTGGTTTGCGATCACGCCGAACAACGGCGGCATCAGGCAGTTGCCGATATAGGCGCTGGCCATCTGGACCCCAATGATCGCCTGCGACCTGTCCGCACCGAAACGGCCCGGCGTTGCATGAATGATGCTGGGATAGATCGGAGCACAGCCAAGACCAACCAGCAGCAGCCCTGCCAGCGTCACTGCTTCCCCAAGCGGCAGAAGAAACGCCGCTATCCCAATCGCGATGATCCCCTGCCCCATACGAACCATCTGGGTATCATCGAATTTTAAGGTCAGGAAGCCGCACAACGCCCGCCCCACAGTGATGCCGACAAAGAAAAGACTGGCAAAACCGGCGGCGGTCTCCGGCGCGATTCCCCTGTTCAGCACCAGATAACTGCTGGCCCACAGACTGGTGGTCTGCTCCAGAGAACAGTAGCAGAAAAATGTAATCAGAACCTCTTTTACGCCCGAGATCCGGAAAATCTGTTTCAGGGTCAGTACTTCTGCCGGGACTGCTTCCCGCTCCTCGGCATTCGCACCCGATTTCGTTTTCCAGAGCGGGAGGCTTAGCAGAATAATGATCGTCAGCACCATCTGCATCACACTGATGACCCGATACCCCGTCTGCCACCCGGCACGGGAAGAAAGCGCTGCGCCCATGATGTAGGGCCCGACCGAGGCTCCGATCCCCCACATACAATGGAGCCAGCTCATGTGGCGGCTGGCAAAATGGAGCGCTACATAGTTGTTGAGTGCTGCATCCACGCTTCCAGCTCCAAGTCCATAAGGGATCGCCCACAGGCACATGGCCCAGAATGAGCTGCTGACAGAGAACCCGAACAGTGCTGCGGCGGTCATGGCCACGCTGATGGCTGTAACACCGCCTGCTCCAAACCGGCGGGTCATTCGGTCACTTTGCAGGCTGGAGAGCACCGTTCCCACCGATATAATGCAGAAGATCACACCGGAATAGGAGACCGGAACCCCAAATCCCTGATAGATCGAAGGCCACGCCGCCCCCAGCAGAGAATCCGGCAGGCCCAGACTGATAAAAGAAACATAGATCACCGCTAACAGCAGATGGATCATCTTGCATTCCTCCTTTTGATCGATACAATTATATCACAACAGAAGAAATGCCATTAGGATAAATTCCTCAATTTTGTACAACAAAAGCGTCAACATCGAGAGCGCAGATTTATCATCTCGATTCCGTTCGGATTGTGAACGTGTCCGGAAGGTTGAAAATCTCTTTTTTCAGGAACAATGGATAAAAAGTTTCATCCTTTAATTGAGCAATCTCTAACCATTTAAATATATGCGTATCGGTTCCCTCTGTTCGAGTAAACGTGTTTTGCCTTTCCAGCAGGCCAGCATCTGCGGTATCCATCAAAAAATAAATACATATCTCGTGATATCGGAGACCATCTGTATCTTTTGTGAAAAAAGATTGATTCAACCATAATGGCCGGGATATCTTCAGTGAAACACCAAGTTCTTCCCGAACTTCCCGTATCATCGCTTGTTCGGCCGTTTCCTCCATCATCACTCTACCCCCGGGCAGAGAGTAGTACTCTGACGGTTTGTCATGGGACATTGCCAAAATTCTTCCGTTAGAAATTATGATTGCACCCACTCTGTAATTGAACTTTTCATCGCCCATCTTAAAAGAGATATCCACTTTCCATCACGCTCCCACATTCATTCTTATTCGTACATCCGCCCCTATTTTACCAGCAATAAGAGAACATAGCAATTTCTTCAAGCAAAAACGCCAGCGTACCATGTTTACGTAACACGATACGCTGGCGCTTCTATTTTCAGTTCTTACCCAGCCTTCGGTGTGAGCCATCCTTTTACAGTGTCCACATCGACCTTGCTTGCTTTTGCAATCTGCTCAATCGATACACCCTGTTCATAAAGGCTCTGTGCCATCTCAACTGCCATTTCTTTTCGGCTTTCAACTCTCAATTCTTCCATAGCCTTGCACATGCTGCCCACTCCTTTCGGGTTTTCTTTCAAGTAGCGCGTTCGTTCTGCCATCAGGTCAAAGTTCATCTCCTCTGCACTGGTGCAATTGAAATCGTGCATCAGTTTTCCAATGTCAGAATCATCACGATACTCGCCATTGACATACAGAATATGAGTTCCATCTTCAAACGGCAAGCCCAGTGTCAAGTTTATGTTCTGAATGACATATACAGGTTTTCCGGCCTTATAGTAATCTTTTTCCGTAATGAAAACGACATAGGAATCCGGCAGTTCTCGGTATTCCTGATCCTTGTCCAAATTTTCCACATCCATCACGCTGGAATGATATCTTGCCCGGTGCGGGTCAGCTCCATTGTCAGAGCGCTGAATCTCGATATCATATTTCTTGCCCGTGCTGTCGGTGGCATATGCATCCAGACAAATTGACCGTGCTCCAGTCACGCGCTTCAGGTCGGCCTGCGTTTCACATTTGGTCAGTATCAGATCAGGTTTACCCACAATGATGCGGAGCACCAGTTCTGCCAATGGAATATTATCCTTGAACATCCCGCGCATAACTCCTGTTTCTATTGTTTATTTTATCATAGAGCAGTCATTTTATCAACCCTCGTTCAACCACATTAGTTGGCGCTAATATAGTTCTGTACCATCATGTGCATCACCTTCTCCGTCTGCACAATTCCCTGTTCGTTGGAAAATCTAATAAACAATCGCATCGTCTGTTCGTAGCTTCCAATCGTCTTTTTGCTCAACCCCTTCAATTCACAGTGCTCTATGAACAGTTCCACATCACGTTCCAACATAAAAACAACCTCCTGGATCATCCGCTGCCGCTCAATGAATCCAGAAGGTTTATCGCTATGGAAGGTTTCAATTCATCACTATGGAATCCATAATTCTATAATTCCATAGCGATAAACATTTTTCAGCCTCCCAGAATTGCCAGATGTGCACGCAAAATATCACGTCGGCATGTGCATCCATCACACTGCTCTCTGCCGCTTATCCAGCCGCATTTTGTCAGCGATCATCGCGATGAACTCGCTGTTGGTCGGTTTTCCCCGCAGGTTGTGGATGGTATAGCCGAAGTAGCTGTTGAGGGTATCCACATCGCCCCGGTCCCACGCCACCTCAATGGCATGGCGGATGGCGCGCTCCACGCGGCTGGCAGTGGTACCGTTTTTAGGATAGGAAATTTACCTAATTGTTGTGAGGTATTCTCCGGTCTTCACAGGTATAGGCGCAAGTTGTTTATCGTGCCCTTATTATACCAGATGCCGGGGTATATATCCATCGACAAATCGCTCAAATCCGACAACTCAAAAAAGAAAAGTCCATGAAAATATCAATGCCCAGCGGCACCATATTTTTCCATAGACTTTTCCTCCATTTTGATTACTTCCTGGCGTTGTTCTCTGCCCTCAGCCGTGCAAACAGTTCGTCTGCCTCGATGGCCTCCTTGGTGAAGGAGTTGTTCTTCCACCAGTTGATAATGGCCACCACAACGGTGATAAGGGTGCTGACCAGTTGCTGGAGCTGCTCGTTGTCGATGGGCAGCGGGCTCTTGTTGAACGAAGCCAGCAGACTGTTCAGCAGCGCCACGATCAGGCAGATGGTTCTCGCCCAGGTCGCAGCACTCGCATTGGTGTATTTATCCATTTTGAAGTCCTCCTGTTCAGGCTGTGTGATCTTCCCTCAGCGGCAGTGCCTCCATCCGCTCGTATAGGTTCGTGCCGGTGCCGTTGCCCTTCAGTTCGTGGTACGCCTCGTATACAAGCCCCACGTTGGTCAGCCCTTCCGAGTCAACGTACCCTTGCTGGATGTAGTACCGGCAGCTCTGATAGAGTCTGTCGTGGAGCAGAGCCTTCACCGCTTTTTTCAGTGCCTTCTGCTCCTGGATAGTGGCGTAGAACGCCTTCCCCGCCCATCCCAGTGCCGCCGCGATGATCAGGGAGACCACCTCGTTGAAATGGGTCACGATAAAGCTTTCCGTGGGGTTCACGCTCCCTTCACGCTTGTCAGACCCGCTTTTGTAATGATACTCGGGTAATCCTTGTAGACATGGTTCATGTCCACCACGCCGCTCACACCAGCCACCTTGCCCTTGGAGCTGTACTGCCACATACCGTGCTTGCGGGTCGGCCGCTTGTTCCGGTAGTCCGCCAGCCATAGGTCAAAGTCATTCAGCTGCCACATGTTCAGGTTGTAGTCGGCAAAGTTCGAGTAGGTGTACAGGATCGCGTACAGCCCCCACTTTTCGATCTCCCTGAGCTCCATTTTGACAAGTTTCGTCAACTCGGCTGCGGGCAGACTTTTCAGATGGGGGTCCTCCACGTCCATAGCAATGGGCAGCTCAAAGCTCTTTCCTTCCAGGCAGGTCTTGAGCAGGTTCAGCTCCTTCTTTGCCATGCCTTCCGTTACCGCAACGGTGTAAGCATATACGCCAACTGGCAAACCCACAGATTTGGCCCCGGCATAGTTCGCTTCAAAGTACGGATCGACGTAGAGCTGCCCGCTCTTGGTGGAAACTGCACGGATCATCACGCCACCTACTTTTCCGCAGGCCTTGACTTTTTTCCAGTCAATGGTTCCCTGCCAGCGGGAAACGTCGATGACATCAAGCATTGCCCTGCTCCTTCAGTTTCTCGGCCAGCTGGGTGCACAGTTTCTCGTACTCCTCTTCGGTCAGGCGGTCGTTGGCAAAGAAGATATCCAGCTTCCGCTGCATCCCGTTGGTCTTGCCGCGTTCGATCAGGCGTGCACAGGTGTTGTAGAGTTCCATTTTGATTCCTTTCTGCTCACGTTCCGCATGAGCCATCTTAATGTAAAAAATCGCTCATCAGCACTTTTTTCAGTGGGCCAATAAGCGAAACGATACAAATGGGCTGACCCGACTCTTATTCCTCCGGCGTAACCCCCAGCTCCAACATGGTCAACCGGTACTCCTGATCCACCACCAGGCTGTCGGTGTCGGTTTGGGCGCTTTGCAGGGCGGCCAGTGTTTCGGGCAGGGTGTCCACGGCTTTCTGTCTTGCCGCTGCCTTCTGCCGCGCCGCTTCCTGCGCAGCCAGCTCTTCGGCGGTCGGCGGCTGTGGCACTTCCCCGTATTCGTACACCTCATACTCCGCCCCGCATAGCCGGATGCCCCAGTAAGCTTCCCCGGGCTGTGCATTTTGGTTGTGCGCGTTCACCGCAGCCTCGATCGCGCTGTAATCTGCCGGGGTGCCGTCGGTCTCGGTCGGTACCGTGTACCCGGGGCGGATCGTTGCTTCTTCCATTTTGAACTCTCCTTTCCGGGTGCTCAGAAAATATAGTTAATCTCCCCGAATAACTTAATCGTTGTCACCAGCGTATTCAGCGGCAGCACGATGCAGGGGCGCAGACCGTGCGAGTCCTCTCTGTGGCCGCCTGCACTGCTAAAACTACCATCCTTATAGAACGCGTACATATAGTTGCCGTTGTAGCTTCGCTTGGAGCGTGTCCAGTATTCATTGTCTGCTTTTCGCTTGTCGGTGGCAGCAGTCGTGTAGTCGAAGTAGTCCAGCTTTGCACCTTCTTGTGCCATCAGGCCATCTATGCCTTGCCAGGTGTAAACGCCCATCTCGACCGCGGAAAGCAGAAAGCACTTTCTCGAAAGGCCGTTTGCGCCGGAGGAAACATTGGCCGAGTTGTAATCCGCCTGCTTCACGTAGGGCAGATGCACGGTCATCAGGCGGTTTGCTACACTGGGTGTGATATTTCCACCCGGGTAGTTGACACACCAGTTGTCCAGTGCATACCCTTCGTAACCGTAGATGTAACCGCTACTGATGGAAGTGGACGCTGCAATGCTCGACCTCCAGAGCCATGCGCCGTTGGCCGTGCTGTCGTACAGCCCGCCGCCCGGAACGCCCTTATGCACCAGCTTATACCAGTAGGTCATGCCGCTCGGGTCTGCAATGCCAAATTCCGTTCCCAATGCAAAAGAGCTGATGGGATTGCCGCCGTCATAGAACTTCTTGGCCACGCCGTCCACGCCGATATAGCCCTTGTGTACTGGCCTTGCGGTACCGCCCACGCCGGTGTAGATTTTGGAGACCGACTTGGCACTTCCGCCGATTCCGGTATAAATTGCCATGTTTCGTCCTCCTTATGCGTACACCAGCAGGATAGAGCCGGTTGCAAGGCTGCTTCCCGCACCGGGGTCACTGGTTTGAGAGGTGATGGTGTTGGTGTTCAGTTTGTTCCAATTGCCCCAAGCAGTGGTTGCGCCATTTCTAACGTAGATTCCGTTATCTGTGAACGCAATTTCATGGGCATTGCCGCCAGTCGAATCGCCCCATCCGCGAAGTCCAAACAGATATGCATAGGTTGTACCACTGTTTAAGCCGATTGTGGTGCAGTATTTAAGCCCTCTGAACGCGATTCCTCCGTATGGCGAATTCGGAAAGTTATTATAGGTATCCGGCGTTGTTGCAGTAGATCGATTATCTCCCTCATCTACGAGATAATAATGACAATGCGCGCTCGGTGGATAACTACTCGGCTTCTCGGACACATTGCCCCAGTTCGTGGGGTACACACTCGGCTTCCCGCTCACGCTATCCCACGTAGAGGGAAACGTCTCCGGCTTATCCGTCACGGAATTCCAGTCGGTCTTGATGCTCTTGAACTTGTCGCCCACGGTCTTTGCGTCTGCGGGTGCGCCGTCAATGGTCAGGGTCTTGTCGGTGTTCACCACCTTCTTGGCCGCTTCCACCAGTTGGCGGGCTTCGTTCTCGCTGGCCTTGGCGTTTCCTTCGCTGGTCTTTGCATTCCCCTCACTGGTCTTGGCCTTCCCTGCGCTTGCTTCGGCTTCCTTGGCCTTGGCGGTGCAGGTGGCCACGCTGGCTCCCATGCTGTCGGCGCTGGCTTTCGCGTTGGTCTCGCTGGTCTTCGCGTTGGCGGCGCTGGTGGCAGCTTTCGTTTCGCTGCTCTTGGCGTTGGTCTCACTGGTCTTCGCGTTGGTCTCCGAGGTCTTGGCTGCATTCTCGCTTGCCTTGGCGTTGGTCTCCGAGGTCTTCGCCTTGGTCTCGCTGGTCTTTGCAGCGTTTTCACTGGCCTTGGCGTTGGTCTCGCTGGTCTTTGCCGCGCTGGCCGAACCTGCCGCTGCAGAAGCAGAGGATGCCGCAGCGTTCTGGCTTGCCTTGGCTGCATTTTCGCTGGCTTTCGCGTTGGTCTCGCTCACCTTGGCAGCATCCTGGCTTGCCTTTGCCGCATCCCGTGCCGCTTCGGCCTGACGGAGCAGCTCTTTGATGTTGGCGATGCTCTGGTTCACAAAGTCCCGGGTCCACTCCATCGAGCTGGCGATGTATTCACGGACTTCCCGGCCATAGATCGCCTTCCGGATGCCCGTAATGATCGCATCAAAATCCATTCCTATTCTCAACCTCCTCCATTTTGAACCCTTACGAACTGCTCAGGCTGCCCAGCAGCTGGTTCAGGAAACTGATGATCGCCTGTGCAATCGTCCATACGCTGTCCATGGCCTGCTTCTGCACCTGCTGTTTGGTCAGCTTCTCGGGGGTCAGACCAAAGGTGAACTGCTTCTCGTTGGGTGCATCCAGCGGCAGCTTCAGCTTGGTGCACACCAGCCACTTGTCGATCTCGTGGGGGCTGGAGATAATGTGAGTCTTGATCAGAAATCCCAGTCGGTCATTGCTTTCCCCGCTGTCCACCCGGTCGTAAGCGGTCAGGGTCATCACAGGCTCGATGTTCTGCTTGTACCCCTTCAGCTCGGTCTGTGCTTCTTTGCGCAGGTTGTCGTTGTTCGTGTTGCCATCGACCTGGATACACTTCTCAATGATGCCGTACTTTGCTTCTGCCGCCTCATCCCGCACCGTCTCCGAGATTGCGCTCACGGTGGTCGTCTTGAAGATCCACCATCCGCTGGTGGTCGTCTGGGTGCCGTATGCGGTCACACGGGTCACCACGTCGCTGGACATCTGCTCCACATAGCTGAAATCCAGCAGGTTCACGCCATATTCAATGGTCTGTGTCGTGGTGGCATCCGTTTCCACGAGGTAATCGATGTACACCCGCCATGCCGCAGTGCCGTTGTCTGCCCGCACGATCCGTGTCCGCAGGTATCCGTCGTATTCTTCCAGCAAAAAGGTGTTCAGCAGGCTCCACTGACTCTCGAACAGGGTTCCCTTGCTGGAGGTGTCAATGGTGCGCCCGGGCTGGATGTTCACCTTTCCGATGCCAAAGGTCCCGTAAGGCCCCTGATAGTAGTCCTTCAACGCCTGCGTTGCAAGGTAGAAGATGCTGTTGGAGGGCACGCTTGACCACTGCTCCAGCTGGTTGTCGGTGGTCAGGTAGTAGGTTCCGCCGTTTACTTTCGGCACAAATCGCTGGAGATATCCCAGCACGCCCTCGGCATACAGCTTGTAGCTCAGGTCAAACAGCTTTTCCGTCTCGGTCACGTACCCCAGCCAGATCGGTTTGCCGTCCTCTTCCACCACCAGCCACGTTTTCTCGTACTTCAGGGTGGTGTACACGGGGTTCTTGTAACTGCCGAATGCCGTGTTGATCTGATACGGAATGGTCGCCTCAAAGCTGCCGAACTCGTTTTTAGCCAGGTTCAGCACCGGGTCTTCGAGGAATCGGTTGGAAACGCTTCCCTCTATCGTGTCGCCCTGGGAATCAAAGATGCACTCCCGGGTGTCCCACTGGAACCCCAGAGCACTCGTGCCGTTAAAGGTCTCCGTCTTCTTTGAGATGGTTCCCGCATAAACTTGATATCCGATGGCTCCTCCCTCCTTTCTGCATCCATTTTGAAGTCAGCTCGCAAACTTCACGCCATGCCAAGGGCTCCCCTACTAGGGGAGCTGTCAGAGAAGCTGACTGAGGGGTTTAATCCGTTCCCTGACGGAGAGGTTTATAGATACGCTGGCTGGTAATACAGGTTGAGCGTTCCCGCATCGGTCGTGGTGCTCGCCCGCACTTCGTACACGTCATATCGCAGATCGTTGTCGATCAGGCCGATGTCCACCTTTCCCATGCCCTCGTCCATCATTGGGCAGTACGAGACCTCCTCTGCCGGAAGTCCCAGCTCTTTTGCCTTTTCGTAGGGGTAGGTCTGGCTCTTTGCCAGTGTAACCCCCACATAACCGCCACCGGTCCATTTTGCTTGCAGCAGGCTCGGTTTTTCGCTGGGCGGCATCCGGAAGGTCTTGCTCTGGAGTGCCTTGATGGGGATGTCCTTGCAGTAGGGCACGGCCAGATCGGTCTCAAACCCAAAGGTATCCCACACCCAGTCCTCCTGAATGTTGTCGTACAGGAACTTGAACGGGTAAAGGCTGTAGGCAAAGGTCACGACGCTGTGTCCGTTCTTCTGCTTGATGCCCCCGTTCACCCAGACACGCCCCAGATAAAAGAACGCCGGGTCATCCTCCAGCCGCACCCTGGTCTGTGCCGGGATCGAGTTGCTCTTCGCCAGCGCTCTGGAAAGATACTCCAGCGCTCCGGTTCCCACAGGGGTCGAAAGGTTCTGTCCCCGCCACTCGTCCGTGTCCAGATAAAACTCCCAGTTTCCCTCCCGGGCCTTGAATACCGGGTAACCCGTCAGGCTCTTGGAAAGGTAGGTGGTTCCGTCTCGTCCGGGTACGTTCACGGAGAGGACTTTCTCCACCGGGGGAGCCACCACAGGCCGGGAAACCGGGATCATCTTCCAGTCATCCCAGGTGTTCTTGTCACCAATGGTGATGGAATGGTACATGGCTCCTCCTTAACTCAGCATGTCGGCAGGCGGCTGGAAGTCATAGGAGATGGTCAGCGTCACCCGTCCGTCGTTGCCGTTCTTGACGTTGCTGATCCAGCAGCGCCCTTTGTAGCTTCTCGTCTGCGCGGTGGAGAGCACGGTTCCGCCCAGCTCCATCCGCACCTCGCATTCTCTTCCCTGAATGATCCGCATCAGCCGGAAATAGGTGCTTGTCCAGTCACCTTCCCGGCTCGACCAGTCGGGGTAAAGCTGAATGCTCTGTTCGGTCTTGTCGGGGATGCCGCATCGCTCCCGCACATCGTCCATGGCGTGCCGTCCGTAGTCATCCCAGCTGGAATGTGGTACGCCGTCCGCCACGTAATAAAAGTCCCAGCTCCCGGTCGAGTTCTGGAACACCCTCTTTCCCAGCGGAGCCTTTTCCGGCGTGCCGTGGTAGGAAGGAAAGTCCATCGTCTCGTATTTTTCCTCAAAGGCATTGACATGCAGGGGATTCAGGGGGACCAGGTTGAAGTCTCTCGTGCTGTATTCCCGGGAAGCCCCTGCATTGTCATATACCTTAAAAATAAGCCCCGCAAATGTGGGGATCTTTGAGGAAAGCGCCGGGTCAGTTGCGCTCCGTCCCATCATCGGTTGTTCCTCCGGTTGATCTTCCCCAGCCCCTCGTCCACGTCGTTGATGATCTCGCCCACCAGTTTCCGGCCGTTCATCTGGACCTTCATGTTGGCCACGGCCCGGGCAATGCTGTCGATGTGCTCTCCCAGTGCCTCCACGCTCGAAACAATGTCGGCGTTGGGGTTTGTCTTCTGGTCAGCCTTGTTCGCCTCTTCCTGCTGGGCCTTGGTCACCTCGGCTCTGCGCACCACGTTGGCGGCAAGGCCTGCGGTGCGCTCTGCGTTCAGGGCTACCGTGCCGTTCTGGAACAGGGTGTCGTTCAGCCAGTCCACTCCATTTTGAACGTCGCTCATGTCCACTACGGGCTGGATGCTGGGTTCATACTCGAAGTCGTCGCTGGCAATGTCGCCCACTCGCTGGGCCAGATCCATCATGGTGGAAAGGGCAGTGTCGCTCACGTCCTGTACGCCCTGCACCACGGAGCCGGTCTCGTCGGTGATGCCCTGCGCCAAACCAAGGCTCAGGTATTCGCCAATGCCCGCCATCACGCGGCTGGGGGAATGGATGCCAAAGAAGTCGCAGAATCCGTTCACCACAGCACTGCCGAAGTCGCAGATACCGTTCCACACCGCACCCGCCGCGCCGGTAATGCCCTGCCATAGGCCGGAGACCAGGTTTCCGCCCACGTCCACCAGGCCCTTGAAGCCGTTGCTGATCCAATCCCACAGGTGCGAGAAGGCATTTCCCAGCCAGTCAAAGAACCCGCTGAAGAAATCACCGATCTTGTCCCAGTTGGTGATCAGCAGTCCGCCGCCAGCGATGGCTGCGCCAATGAGCCAGCCTTCGGGGCCAATGGAGCCCAGCACGCTCACCAGAGTGCCGCCCAGTTCTCCCAGACCGCCCAGTAAGCCGCCGGAGCCAGTGATCATCTCGCCGATGCTGCCAAGGCCGCCCAGTGCTTCTCCCAGCAGTCCCGTGCCGCCCGTGGCAGAGCCCAGCAGGCCGCTCATGTTGCCCAGGATGCTGCCAAGGTTCTCGGTCACGCCGGTCACCTTGACCACCTGTCCCATCACCTTCAGGGTACCGCCGCCCTGGGCCAGTTTGTTGAAGGTCAGCATGGTCTTGCCCAGATTCATCATCGTCTGGCCAAATTCGCTGCCCATAAAGTCCAGCACGGTGGTAATGCCGCCGGTCACTGCCCCGCCCCAGTCACCGCTCACAAGGGCGGTAATGGTGCCAAAGAGGTCGGTGATCACTTCGGTCACGCCGTCCTGGGTGGCCACACCAAAGGCTCTGCTGAGCTTCGCGGCCATTTCCGGGGCGCTCTTCTGCACCTGTGCCCAGACGCTGTTGAAGCCCTCCTGAATGGGCCGCCAGTTCTTCGAGATGGAGTAGCCCAGCTGCATCATCATCCGCTTGCCGGAGTCGTCCAGCTCAAAGGCATCCGCCAGATTCTCCGCAAAGCCCACAAAGTTGTACTGTTCGCTTTGCAGGTCTGCCAGTGCATCCAGTGCGGTCTCGCTGTTCTTGCCAAACTTCTTCACAGCCTCGTCGTACTTCAGCTGCTTGTTCGTCACCTTCTTCAGGCTGTAGCTCATGCTGTCCAGTGCCGTGCCCACGCCGATGATGGCGGTCATGGTGCCCTGGGTGGCGGCTTTCCGTGCCTGGGCGCTGTCGGCTCCGTATTGTTCCACCGCAGCCTTATAAGCATCCTCCCGGCCCGCAAGGTCCCCGTCGCCGTAGAGCTTGGCCAGCATGTTCTGCCGGTTGGTCACCAGCTTCTCCTGCTTTTCCAGGTAGGAGGCCTTGCTGTCGTAGGCATCCAACTGGGCCTGATTCAGCTCGTTGATGAGCTTCTGCTGTTCGGTCTGCGCCTCCAGATACTGCTGGTAGGCCGCCTGGGTCTTCTGGCTTGCCTCACCGAACTCGTTTTTGATGGCGATGTAGTCCTTCTCGGTGGCCAGCAGGATCTCCGCCTGGTTCTTGATCTTCCGGTTGATGTAGTCGATCTTCTTGTTGGACTTCTCGGTAACCTCGGCGCTGTCCTCGTACAGGGCGCTCCAAAGTTCGTATTCGTCCTCCGCGGTCTTGGCATCGGTCTCGTACCGCTCCTGAATGACCTTCAGGATGCTGTCCTGCTTGCTCCTCTGAAGCTCCGCAAGGGTCTTCTGTTCGCTCAGCAGGGTACCGTATGCATCTTTCGTCTTGCTGTTGTTTGCGCCCACCTTGACCAGCAGGGTGTCGTATTGATCTTTCGCAATGGCCACCCGTTTGGTCTGGAGCTCGATCTCCCTTGTCAGGCTCTCGGTCTTCTTGGTGATAAGCTCTTCCACCGTGGCCGTGTCACCGCCCGTCACTTCCCACAGCGCGTATTCGCCGGTGGCGTTGGACATCTCGGTCTTGTTGGCCTTCAGCTTGTCGGAGAATGCACTTGCCAGCGTATCCGCCAGTGACTTGCCGGCCTTGGAGGCTTTGGACTTGGTGGTGCCGCTGCCCGCTCCGTCCAGTGCATCATCCACGGTGTTCTGGTAGTAGTCGGTCAGCGCGCCAAAGGGGTTCATCTTGCCCCATGTGCTTTCCACGGCGTTCTTGATCTCCTCCACGGTAGAGGGGGTCTTGTTGCCGGGCTTCTTGATGCCGCTGTTGGAGGGGATCGGTACAGTATCCTGCGCCGCCTGCTTTGCTGCATTCTGTGCGCCCTTCAGTCCATGCTGATAAACGGGGTTGCCCAGATGGAGCGAATCCATCTTCATGGCATTGTACAGCCCAACCATGCTGTTCTGTACGGCAATGGTCGCCTCATCCAGAGCAGTGGTCATACCGTCTTTTACTGCAAGGGCCGCATTGTAAGCGCTGTTCCGCAGCTCGTCCTGTTTCGTCTTGTCGCCAATGCCCAGGATCGCACCCTCAAGGATGTTCTCCGCGTCGCTGGCTGCAACGTCACTGGGCGAATGGATGCCCCAGAAGGTGGTGAAGACATTCCGGATGGCGGCGGCAGCGCTGTGCATGGCCGCTTTTGCCTGCGCCAGAACACTCTGGTTTTGCAGGCCTTCCACAACGCCCAGCATGACATATTCGCCGTTCTCGGCCATCACCTTGGAAGGTGAAGCAATACCAAAGAACGATTTGAACGCTTCAACGATCTTTCCGCCCAGCGATTTGATGCCGTTGACCGCCATGCCAACCGGCCGGTCGTCCTCAAAGATCTCACCGAACCAGTCAAAGATGCCCAGTGCCGCATCCTTCATGGCATTTCCGATGCCGCTGAACAGTTCGCTCCATGTTTCCGGAACGCCAAGGAAACTCAGGCCGTCTTTCGCCAGCTGCCAGCACTCCGGGATCACGGCACGGACCAGAGCGTCAAATGCCTCGACAATAGGCCCGGCGCAGTTCTTGATCACCTCGCAGAGCATCGTCACCACGGTGGTCAGTGCTTCCTGAATGTCCGGGGCGGCGTTGATGATGGCTTGACAGATCGGTCCTGCAAACATGGAAAGAACACCCATCGCCGCAGTCGCCAGCGCGATCACGCCAAGCGACTTTGCGAAGTTCCAGAATGCTTTTGCCAGTAGTTCCAATCCAACCGCCAGCTGAGGCATTGCTGTCAGAAGAGCACCACCCAGCATGGTGATGAGCATTCCGTCCAGAAATACCTGTAACGCCTGCCCGACAGTTTCCGGATCAGCATCGCCCAGCAGTTTAATGGCAGGGGCCAGGATCAGCAGCGCCGCACTCATCTTAAGCATAGCGGAGCCCAGACCATTCAGTGCGGAAGCAACGCCGAATTTTGTGAATACGACTAGCCCGCCAACCAGACTTCCCAGTCCGAGCAATGCGGAAATCCCGCCCCGTAAAAGCTCACCAATGTCCAATGCCGCAAATTTCTCTACCGCCGCAGCCAGAACATACAGTGCACTTGCCGTCAGCAAGATTCCTGCGCCGGAACTCACGCCACCTGTGGACATGCTGGATGCGATCGTCAGAGCGGTCAATCCAGCCGCAACCTTGATCAGTCCGTCGATGGCCGCATCCCCCATCACGGCAAACAGCCCCACGGCTCCTGCCAGTACAACAAGGGAGGTAGACATCACAAGGATGGCCGCGCCGGAGCCGAACTTCGTCTTGGATGAAAAGGCCGACATGGTGGTCATCAGGAGCATCAAGGTCTTGATGCTGGTCATGGCCGCATCCAGCCGGACAAGCTGAATGTTCGCCAGACTGCTCACCGCCTGTGCTGCAATCCAGATGCCGCCAGCCATGGCTGCGATCGCGGCTCCATTTTGAAATCCGGTCGGGCCAATCACCTTGTTCACCGCAGCCAGAGCCGTGGCCATGGTGGTCAGCAGTCTGCCCAGCGAAACCACCGCCATACCGGCTTTTACCAGGCTGGTGAACTTGATCTCGCTCAGGGGCTTCAGGGCGGTGGAAAGCACCTTGATGGCACCGCTCAGCGCCACCAGCTCCACCGCCGTCGAAAGGATCACTTTGTGGTTCATGGCCTTCTCGCCTACCACCAGCGCCAGAGAGAGCTGACGCATCGCCAGCATCATGGCAACGATGGACGCGGTCACAACGGCCAGCGCTGCGGCATTTGCTGCAATGTGGCCTTTCTGCATGACCTCCATGATCCGGGAAAGTCCCTTGGTAATGGAGCCAATGGCAATGCCCAGTCCGATCAGCGCCGCAGCAGTGCCCCACAGGGTCGCCGCGTTCAGGGCGCTGGCTTTCAGGCTGTCAAATGCTTTCGTGAACCGCTTGGTGGTAGGCTCCAGCAGCTTTGCCGAGATCGTCAGCAGGGTCACGAAGCCAAAGACCGTAATGGCAATCTCCGTGAACTGGTCGGGGTTGATCCGGCTCATCACGTACATGGCCCCGGCCAGGATCAGGATCGCGGTGGCCATGCCGGTCAGGGTCTTGGTGCTCTCGTTCTTCTGCCAGGTCTTGATCGCGCTGGTCAGCTGCTTAAAGGTGCCGGAGATGGAGTTGAGCATTCCGGTCAGTGGGGTCTCCAGCATTGTTTTCAGGCTCTTGGTGGCTTTTGCCATCTGCCCGATGCTGAACGCCAGCAGCCCCACGTCGATCAGGCTCATAAACCGGTAAACGTCCGTCCCGCTGATGGCATCAAAGCCCTCTTTCACAGCGGTAAAGAACTGTTTCACCGGGGCAAAGGCATCCCCCACCGAGCCGTTGATCTTGTTCATGCTGCGCTGGAAGCTGGAAGCAAACTCGCTCATGGATTTGCTCAGGTTCTTCGGCATGTCGATGAGATTCTGCTGGAAGTCCTCCAGATTTGGCTTTGTCAGCCCCAGTACCTGCACCGCGTTCTCACCAAGGCCACCCAGTTTGGAGAGCAGGGTCGAGATCGCCATGCCCAGCGCACCCAGGATGCCAATGCCTCCGCTTGCTGCGGTCCGGATCACGGCGCTCAGTCCGTCAAAGGCCCGCCTGCCCACGGAGTACAAGGTGCCCAGTAAGCCGGTGCTCTCCTCTCCCTTTTTCAGGAAGGTGTCGATGTACTGCGCGATCTTCGTGTTCTTCAGCATGCTGCCCAGTGCATCCACGGGGCTCAGGAGCTTCGTCAGTGCCGTCCTGATGCCGCCCAGCTTCTCCCGTAGGGTGCCGCTTCCGGTGGCAACTTTATAGATCGTCTCAAGGAAATCCCCCAGCCCGGCTCCCACGCTCAGCATCACCTGTGCCACAGGCTTCGCAGCGTTCGCCAGCAGCGAAAATGCTTCCTTTGCCACCGCGCCGATCTTGCTCAGGATCGTGGTAACGCCTTTCAGCACCGTGAACAGGCCCTTGAAGGTCTTCTTGATCTTCTCTGCGGTCTGGTCGGTGATGATGAGCTTCTGGGTCATCAGGTCGAGCCGTTCGGCAAAGCTGTAAATGCGCTCCCCGTCTGCTGGCGGGAAAATCTCACTGAACGCCTCCTTCACAGGGGCCACCACTTTGCCAATGGCATCCATGATGTTCCAGAAGCTCTGCACCAGATGCTCTCTGCCGGAAAGCTCGCCGATCTTCTGGGCGTACTCGTCCAGGTCCAGGGTTCCATTTTGAATCTCGGCGTTCAGCTTCGCAAAGGCTTCCGCATCCCGCTGGATGGTCTCCCGGTCATAACCCTTTGCGGCCATCTCCTTGTCACTCAGGGTCAGCAGCTTTTCGGCACTGGTCTGTGCTTCGTCAAGGCTTGCTTTCAGCAGCTGGGCACTTACGCCGTTCTGCTGCAATGCCTTGGTAAAACTGCCCGCTTCGGTGATCTGCTCCTCGGTCACAGCGCCGCTGGCCAGTGCCACCTGCTGGAGGGTGTAGCTGTAGGCATCTGCCTGATCCCCCAGCCTGCCTTGCAGCTGTGCCCATCCGCTGTTCAGTCCGTCCTTCAGCCGTTCGTTCAGTCCGTCGATGCTGGGCACAAAAATGTCGTACAACCGATCCGAAAGCTCTGTCCAGGTCTCGGTGGCCTCCTCCTTGTTGCCAAAGAAGGTCTCGAAGACAGCCATCCATTTTGAACTGACAGCGTCCTTGGTGGAATCAATAGCCTGCCCAAAGCTGGTTGCCTGCTGGGCCGCCAGTGCCGCACGTTCTGCCAGCTCGCCGTATTGACCGCTCAGCTTCTCAAGGGCCTCGGAGCTGGTCATACCCTTGTTCTTCTGGGTCATCTCGTAGGCCGCTTCCATCATGGAGGCGTACTTCTCAAAGGTCTTTTCCATAACCTTCGTGTTGGCCCACTTTTTGGAAAGGGAGCTCTCAAAGGTGCCAATGGTCACCTCGCCCTTTTTCAGGGTGCCCAGCTCCACCGCTGTGTCAATGAGCTCCTGCTTCAGGGCCTTGGTGGCCGTACCCATCAGGTTCAGGCTCTTCCAGTCCTGAAGCTGCAAATGTCCGGCGCTGTAGCTCTGGGTCAGGTTCCGGATGGTGCTCTGGAACGCAAAGCCAGTCTTGCCCGCGTCTGCGGTGGCGTTGGCAATGCCCATGATCATGGGGATCATCTTGTCGATGTTGCCGCCCGCAGCCGTCATCTGGGAAAGGGCGCTGGTCATCTCGCTGAAGCTGTAGCTGGTCTCGTCAGAGTACCACATCAGCTTGTTCAGGTAACCGTTCACCTGATCGATGCTCTTGCCCGTGGCGTTCATGATGGTCTGAACGTTGGAGGTCTTTTCGGTGTACTTGTCCCAGCCGCTGGCTACCTGATCGATGGACAGGCTCTTGACCAGCTTCTCGCCCGCGTCCACAAATTTGTTGGTGATGTTCACCAGCGCCGTGGTGGCCACGATGTTCAGGTTCGAGAACTTGGATTCCAGCCGGTCAAGGCTCGTCTGCATGGTGGCAAAGTCCACGTTCTCCGCGGCTGCGTCCAGCTTCTCAAAGCCCTTTTCCGCTCCCTTGAACTGGAGCTTCTCCATCAGCCGGTCAATGGTCGAGATGGTCTGTTTGGTATTTTTCTCAAAATTTGCGTTGTCAAACCGCATTTCAACAACGCGGCTGTCTACTTCCTGGCTCATTCTGTCCCACCTCGCCCCATGCCCGTGCTGCGATCCGCTCAAAAATGGGCCGCATCGCAGGGTTGATATAATCCACGCCCTCTACGTATCCTCCGTTTCGTGTGCCGTGTCCGTATTGCAGGATCACCGCAATGGGCACACCGTCCACGATGTTGGAGTTTCTCCATGTAATGGTGATGCTCTCTTTTCCCTTGGTCACCGTGTAGCTCCAGCTTGCCGCCGTCTTTCCCGTGTCCTTCGGGGTCGCCTTTGCAAGGGCTTCCACGCCCTCCTGTCCGTATCGGTCCAGCAGCTCATCCAGGCTCAGGTTCGAGCATCGCTTCAAAAATTTCCGGCTCTTCTTCCAGTCGCCCTTCTGGCGAAAGACAATTACTTTTGGCATCTTACCCTCTCGTCTTCAGCCGGGCCTTTCTCTGCTCGTTCAGCATCCGCTGCTGGGCCATCCGGTCACCCTTGCTCATCTTCTTCGCCGGTGCCTGGCTCTCCTGGCATACCCGGATCAGGGTCAACAACCGGTTCAAATGCCACTTCTCGCACTCTTTCGGAATGCCAAAGCTGAACATCTGGCAGTACAGCACCTCAGCCGTGGTCTCGGTCCCGCTTTTCCGGGGCGGTCGTTTGGGCCGGGGCTTTCCTGCGGTCTTTCGTTCGTTGGGTCTCGGCTCCCCGCTGAACCATGTTGCGGTCATGGGAGCCTCCATATATTCGTTAATGGAACGGTACTGTTCCCGGGTCAGTCTGGCGTACACTTCGGGGTCTACCCCCTTGGTCACCGTCATGCAGCGGATGTAGTCCAGCCACTGCTCCACGGTCAGCTTGTCCAGATTGCTCAGGAACGGGATGTTCCAGTTGCTTTCCCAATGAGCCAGGGAGAGCAGTGAATGTTCCAGCTTCAGGACCACGGCAGGCGTGTAGACAAATTCCTCTGTCTTTTCGTTCCACCGCTGTTGTCCTGGTATCGTAAGCGTCATCATTTGCTTTCTCTCCCTGGTATGTGTTCATTGAGGTGCCCTTCTCAGAGCACGCTCCATTTTGAATCCTCTTCTAAACAGAGCTCGCCCCTTTGGGGAGCTCCGCAACGCGCCGCCCTTTGGCGGACGGAGCGATAAGGGGGCATGTTACTGCTCCTCAGTGCCCTTCACGGGGGCTTCCAGCACCTTCAGGCCGGGCTGTGCGTTCACAGGGGCGGCCTTCTTGGTCTCCTCCTTCATGTCCTCCGGCAGGATGCCCTCAAAGAATGCGGCCGCTGCCTCGCCGTTGGAGGCCAGCTTGTAGTACAGGTCGCTGTAGGCCTGAGTGGACATAAAGTCCGCCAGCACCGCATCGTTCTTGATGAACTTCCGGCCGTCCGGACTCAGCACACCGTAGCTCTTGCAGATGATCTGCTTGAACAGCTTGGCAAGCTCCAGCTGGCTCTGGGCGGCAGTGATGCGGTTGATCATCTGCACAAGGCCGCCCTCGGTGGTCAGCTCCATCTCCATGATCTCGGCACGGGTCAGATTGAAGTAGTAGTCTTCCGTCCGCTCAGTACCGCCAAAGTCCACGGTGGTCATCGTCTTTTTCAGCATTTTTCTTCTCCTTTATCGTGTTCATTGATGCCTGGCTTCTTACACCTGGCCCTCGCTGTCGGTGATCAGCTTGATCAGCTCGTCGGGGGAAGGCAGGGTCGCCTCGGCAGTCTCGGTGCCCCAGAGCTTGTCCTGAATGGCCTTCACGGTGGCAGGCTTCAGCTTGGCGCAGTCGATCTCCATGTGGCTGGTGGGGCGGTGGCCGGTCACGCTCACGGGGGAGGTGGTGCACTCCCAGCTGAAGGTGATGGCATCGGGGTTGTCGTTGATGGTGGCATAGCTCTTCTCGCTGGGGGAAGCGGTGCTGTTCCACGCAATGTGGATCTTCTGGCCCACCTCGTCGTCAACGTCGTTGCCCACGGTGGTCACCCAGCTGAAGCCAAAGCCCTGGCGCTTCTGCTGGCCGATGGAAACACCCGTTGCAACCTGTGTGGAACCGTCGCAGGGCTCCCACTCGGTGGGGTAGGTGTAGGCTTCGATGGTGTAGCCGTACTCCTCGGCAGAGCGCAGAGAAGCATACTTGATATCGTCGGCGTAGAGCTTGGTCTCCTCAGCGCCGGAGGGGCTCTCGGTCACGGCGGTCAGGCCATTCCAGGCCACGCCCTTGTCGTAAGCGCCGGTGTTGTTCATGGGATACAGGACACCCATCTTGGTGCCCATCTCGTAAAACTTTTCGCCAACCGCGTCCCAAATTAATCTGGACATATAGTTCCTCCTTAGATGTAGATCGTAAAAACGGTGTGGTATAATCCGTCCGAAACAAAAGAGCGGTCGTAGGTGCATTTTGGCAACACACTTACGGCCGCTTTGATCTTGCTGTCAGGGTCTTTGTCCATCACGGTCACCGTGTAGAACGGATGCTGGATATAGACCCTGTTGTTTGCATGGTTGTTCCGGATCCTGGTTTCGCTGTACACGATGCAGGGATATTGGAGCTGGAATCCCGCTTTCGGCTGAAAATAGAGGTGGATCGACTTTCCGTTCTCCTTCAGCACTTCGCGCAGGAGCGTGTCAACCTTCAGCCGTGCTTCCATTCCAGAGCCCTCCCAAGGTCAGGATCAGGCGCGGGTATTGTACCTTCACGCCGGTCACCTGCCATTTCTGTCCCATGAACACCGCATACCGGAGATCGTAGAGATGGTCGTTTGCAAACGGGTCCGCCAGAACGCTCAACTGGTTTCCAACCGTGATGTCGGGGTTCACCTTGTCCCCCACCTGCATCTGCCGTCCAAACTCCAGCACGTCCCCGTAATAGGTGCGTTCCGTCATCTTCTCGGTAAATACGCTGGGGGCGGTCTCCTCCACCTCATCTGCAAATCCCAGCTTCCCGCAGTATCTCATCTCTTCTCACTCCATTTTGATTTGTTGTGACTAACCTCGAAACCTGAAAAGATCAGGCCTCGTCCGCAGCCATGGTGCAGGTGGTGGGGGTGGTGCCGTCGGTCACGACCACACCGGCAGCCACCAGGGCCACAGGCAGGTAGGTCTTGTCGGCAGCCATCACGATCAGACGGCCCAGCTTAAAGGCCTTCTCCACGTCAGCCTTCTTGGCCTGAACCTTGTGGGCCTCGTCCTCGTACAGCTTCTTGTCGGTGTGCAGGTAGGCAACGTAGTTTGCCACGTGCAGGTCATAACCGGTCTCGTAGATGGTGTTCAGCATATTCATATCCTTTCTCTTTAAGCAGCCCACTCAACAGCCATGGCGCTGAACGGGGTGGTCAGAGCGCCGGAGCAGCGGGTCTCGATCAGGTACTTCTGGGCGTTGAAGTCGATGTCGAAGTCGTCGAACATGGAAACAGCGCCGCCCTTGTCTGCGCCCACGGTGTAGTCGGCCAGGTTCACGATCAGGCAGACCAGGTCACCGCCCTTGGCACCCTTGCGGCCCTCCATCTCAGGGATGGTCACAATGTTCTTCACACGCAGCTTGCGGGCCAGAGCAGCCTCGTCAGCATACAGCGGGTGGCCGATGCCGTCCTCCAGCAGGAGCATCTCGGTCAGAGCGTCCTCCGTGGTGAACAGGGTGGGGGTGCCGGAGCCGCGGTACTCCTTGCGGCTGCGCAGGATCTGCTTGATCAGGGCCTTGTACTTGTCCTCCACGGTGGTCAGGCCGGTGGTCTTGCACTGGACCTTGATGGTAAACAGGTCGCTGTCGTTGAACACAGGACGGATGCAGTTCTCGTCGATCTTGTCCTCAGAGGCAGCCAGACGGCCGTCGCCCAGCAGGTAAGCCAGAGCCAGCTCACGGTTCAGCTTCAGGCGCATCTCCTGCTTCAGCCATGCCACAACGTCAAAGCTGGTAATGTCGATCACGTCGTCGCGGTCCAGTTTCTGCTTCTTGTACACGGTGGTGGGGCTGGTGGAGCGGCGCAGCAGGCCAAAGACCTCTTCCTTCTTGAAGTTGCCCTTGATGTAACCCTTTGCGCGGGCATCCTCCTCGGTCAGGTCGGCAAACATGCTCTTGAACCGGCTGAAGGGAATGTGGTGCACAGCGCCCATGACCACGCTCACCCAGTCGTCGGGCTTGTCGATGATGCGGGGCGTGGTGTCCAGCAGGTGATCCTCAGGGAACAGCCAGTCGATGTTGTCGATGCTGTGGGCCAGCGCATCACTGTCCATGCCGGCATCCTCAAAAGCAGCCTTCATGGTGCCGTGGCTCTTTGCGGTCTTGACCACGTTGTTAATCTCTTCGATGCTGTGCTTCAGCACGGTTGCGTTGGTATCCTTGTCGAAAACATTCTGCTTCACGGTATCGTCCTCCTCACCGTCATCGTTGTCGCCGCCTTCCTGCTCTTCCAGGGCCAGGCCCACCAGAGCGTGGCAGCACTCTTTCTGCTCGTCGGTCATGCTGTTGTAGACCTGTTCGAGCGTCTTGCCTTCGTTCTTTTCGTCCGCCATTTTGGCTTCCTCCTGTGTTGCTTCCTCCTGTGTTGCTTCATCGCCGCTGTCCGCACTGTGTGTAAGGTCTTCCAGCGGGTTGCCCTCGGGGTCCATGCCGTGGGTCAGGCTCAGGCCCGGATCGTTGTAAATAAAAGCCTCGCCGCCCTCGTAGTCCTCATTGGCGCTGTGCTTCACCACCTCGTCGATCAGGGCACCCGGGTTGCATCCGGCCAGCACCAGGCTCACTTCCTGAATAATGCCGTGCTGAACGGTGTTTCCTGTCTTCTTGATGCAGTTCGCATAGATAGAAAAAGCATTCAGGTCACCGCTCTCCACGCAGGCTTTCGCCGTTCTGCCAGTGGGCGTGTCGTTGAACTTGGCGTAGCAGTACACGCCACCGGGGCGGTTCTCCAGCAGGCAGTGCCCCAGCACGTTTTCGATGTTGTTGTGGTCATGGTTGTACACCATAGGCCGCACTTTGCCGCTGCATTCTTTGAATGCACCCGGCGCAATGGTCAGGCCGTCGTAGCACTTTGTCTTTGCTTTCGTCGCCCAGCCGCTGCAATCGTAGTCAAAATTAACCATTTTGATTTGCAATACTCCTCTCTACGGCATCCCGCCCTGCCGTGATCGTTTTGTTCTGCGCCGCAATTTCCTCACTGCTCTGGCTGATGTTTGCATTCCGCAGTTCATCTGCCTTGGGGTCCTTGCTGGGTTTCATGCCAATGGCCTGCCGGAACTCGTTGGAGGTCATGATCTCGTTGCGGGTAAACTTGTCGGCCATTTCGGCAACGGCGGAAACGGGGGTCAGCTTGAACGGGTCACGGAAGTACATCACGGATTCCCGGTTCGCCCGGTCGTCCTCGGTCAGGAACTTCCGCCGGATCTCGTCCACGGCAGCCGCCACAATGGGTTCGATGGTGCGGTTCTCGTAGTTGGTCATCACAGCATCGGAAGCAGTACCGTTCATGATCTCCGGGGTGATACCCAACTGGCTGTATGCCATGTTGGTCAGGTATTCCACGGTCTTCAGAAGGTTGTTTTCGAGGCTGCGGTTCAGCTGCGTGATATGCTCCGTGCCATCGGTGTAGGCAATGCCGTATTTGGAACCGGCGAGCTGCTGTTCGATCTGTGCCCGCCGTTCTTCGGCCTGTTTCTTCCGGGTCTCGCCCTTCACAACGTAGGGCAGCTGGATGATCAGGTCAAGCTTGCCGCTGCCCACCTGCTCGTCGATCACGTCCATCAGGTTCAGCTTCCGGATCAGCCGCTGCACCGTGCCGTTGGGCTCGTTCATCACGGCATAGAACGGGTTCTCCACCAGGGCCACCTGTGTCTTCGGCAGGGTGATCTCCTCTTTCCGTCCGGTCCGGTCGTTGTACACTTCCAGCCGCACGTCATCCGGGTACCATTCCAGCACCCTTCCCACCCGCATGGATTCGATCCGGGTCTTACCGGTCTTTCCGTCGTAGTCCACGTCAATCGGCACCAGCGCAATGCATCCCTCGTCCAGCATGGAAAGGAACATATCATATCGCAGTGCCCGGCCCGTCTGGTCCTTGTTGCCGGAAAGGTTCAGGCAAGAATTAAGGCCCGAATCAACGGTTTCGTCGTAGCGTCCGTTTTCATCGAGCCTTACATGATTGATGGTAATTGCCGCAGCGTCCATTGCAATGCGGGTGTTGATGGCCGTCATGATCGTCCGGTCATTGCTTCGGTTCAGCCTTACCCGGTCAGGCCGGTAGCTGTATCCTTCGCCGCTTCTTCCGGGGGGATCCCGGTTCAAAAACGCATTCCAGGCGTGTCTCAGTCTGGAGCCAAAGGTTTGTGATGCCATTTTGATTTCCTCCAGACCTTAACTGTCTTTCTTGTCGTCGTCTTTCTTGTCATCGTCTTTCTTCTGCTGGTTTCCGCCAGCGCTTCCGCTCACAATGGCGTTCGCCAGATCAGGGTTCTTGAGTTCCTTCGTGATGAACTGTTTTGCTGCGTAGCTCATAGCACCGGAAGCGGCCTTGGTCAAAAACTGCTGGGAAGCGTTCGTCATTACGGTCTTCACAAAGCTCTGCCCGCTGTATACGTCCTTCCGCAGCTGTTTCACGTCCTTCTGGAGCTGGAGCCGCTCTTTCTCGGCTTTCAGTTCCTTGTTGGGGTCATCCGCCCGGATATTGGTCTGCCCCTGAAGATCCCGGTACTGCCTTTCCATTTGCAGCCGGTTGATCCGTGCCCGCAGCTCCTCGTCGGAGTAATCCTCCGCATTTTTCCCGGTTCGCTTGGGTGCATACTCTGTCTTGGGCTTCTGCGCATCCTCACCGGCGTTCCCGTCCCCGGCATAGTGTTTTCTGCCTGCGGCCGTCAGGGTACCATCCTTGTTCTGGTATCGCCGCACGCCCCACTTCATGCCCTTGATGCCCCAGTGGTATAGCTCGTCCTTGTATACCTGCATGTTTATCTCATCACCTCACTTTTTCCCGGCAATGTACTTTTTAACGCTCTTTCCATCCATGTCCTTCAGCATCGTGATTTTAGGATTATCACCGAACAGGCTCGATATGAAGCTCTTACCTTTCTTTTTTCCGGAAACGTACTTCTTGGTACTCTTTCCGTCCATATCGCTCAGCATTGTGATTTTAGTGTTGTCAGTAACCAGCCCAGACACAAACTTCTTGCCTTTTTTGACAGCGGTCTGGATGCGCTGCTTCGCTTTCCGCAGATTCGGATGGTCTTTCACGGTTTTGGCTTCGCTCGTGGCAGTGGCTCCGGTCGGAGTTCCTTTTTCGTTAGAGAGATAGTGAGTGGTATAGACACCAAGTCCTTTTGCTCGCTGAATATCTTTGTTAGCAGTGCCACCATCCACCATCGATGTTCCTTTTCCGGTTACAAAGTACGTCGTGTTCTTTTTGCCCTCGAATTTAGGCGAATACCGATTGTTTTTCTGCCGAGTCATGTACGCGCCATATTCTCGCGCATCGTAGAAATAACGATACTGGGTAAATCCCAATTTGTTCCGTCCAACAGCAACACGGGCATAGTATTTGTGCCCTTTCGCTCTTTTCCCAGCTCACCATGCGCCAGATAGTTCCAATAATCGTTCATTTTTGCTCACCTCATTCTTTCAACAGTGCGTGGGCAACAGCTTCGTTGCCCTCTTTACTTTTTCGTTATAAGCACAGCCGTTCATAAATACTCCTATTATAATTTTCGACAGAATTTCCATGTTTCTTATTGCCTTTTTCTGCACTTATGCTATACTCAAGGCATAGAAGCAAAAGGAGCCGCCCATGTTTACTTGTCATTGCCCGAACTGTGGTAAGGAATTGGCCATCCCGCGATGGCTGCCACGCACGGTAACCTGCGAGAACTGTCATACAAAAAGTATCGTGCCCTACGATCAGGATCCTGACTTCAATAAGTACAATGCCATTGCGAAGAGTAAAGTAAAACTGAACGATTTCAGAACAGCCCATCCCGGATTCACTAAGGGAATTGGAATCGCAGGTATCGTTACCCTTGCCGCAGGAGCATTTTATTTAAACCTGAAGGATGACAATGCTGCCCTTCCGCAACTCACGGAATCCACGAACGAATTGCCTGAAGACCAGAATCACTCGCTGTCCATAAATGCAGATGCGGAACAGGATAATTCCATATCTGCAAAGGTTTTTTCCGAACCAGAAGAATCAGAGCCTGATCACCGGAAATATGCGCCTCGTAATCCGGACGACTATGAAACCATCATACATTCACTTGGCATGATCATGGTTCATCTTCATGAAGGTTGTCATCCGTCTCAAGAGAAGATTGACGAGTTCAAAGAGCAGACCGGAGAAGACCTTCCTCCGGATATGACATTCCGAGATCCGCATGATCAGCCATATCAAGTAAAGAAAACCTAAAAGGAGTATCTCTATGGAAAACTACTGCATCAACTGTGGCCGTGATCTTCGCAATGCGCCTTACACAGCGCCATGGGAAGATGGCGATAACGAGGAAGGCTATTGGACCTGCCCCTCCTGTCACACCCAAAATATTGACTGGGCTTCCGCAGATGACGATGACTGACCCTCTATTTGGATTCCCCGCGCAAAAACAAAAAACCGCCAGCGTACTACGTTTTCGTTCCGTAATACGCTGGCGGTTCCGTTTTATTCAAACGCATCCCGGTTCTGTTTCCACGCCACATAAGCGTCCATCATGGCAGCCACGGCATCGATCTTCTGATCCTGCCGCTGTTTGTAGAGCTTCCGGTTGCCGTTGGTGTCCACCAGCGTAATGCAGTTGCCCATGGCAAATTGCATCAGCTGTTCGTCAAATAGCAGCTTTCGCTGTTCGCTCAGCTTTTTCAGCTCACCCAGCGGCACGCTTTCGGTCTTTGCACCCTGGATCACTTTCACAACGCCAAAGGTGCTGTTTTCATCGCCCCAGCGCTTCACGAACTCCTGTGCGTTGTAGGGGTCGTAGCCAAACGCCCGTACGTCGTACTCGTTCTCCATGATAAAGTTGTCCAGGTCATCATACACCTGCATCATGTCCAGAACCGTGCCGTCAAACACGAACAGGGTCCCTTCCCGCATAAACTCCTCATACTGCTGCCGTCTCGAAGCCGGAAGCTGGCTGAGGGTGTAGGATGTGATGTAGTCCCGCGTCTTGACCCCAAAATATCCGTTGGACAGCGGAAACAGGAAGGTAAAGGCGCAGAAGTCGTCGCCCATGGAAAGGTCCGCGCCCATGGCACAGGGCATCTGCCAGAAGCTTCTCTTCCTGTGGCACAGGGTCTCCTCGTAAGGGAAGAAATAGGTGTAGCCCTCCATGGGCAGGTTGAAGCGCTTGGCCAGGATATCGTTCCGGGCGCTGGGGGATTTCTCCGCCCGCTCCACGTCCAGCTGGTAGGTCTCGTAGCTCACGGTCTTGCCCAGGTTCGGGTTGGCCTTCAGCCACATCTCCGGCTGGCCCACCTCTTCAATGGAGTCCAGCTTGTAGTACCAGATGGACACATGGGGGTTGACGTACTCCCCTTTCAGGATGCTCATCAACTCCATTTTGATGTCGTCGCCGCAGCCGTTGCGCACCGTGCCCTCAGAGGAAGCCGCCACGATGAGGTAATTCTCGTTCTTGGCTGCGCCCTGTTCAATGGCACCAATGGGGTCTTCCCGGATGTCGCAGGAGAGCCACTCATCCACAGTCGCTACAGTGTCACGCCGTCCCTGAAGCTTCTCAATGGTCATCGGACGCACTTCCAGCAGACTGTTCGTCAGAAAGTTCTCGATGCCCTTCTTGGTGGAAGCCATCTTCACCCGGTCAGCCTTGTTTCCGGTGGTGTTCTGTAAGCTTCCCTCGGTCATAAACTGGAACACAGGTCCTTTTGCCCGTGCCAGTGCCGTGCGGAAAGGTGCTAACACCTCCTCGGCCTGTTTCATGGTCGGGGCAGTGGTCAGCTGTTGGGTCGTGGTGGTGTACGCCGTCAGGAAGTAGGCCTGCAAAAACTCAAGGTACATGGTCTTCGCAGCCGATCGGGTAATGATGAGATACTGCTTTGCCACCAGCCGCTTTTTCAGCCGCCGGGTCTCGTAGTGTCCACCGCCTCCGTGCTCATTCGGCACAAAGACGCTCCGCTCCACAAAGTAGTACCACCCGAAGATCTCTTCTGCCCATAGCTTAAAACTATCCAGCATCTTCACGTCGGTGCCGTCCGTCAGGGTCAGCTCGTCCTCGCAGAACGAAATAAAGCCGTTCACCGCTTTGTCGTCATAGTAGATGCCGGGGTTGGCGATCAGGTCGTCGATCCGCTCCATCTCCATGGCGATTTCCCGGCATACGGGTATTTCACCACGCATCACGGCCTCCCGAAAACGGCCGTAGTAGATCGGCGTGGCCGTGTTCGAGAGTGCCATTTTCAATTCTCCTATTATAATAAGGTAGGAACCTTACGTTTTATCCTGAATCACTGTCCAGTATCTCGGCCAAGTGGTCATTTCCAAATATTCGAGCAGCCATTTAGGATCACTCAAATCTCGTTCGATTCCATCCTCACGATGCACCACCAAATGCCTGTCGGCATTGATATACCAGTAATCTTTGTAGTCATGCCTACCAGTTTCATCAACATAGTAGCAGTACATACAAATTTTCTTACCCGAAACCAATTGGCGATATGCTTCGGGCCATTCCATCAGGATGTTGCCTTCATGTTTCACCATGTTGTCACGCTTCTTTCTCAGAATTATCGTGCTCCACGTTCAGCCGCCATTCCATCTCGGAGGCGGTATTCTTCAGCGCTTCCATGGTGGTGCTGCTCTGGGGCGGGTCAAAGCCCAGCAGCCGTACTTTCACGGCCACGTAAGCCTTCACCGCTTCCACCTTCACCGGGTCAGCAACGAACTCCGTCCATTCGTTTTCTTTCCCGGAAATGGCGTACCCCTCGCCGGGCCCCACGCCCATCTGCACCAGTGCAAACAGCGCCATGTTGATGTACATGATGATGTCCGCATCAAAGTCTGTGCACTCCTCGGCAATGCCCAGCAGCTTCTTCACGCTCGTCAGGATCGAATTCATTTTGATTCCTCCTCGGCATCGCTGTCGCCACCCATAATGTAGTTCATCATGGCGTAGTACCAGTCCTTCTGAGCCCTCGCCAGCAGTTCCAGTTCGGCCAGATGGTGGGACGCACCGTCCTTCCCCATGGCCGCTTCTTTTTGTGCGCTCTCCTCGACCAGCTTGGTCAGCCTCCCCGCATCAATCGCCACTTGACCAGGCTTCAGCAAAACGAGGTCTCCCCCAGCACTCGGAGCAGCGTTTTGTGCGGTCACAGCCTGATTCTCATCCCTCCGCGGGACAATCTTCATCCCATCAAGCGTAATATCCCCGGCCCGTGTTGCCCGCACCTGCTGCCCATCCACATTCGTGGCCAACGCATCATCAAAGTCGAAGCCCCTGTTCCGCGGTACAGCCGTATAGCCCTGCTGGAGCCCGGCCTCCGCAATGCCCACGTTCGCCCAGAGCAGTGCCTCGTCCAGCTTGGTCAGCGCCAGGCTTCTCGCGCGGCTCGGTGCAAGGTGCTGGAGCATCGCCTCTGCCTCTTCCAGCTTCCGCCGCAGCCCCATGGCGTAGTCCTGCTCTCGCCGGTTAAATGCTTTTTTCTGGTACATACTCATTTCCTCCACTGGATATCAGACTTTCTTCTTTACATACAACATATGGATTGATATACTTATCTCAAACGGTATTTCTTATACTTCGGAGGCAATATATGCAGTCTTACACCTGTCCAAACTGCGGCGCTCCTGTAAAAATGGATGACCACGGTGCATTTCTCGAGTGTCCTTATTGCGGATCACAGTTCAAGCCCGATGATTCTTTATCTGATGAGCCAAGCAGTCATCAAACGGATTCGGACGATGATAACGAAGAACTTCGCACCTATGCAGAAATAGTAAATCGCCATATTCCAGAATTTTCGGTCACCGAATTTATCGATAGAGCCAAGCATATTCTCGAAAGAACTCTTGATTTTCTCGGTGATCACGGAATGTACATCCAAGTCGGTGTCGTTTTGCTTTTTGTCGCCTTAGCCATTGTCAGTTTCTTCTTGTAACTTATTCATGTTTTTATCCATGGGCAGGTGTCGCCCGGTCTTCTTTCTCCGTCCGGCAGCTTCGGGCCCTTTCCCGTTCCGTAATGGATCACCTTGTGCGTTGCCGCCGAAACACAAATGGCGTTCTCCGGGTCAAGCAGTTTTTCGCTGTGCTGGAGAACGTCATTTTTTGTTATGGGGTTTATGTGGTGGATGGAGATCTTCGGTCGGATCGGCTTTCCGTCCCGCAGCACCCAGTCTGTGATCGGGTGGTCTTTGCACCCCAGGTCGCATCCCATGTCCCGGGCGATGATCCTGTCTCGGAACTGCCGCCACTCTCTCGATTGGTAGAAGTCCTGGTTCAGCCATCGGTCAAACCCAAAGGTATCTCTCCCCACTTCCCCGTGCAGCTGTAAATACTCCAGCCTCTCCTCGTATGTCGGCAGGGTGCAAAGTTCCGTGTAGCTTTTCATGCAAACCGCTCCAGTATCTCGCAGAGTGCAATAACCCCAGACAGTACCCCGAGAACATACAGCATGGTCGTACTTACAGCATTTTCCGGATGCTCCCCCAAGTATACGGCCACCATGAAGATTGCAAAACTGCATAACCACAGTACAGCCAATAGCATCTGGATATTCGTTATTGACATTTCACCCAACTACCCCATTCTTACGCAGCAATTCATACAGCACCAACATTACACACCACAGTAGCGCAGGCATTCCGAAATGCGCAAATATATCAAGCGCATAACTCTGGGTGTGCTTCTCGACCCACTCGGCAAAGAATAGTGGTACGAAAATAATCATCACAACCATGCTCAGGGCAAATGCTACGTCAATTAATGTCATACTCATCATCCTCTCCCAAGCCGTTGTATTTCTTCATGGCAGCAATGGCCTTCTCGTACATCTCCTCGGAGTGCTTTGCATTCTGTAGTGTCTCGGTCTTTGCCCGCAGCAGCTTGTTTTCCTCCTCCAGCTTTGTTTTCTCCAACTCGTTCTTGGAGGTCGCCAGCTTCAGAAAATGGGTCGTCTCAGCGCTGGATGCCGTACCTTCCAGCAGTCGTCTCTCAACCAGCTTCATTGCCAGGTTGATCATATAGTTTTCTTGTGCTTCTGGGGTTCTTGCAGGCCGCGAAGTTGCAGCCGACATTTCGCCCGGAGCAGACTTCTTAGGTTTCATTGCAATAACCTCGTTTCACATTCTTATTTTGCTTTTGCAAGGGTTCATGGGAGTCGCAGTAGTACCAGTTAAGCCTGTCTCATTTGAAAGGAGAAGAAAAAGCAGATCATGCCCAATGGAAGTTGAACATCGTGAAAGCCCTGAACCCAAATATATAGGAGGATACTACTCCCATGAGCCCTTGCAAAAACCGCCGAAGCCCCAGTCTACACCCCAGAACCTCGGCGATTATGCCCCGTTTCGACTTGACTGCGCATACAAATGCACTTATACTTATCTCGGAGGTTGACCTGTAAGTCTCATTTGAATCGTTCATTCTACTAGGAAAGGTGGTGATATAGAATGGACGATATGATTCTAATTGATAAAGTCACTTACGATGACTTTACTAAGGTCAAATTTGCTCCTGTATCTCGTGAAGAGATCTTGGAGAATATTACGAAGACTCTCCTGTGGATTGCAGATAAGTGCAAAAAGCTGGAGTTAGATCGAACCGTATAAAATGTAAAAACGTCAGTACCTACATACCGCGTGGATACTGGCGTTTTTTCTTTTTAAAGCCCAAATATCAATTTTCCCTCCGGGGAAATATCACAGACCGACGCGATTTGAGAGGGGGTGTCGATTTTGAGACCCCCTCCCTATGGTTTACGCGGTTTGGCCGAGTGTGTCCTCGTCGGGCACGGTGATCTTGAGCTTCTTGTAGATGTTTATCGGGTCGGCAGCAACGATTTTATCGATTGCCTTCTCAATTTCATAGGCATTTTCGTTGTCCGTGAACTGTGAGGAGGTCTCGGCGATCCTCATAAGCAACCCGGAAGAGTTGTAGCCGTGCTCGATATCATACTGATACCACTTCTCGAACTCCTCGTACGGACTGTACGGGTTGTCAAAGGTGGTAAGAAAGCATCGAACCATTATTCAAAGCCTCTTTCTTAATTGATTGTTATTTGTTGAGCGCACTGTAAACCGTGGACTCCGGAACACCGCAGGCCTTGGCGATTTCAGCATAAGAATAACCGCTTCTCAGCATTGCGTTTGCTTTGGACATCTTTGCAGAAGTCATAACAGCAACATTTTTCGGCATTGCACGTTTTACAATTTCATCAGAATCAGACGAATTAAGGAATTTCGTCAACATATTGTCGGAAATTGCGCCAGCCTGAACAGCTTCCCATTCCCTGTCCGTGAAGGTAATCTTGGACTTGCGTCCGCTTGCGCCAACAGAATCGCGAGCACGCTGCATCTCAACAGAAGAGATCTTCTTGATTTCTTTCTTGTCAATCGTAGGATCCAAGCCCTGTTCCTGAATCTTCGCCTTAATATTAGCATTCGCAATCAGCATTGCCTTGCGTTCCTTAGGCTTGTTAGCGATCATGTTGTTGTACTTCTCTTTCAGGGATGCAACCTCAGGCGCATAGGTCTTGGCCGCTTCAGGGTTGCGCTGGATGCCCTTCATGTTAACCGCCTCTTTGCGCGCCTGGTTGGCCATGGCCTTCAGCTTGTTGGAGAAGTCCGCGTACAGGTTCTCTTGGATGGTGCCAGAAGACAGCGTGCGCGCATCCTTCGTTTCGGAGATCAGACTGACTGTATCTTCAGCCTTGCGTTCCTTACCCGTCTTGGGGTCAGTAAAGGTACGTCCACTTTCTTTGTAGATGTATTCGCCAGTTTCCTTATCAACTCGAACACTGCCACGACGCTCGGGTACACGAACCGTCTGCTTACGGCGAGACAGGAGCGTGGATGCGCCACCATAATGCGTAGCGCCTTCCTCGTCCACACGAATCTGCCACTTCTGCTTCAGCTCGGGGATACCATTCTCTCGCTCAGAGCGCTTATAGTCCAGCTTATGCTTTTCCGCATCGATAACGACCATGGAGTGCTTAACCGCACGTGCAAGCTCGTCCTCATCAGCACCTCGCAATGTCATATCAGTGATGAGGTTGGAGATCACGCCCATTTCGCGTTGCTTCTCCTCTTTCTTCATCAGCCTGACATTGTTCGGATTGCCTTCAGGAACTGCATAAGCGGTCTTGGGATCGAATCCTTCCAATGCTTTCAGCGCACGAGTAGACTTAATGTTGACTTTGTCAGTAACAGGGATTGCCATAACCGTGTCGCCATCGAAGTCAGCACCAGACAGGCGCTCTGCAACCTTTGCATTGATGCCGATTGCATCCTGAATTGCACCGAGATTCCGCTTACCGCTGACATTCTTGTTGTTGACAGTCACAATGGGAATCTCAAAGGTACCTGCATGAGGATAACGGATCAGTGCAAGCCGAGTGCCGTTCTCATAGGTGGGGCAATACGCCTCTGTCTCCTTGATCTTATTGATCGGCAGGATAACCTTCGTGGACTGACCCGGGAAAGCAGATGCCTTCAGAGTCATGGACGTTCCCTCAACCGTATCAGCAAAATCGTTGAGCAACTTCTTTTTGACCGTAGGATTATCGTACCGCATGATTTCATCATATTGGGCTTTGTAATCCGCGACAGTAAGGTTAAGCTGGTTCTCGATCAGCTTCTTGGGCTGCTTGGAAAGGAACTGAGAAGAGACGTTCCGGGACATCGTATCCCAGTCGCCCTCTTCTTTCAGCTTGTTGATCGGCGAGAGGTGCTCTTTGCCATCTTCGCCGATATACATGCTCTGTCCGTTGGCCTTGATAGCTGCGCCAAACGGGTTGTCAGGATCCGCTTTTGCTTCTTTAAGGACCTTCATCTTGGGCGTGCCAGAAGGCTTATTGGTGTTGAACCTAACGTCCACACCATCCGGCAGATCATCAGAATAGACAGCCATGCCCTTCAGATAATGGTCACCGTCAACGAGGATACGAACCTGCGCATAATGGCTCTTGCCGAGGTCAAGGTCGGGCACACCACGGCGAATCTCTATAACACCGTCTTTGTCCAGACCGCCTTCATCGCCATAATGAATTGCAACTCGACTGGAATCCAGACTAGAGGGGCGCTGAAGCTTCGTGAAGGTCTCGCCGCCATCATCAGAGTGGTAATCGCCCAGAGAATCGATCTGATCCTGATGCTGATAAGCATACTTCTGGTCGAACTCCGGCTTTGCGAGAACCGTGATGTTCGTCTGCTGACGGACATTGGTCGGCTGTCTGATACCAACGCCATAGCGCTGGTAGCCATATTCTGCTTCCAGAATATAAGCAGCCTCGTCCAGCTTACTTTCCGACACTCCGAGGACCTGATTTGCGCCCTCAGAAATATCAATCATGCCCTTCTTATCGACCTCTTCTTTCAGAGTCGCGGCAATCTTCTCAGCCTGGCTGGCTTTTTCGCCAATCGCATTGTTATACTTGGACCTCACACTGGACTCGCTCATGCCGAGCTTGTCACCAATTTCCTTCCAGCCAAGACCGTCATCCTTCAGCGCACGAATCTGATCGTACTCCAATGCCTTACGGTCATGGCCTGCTTTCTGACGTGCAGTGCGGAACTCGGTCAAGCCCATCTTATACTCGTCAGGAAGAGAGTCGTTGATGGTCTCCAGAATCTCCTTCTCCGAGAGGCCCTTCTTTTTAAGCTCCTCTACACGAGACAGGAAATCGCCGGAATGCTGGTACGGATTGTCGCCGGAACCCCAAGGATAGCGACCAGAATGTCGCTTGGTACCATAGTGCTCCAGGATATTGCTTTCGGAAGTGATGCCAAAATAAGAACGGAGGTCTTTTTCAATCGGATTCATGCTGCCACTCCTAACAAAATATCAGTGATGATCGGGTCGAACTCTTTGATTTTAGCGATGACGGGGCTGATTTCCTCTTCAGTGGGGTTCTCGACCCAAACTTCATCGTTCTGGTAGATACGGAGCTCCATCCGAATATCTTTCGGGTGGTATCCGTACTCCAGACAGAACAGAGCGGCATAAATATAGAGCTGCTCCATATGTGCAGGAACAGCTCCGGTTTTTAAGTCGTGGATGCGAAGGAACCCATCGTTGAACGAAATGGCATCCGCAGTTCCATAGCAGTTGTCGCTGTAATACAGCACCTGCTCGGTATCCATGCGGAAACCAATGGCATCGTTCACGTAGGTATTAAGGGTTTTCTTGTTCTTCGGCAGTTTTTGCTTCAGATCAATGCACTCTGCTGCAAATGCGTGCAGCCGTGTTCCCCGTTCCTTCGCCTGGTAATTAAGAACTGCATTGGTCAATCTATCTGCGTCATAGTTCAACCAATGGTAGTTACTTGCTCCGAGGAGGGCATGTTTCCCCGTGAGCCTCGAATGATCTCGCCAGTTCATTAAGAACTTCCTCCTTGTTTTCGGGATAGATAAAGGCCGCAAAACTCATCTCATCCATCTGCTGAACGTAATAGTCCTGATTTGGACGATGAGATGCACTCGCTGACTTCTTGCCCTCCAATGCACCCCATGTTGTGCCGTAGAGAACCAAGAGATCGGGGATTCCCTGAATCTCGTTTGGGTCAAGATGGACAACCATGCAGCCGGGAAAGCGTTCTTTCAGTTCCCTTATCAATCCTGTCTTGAATTTGTTTTCGAGCATGATACAACCTCCAAAAATAAGAGGAATAGTGCATCCTGAGACGCATTCTATTCCCCCCATAAAAGGGGATGTTTTTCTCGCGTGAGTTTTTAGGAAAAAATGTGAATTTTTAGGAATTTTCAGAGAAAAAGAAAAAAGCCCCTGCATTTTTCGTGCAGAGGCAATGCCGTGGCTATATTAAATTAGGTGAAAGAAATCAATCTCGTATCCCGGCGCACCAGCAAGGAAAGCTCGACTACCATCGTCATCTTCCATATATTTGTACTCTCCGTAGTCTTCATCCGGCTCAAGGTTACAGGTCATATAATCATCCGGATTGATACTTCTGGAAACATCTTCCGCTTCGAGGTGTGCCCCACATTTAGGGCAGTCCCATTCGAGTTCACGAGTTTCCACCATCGGCTCACCACAAACACAAATCGGACGTTTCGTATGAACCTCTGCAAATTTATTTGCAAAGCATTCAACTTCATTTCCATATTGGTCAGTTGTGATCCAATGTTCAATACCGTACTTATCCATAACTTTTCACCTCATATATGTTAGGAGTGCTACGTTCGTACACGGTGTTTTAAGAATACACTATTTGGCGCTCTTTTGCAAGGTGGAAATGGGTAAAAACTCGCTGTGGCCAAAAACCCGTTTTTTATCCTCTATTACTATATATATTTTTTCATTTTTTTAAGTAAGTTAAAGAAAAAAGTGGGTTTTTGGCCAAACTGCATATTTTTAACGTAAATACGTTAAATTTTGTGGCCATTTTTAGAAAATTTTTTGGCCACAAAGTGGGTTTTTGGCCACAAAAATGGCACTTTTTTGACGTTTTCTCGAAAAATCCCAAAAATTGCGAAAAATAAAATGGGCAGAAATGGGCAGAAATGGGCATCAAGCGATACCTAAGCCCATGCAAATTATATACGCTATGACCAAAATCACAATGACGATTCCAAGCCACTTGAAATAAGTAGCAGCAGTTTTGTTAGCGTCTTCGGTTCGCCATCTCTCCTGCTCCATCTTCTTAAGCTCAAGTTCTTTCGCATCCTTGGACTCTTGGATTCGTGCTTCATCCACAAACCGATGTGTCTCCTGATAGTCATCGAGCCGAACCTTCGTCCCGCAGAACTCACAGAACATGAAATCTCGGTTGTCATCCTTCACCGTAAGATCCGCACCACAGCCAGGGCATTTTACCGTCCGTGCCATAAAAAGCACCTCCTATTCGTCATGTATTTAGGATATCATGTGCTCTGCCCATAGTCAAGTAAATCAGGGCGGCCTCACCCAAATAACATTTTTATCCAGTTTCATACCTTAATCCTCAATCTCAAACATCACATTCTCCGGTGAGATGATCGTATCGCACTTCTTACCCTTGAACCGAAACCTCACAAACTGGTTCGTCAAACCGGAAATTTTCTCAACCAGTCCATATTCACCACTAAAATTAGCCACGATCTTAGCCCACACTCACCTCCGTCATCAAACTTCTCCCCGCCGCATACAAGAATTTCTTCAGCGACAGCACCTTAATATCGTACGTACTCTTCAAATTCTCCAGCTCAGCATTAACCCCACCAGAGCGATACTCCGCCATATCCAATGCATACCGCATCCGGCGATCCGCAACACCAGGGCTGCAATTGAACTTATCTGCCAGTGATGCCTCGATATCCCTCATGGACATGAATCGGTGCGAGTTCAAGTCATCGACGACCATCTCCACAGCCTCGCCCATCAGCTCTCCGCCAAAGGTCAGCATGGGAACCTTCAACTTAGCGAGAAAATCATACGTTCTTTGCTGCATTTCTTATCACCGCATCCTTTCCCACTTAGGTTTTCATAATAGCATTTGCTGCATGAACCAGATATGTGGTACCGTCAATCGTGATTTGCAGCTGATCGCCTTCGTAGTCAGTCCAGTTGTCCACTTTGCCTTGAACAATAGTTCCATCGGGCAACTTAATCTGTGCCCAGGAATAGGTAAATGTCGTATCAAACACCCTATAATTTCCACAACTGCATAACCCGAGGCAGCCAACAAGCATTATCATACATGCAACGACGCAAATAATACGATTTTTCATAGGTAATCACCTCAACCAAATATCATGTAAATCAAAAGCAAGAACCATCCTGTATATCTGATGATTCTCTGTTTTTCTTCGCCGATGTTCTCAGCAAAAGACATTCCAATTGCGATAGCTTGCAAAATAATGCTTGCGAGCAGCACAATTCGCATCACTTCACCATACTTCCTTTCCGTGTCTGGTCATCCGCAGGCCAGTACGTGTAAATATCATCGAACACCACCGGGATCTTCTTCTGGAGTTCCATCAGCAGCGGGCACATGAGCTCCCGCATCTGAGGATGGGCCGCCACAGGAGTACGCAGCTTGAAGATGTTGCGCCACTCACGGTAGTTGGCCGTCACCACGATCTCGGTCTTCAGGCACAGTGGCAGCACACAACGGGCCTGTTCGGGACGCATACCGAGTGCGATCATATCCTTATAAAGGATTTCCGCAGATTCGCAGGAATCAAGCCAGGTGCTGCCAGGCGTATATTCTGCGCTTTCACGTTTCTCGTCAGTGTCGGTCACATCAATATAATACGGCCGGATAAAACTCAGCTCCCCGCCAAACTTCTCCTTCGAGTAGTTGCAGTACCGTGTGCTCTCTTGCGCAAAGCTCGCAATACGGTGCCGTGCCAACTCGTTGGCAATGGCCCGGTCACAGGTAAACAGCACGGACAGCTGCGAATGCTCCAGCATAGCCTCATGCCCCTGCTTCACCAGAAAGCCCACCAGTTTCTTTGCCGACTCACCATCCGGCGTGATCTTGTCCTCGCTCTTGTAGCAGACCCGGGCCACCCGCTCGATCTGCTGGAGCTCCTTAATGCCTCCCTCAGAAATATCAGTGAGGATTTCGTACTTAGGTTCAATGATTTTCATAATTAGTTCTCCTTTTCATCAATAAATCAATGATTTCAAGCTGCCGCAGGCTCTTTCCATTACCTCTTTGGGCAACCATGCTGATGCCAATATCCTCGATCGGGATAATGTATCCGAGATGAGCCAGTTGCTTATGGTCGCAAGTTTCCACCTTCGGACACTTCTGGCATTTAGGTGCAAGTATCGTAAGTGCTCCGAAGTCGTTGTTCATGTTGTCCACTCCGATATCATTTTGCACTCCCAATCCCCACAGATATCACCCGAAGCATGTTTCTTTGCAAACGCCATGCCCTTCTTGATGGCCTCCTGCTTGTCGGTCGCCCTGACTTCAAAGGCCTGATGCCCGCCACCATTGTCCGTGCACTCAAACCAAAACGTGTGCATCTTCATATAAAATCCTCCAAAATCGAGTTAAGCAGAATCTCCAGCACCCGGTTTATACCCGCCACCACTCGATATGGCCACGGTTCTTTCGGTTCCACCCGGACAGGGGTATCAGACTTTCTCAGCGCGCCATAAAGCCACCTGTCGAACTGCCCAAGTGAAATATCATTCTCCATGCACCATTCACGAGCATCTGCGTAGCTAATGTCGCCATTCATGCAAAGCTCGACCACATCACGCAATGTAGCGTTCGGCTTGATCAGGGTATCTTTTTGAAGCTCGTAATCCTCAGAATACAAGTCCTCGCGTGACCCGTCAGACCTGCGAATAACTTGCGCAAAGGGTTTGCCATCCGCATAAAGCGTCGTAATATCCTCATCAATGTCGATTCGAGGACAGTCGTACCTCCATATGGCCTCAACAACTTCTTCATAGTCAATCATATCGCACCTCACAGCAGAATCCGGAACAAAATGAACCAGATCACCTTCAGCGTGAACACAATAATGATCAGCCATGCGCAAATAACCAGCGTTGCCGCCAGAATATGACCCAGCATATGGCCGATCTTCTCCCAAACATCATTCATCCTTATCAACCCTTTCGAGACCTGTAAAATATCCAATGCCAATATGACCACCATCGCAATAATGAATTGGGCGGAACGCCATCAGACCGGCCAGATTGTTCTTCGCATCTTCGAGATTACAGTAGGGATGCCCATCGTTAAATTCCTCCTCGCAAAATCGACACTTGTAAGTCGGATAATAAAACGGCTTCACCCCACACACCTCCTCGCCGCATCCAGACGGCTCTCCGCAGCGTTCAGCTCGAAGATAGCAGCCGTGATAAACTCCGGATCGCAGTTCTCAAAGTGGTTCCGGGCCACCTCAAGATCCCGCATGGCATCTTTCAGCGTGTTGACTGTCGAAACCATCGGTTCTGTCCAGAATATCTTTTTGACGAAATCAACGATTTTGCGCAGCATTTCTACACCTCCACATCTTTGCGACCTGACGAGCCGTGAGCCAGCCCTCAACATCATCATGGCCAAGTAGCTGTGCGCCCATCACCTCGATAAGCCCCTGTTCAAAGCCATAGGAACCCCAACCCCAAACGCCATCCCAGATACGATTTCCAGCAGCATCATATGCAATGATTTGCTCACCGCAATCAAGCCGTCCGCCCGGAAGATACTCCGGACAGTCCGGTCTGTCCATCTCTGGCCAACGACGTCCATAAGTATGCGGAACCTTAGCATGCTTCAGCAGAATATCCAACTTCTGCATCTCGGTCATGTGATTCCAAACCCGGAGTTTCCAGGTTTTCTTAGACATGTTTCTCATTTCTGCATTTCCTTTCGTCAGCCTCCATGGTCTTTGCGATTTTATGCTGAATATAAAGCACACAGCCAGCCTGACTATCACACCCGAATGAAGCCAATAATCCGGCAATAGCATTCAAAGAGTTCAAATCCTCTTCAGCAAATATCATTTAGCGTTCACCGTTCCTCCTGATACTCTACAATTTTGGTTACTTCGCTCTGAACCCGGCGTAAGAAATCACACACACCGAAGCAACCGCATTCCGCCAATGCTTCGGCAATATCGCCCAAAATATCCATATCGGTTCTTGTGAGATTAACTTGAGGAATAACTTCGATATTCTCCTCTGTGATAAATGAGGTGTAGTCTCCACAATGGCAACATTTGATGTTCATACGTTGCATACAAGCATCTCCTTCAATGATAAAAATAAAGAGCCGCAGATTTCTCCACGGCTCCATAATGAAGTCAGTCCAATACCCTCATATCATCGAGAATATCACTCAGTCTTTCACCATTTTTCTTTCTCTTATCGATTTCCAGCCATTCTTCGTTCGTCAGTTCTCGACGCAATTTCCAGTAATGTCCCAAACTTCTGTCGTAGCAGTACAAATCCTTCAGATTCTGCTCCTTGGCCAGTGCCGCGTGCTTCGACAGCATTTTTGCTCCTGCTGCAATTCCGCCCACAACAACCGGACCATAAGTAATAATCTGCTCTTTGTGCTCATAACACCAAGTCCGTGCTTTTACCTTTTTGTCCTGGAACCACTCCCGAATTTGAGCTTTCTTTCGTGCTCTTTCGAGTTCTTCCATAGTGTAAACCTTTGCCATAAATATTTCTCCTTTATAGTCAGTATTTGGATTTCTCCATAAAGGAGTCTGTTATTTTCGCGTCTTCTCCTCGAACTTCAAAGGCTTAACCGTCCCCTCCCGCGCACACTCCGTTATGCACTCGTTGCAGGGCTCGTCCGTCTCCAGCACCTTGAAGTTCTTGCATTTCGGGCAGTAAGTCGCATAGTCCACTTCGCGCATCCAGTCACTCATCTGTCTTTTCCTCCGTCATATTTATGCAGTGTGTATCTCCGGCAAATTTCGCACCTAGCATAGCGGATATTGGGGTAATACCTTGAGTATCTTTCAGCTTCATCCCATTTACAGAGGGCTATTGTACGCTTGCAAGCACAGTCTTTGCATACAATTTTTATTCGATCATTCATCAGACTTCGCCACCTTCTCGACAATAACATGCGGCGTTAAAACTCCACAAATCGGACATGTCAGCAGTCTGTCATGCACTGTAGAGCCTGTAAATCCATTGTCCCATGATTGCTTGAAGATTCCTCGTACATCTCCGCATTTAAGACATTTTACATTTACAGCTGACCAATCAGGCGGAGTAAGTTTCATTTCAGGAATAATAAATTTCTTCTTCAGAAAGTCTCGCTTGACCTCAGTCACAAACCTATCATCCAGCTCCGGGTGCGTCTCCCGCTGGTTCAGTGCCCAGAGCAGGTTCCAACAGGCAGCTCGCAGGTGGTCTTCGTCGTCCATTCCGACCATGTACTTTGCAAGGTGGCGAGAAGCGCTGTCCAGCAGCGAATGCAGAGGGATGCCTTTGTCTACGTTGTGCTCACCATACTTCAGTGCGCCCTCCTCGCAGTGCTTGCTGACTTCCATGATGCCATACCAAGGCAGAAGGTCCATCCGTCCCTTCCCTGCGTGCATGTCACGCTTTGCACCAGTTTCAAATTCGGTGCGATCTCCAGAATCCTTAATCATTTGTTTGCCTCCTCCAATTCTTTGATGCGAGCCCCAAGTGCACCAACCGTTGATAATAGGCCCATGAAATGAGCGAAATTCTCATCGGTGTGCATCTTGAGAATGATTGCAGCACAAATTGGATTTTCTCTTTTGTATTCTGCAATCACTTGGTTGTAATTATCAATCTGGTTTTGCAACTCTTCGATGCTCGTGCATTCGCCTACGTCATGGATTGTTTCGATCATCACTGTCCTCCATAAAATTTCCTCTCGTTAAACGCTTTCTTCGAGTTCAGGGCTCTCGAAATCGCAAGATCAATACCGCTCCTACTCTTCAGATGGTAGTAGTACAGATCCTTGTACGGTGTATTCAGTCGGTCGATACGCCCCGAGGCCTGCTCCATGATCTTATATGAGTAGTTCTGGCTGTAAAATATAATGGTGTCTGTCTTGATGCAGTTCCAGCCTTCAGCACCGGCATTGTACTGCACCAGATACACCCACCTGTCGCCTTCAGGAAGCGGCTGATGCTTGTGCCCGTTCCATTGTGCAACTTCGGTGTCCTTGCCATAGTCCAGACCCATCAGAATATCAAGCTCATAATCGAAATTATAGAAGATAATAACCCTAGGTCTGCCTTTACAAATATCCAGCACTTTTTCTTGTCGGCTTGCATCAGCGTTCACCAACTTCCGCAGCAGATAGCAGAACTCGCTGGCGGTCTCGATTGGCTTGTTCTCCCAGAGGTTCCACCGGTTCTTGCAGATCGACAGATACTTCACCTTGTCGTAATCCACAAATACATTCTCATGGTGTGAGACAGTCGGCCGCTCGAAGTCCATGTCAACCAGAATCCGTTCCCGCAACCGTACCAAGCGCTGGGTATTCAGATACCGATCGATCTTCGGGTACTTCGTGCAGAATTGGCTGTATACCACATGCTGGTTGTTGAAGTCCGTTCTGTTTCGGTAGAACCCATTGGCGATGAACACCGGGATATAATCCGTCCAGCAGTCCCCGGGGGTGGCGCTGAGCAGAATCCACTCGTTATTTTGCGTAATTTTGTAGAAAGATTTCACCCATGCGCCCTTTCCAACAACCCGCTGCTCGTCAAATATAAAGAACGCATTCTTTACGCCAACGTACTTTCCGATGTTGTTCCAGGAATCCACCACGACCTTGTGCTCGTAAATATCATGCTCTGGGTCTATAGACATATAGAAATGGGCCAGTTCTTCGTCCCACTCTCCCGTATCCCGTTTCCGGGCAGTCGTGATGATGTAAAGATCCGGGGGCTCTGTCATGCGTACATAATTCTCTGTGTTCACCTCCCCATCGTAAAGTTTGTAATAGAACGCCAAACTCGTTCTCGATTTTCCGCTTCCTACGCCTCCACATAAGATGCAGCCGATTTTCATACGGTTGATCGCATCCAATTGATAGTCGTAGAGCGTTACACCTGCCATCAGGTCGCTCACCTCATTTCCAACGTCACATAAATGTCACTTTTCTTGCAGTGATTCTCGTAGGCCAGAAGCGAAATCGTCGCCTCTTCCTCATCTTCACCCTCCCCTCTGACGGTATAAGCAAAGAGCTCTTTCCGGTGCTTTCTGAACACCTTCCAGAGCTCTTTTTTCTTAGTAAAGTCCGTGCTTTTTGCAGTAGGACGCATATTGCAAGCCCTCCTTGTCTGCTTCGCGCATGATTTCCGACAGTGTGAGCTTTTTAGGCTTTTCTTCCGTCTTTGACATGTTACGCGGTACGGTGTCTCGACATTTATCGCAGTACAATCTTTTTGACGGAACCTGGTACATCATACCGCCGCATTTTTTGCAAGCCTTATCTACTCTGCGAAGTCCGCCCATAAATATCACGCCTCCTCAAAATGGCAGAAGTCCGTGTAGTAAACCAGGTCGTAATCCAGCGGATGGTTGTTCCAGTCGTAGTTCTGCTCGTAATCAGCAACCTCATCACGCTCGTCGAGTTCGTGGCAAATATCATCGTTGTGCTCATAGAACCATTCCAGCGGAAGGTCGAACTTGTCGCACAGTTCCGGAATATCAAAGGCCCAGCTGCCGTAGTTGGTGTTCTGTGTACCCTCCGAAACCATGTAATCGACGATCTCTTTTACTTTTTCTCTGCTCATAATCCTTACTCCTTCTGTTGCTCAAATATCAGGCTCTCTGGCCCGGTTGCGAGTCATGCGGGAATCGAACCCACCGTACAGCCCATGCTAATGACTCAAATAAAAGAGCCCCAGATTTCTCCAGAGCTCTCATGTGCTTATTCTTCAGGTGTACAATAATCAACGTCGAGATGCGCTTTGCCGTCGCTATCCGTGTAGGTGACAAACTTTCTTGGCTGATGGAACATCTTCTCGTACTTCTCGACGAACTCCGGCAAAAGCTCACCGAAATCATCCTCCGTGAGGCCTACAATCAGGAATGTTCCAACGATAATATCAATGGGGATACCATAAGGGCCGTCGAGCGTCCGGTTGAGTTTCTCCATGCAATCATCATGCAGCTTTCCTTCTTCGTTGCAAATCAATGCAACCTCATCGTCCCACGGGTAAACAGCCTGAATCGGGCCTTCCACCTCTTTCTGGAGCGATTCCAGAGAGCAGTCAATGTCGATCACTTCAGGGTAATGCTTTGGGCGAACCCTCAGAACTTTCATACTGTCAACCTCCCAAATTGCACATCAAAAATATAAATCGAGCTGTTTCCTTAGAGCCGCCATTTGCGACGTGGGCACTCACCGACTGGGCATTCGACCAGGGACTGACCCGGCACTCGAAAAATATCAATGATCAATAATAGCTGTTGTACTTCCGGTTGGCTTTTGCACGAGCTTCCGTAACATCAGGGGCTACGAAACCAAAGTTGATCACATAGCTCGGGATATTGTACGAACGGGCAACCAGGTTTTCGATTGCACAGCCACGGAACGCCTTCTCCTCATCGTAGATCCCGATAAAGTAGTCTGCATCCGCCATCTTCTTGATGCTCTCACCAAGGTACCAGACTGCCTGATTCGCATCAGCCGGAGGATCATCAGAAATATAAGTCTGGATTACCTCCAGCTCCTCGCCAAACACAGCCTCAGCAATATGGTGCATCTGCTCCATGGTTGCCCGGATCTGTGCTTCAGTGCGACCTTTCATCGGTGCGCTGATAAACAGTTTCTTCATATGCTTCACCTCAGAACGGAATTTCGGTGTGGTCGCTCGGCTCTGCCATGTCTGCTTCAGGAGCTGCAAACCGGGCATAGCGCTCTGCATACGGATCAGCATCTGCATCCTGCTCAACGTACATCACATCCGCATACAGGCTGTACTCGCCAGGTGTGTTCCGCTTCTCGACAAGGTTTGCCTGGAGACAGACGTTCTTGACCCGGATAAAGTCCAGCTGGCTGATCGTGTCCATGTTGCAGAGCAGGCGCTTGCCGGAAGTGGTGACCCAGTAGATATGCGGGGGCCACTTGGAATCCATGTTGATCGTCACCGGCACGAAGTAGGTCGGAACGAACGGCTCGTCGTAGGTACGCTCAGGATTCGGATTGGTCTGACGAACCTTCACGCCGAGATCCATGAGGTGATTCACCAGCTCCATGGTCGGGATCACCACGTTGACGCGGCGCTTGTCCGAGCCAAAGCGATCACGGCTGGGATCACCGCTAAAGTTGGTGGTAAAGATGAAACGGGTATCGTCGATATTGACTTTCTGGCGCTTGGTGTACATAAATATCAGTCTCCTTTTTACTTGTTGATTTCGAGTTCCAGCATGGAAAGCGCGGCAGACACTCGGCCCATCTCAGACAGAAAATTCGCAGGATTGCCTTTTGCTGCCGCCTCCAAAGCTGCTTCGTAGCTCTTCTTCGCCTGAGCGATGTACTTCTTGAGCGCATCATTCTCGACAGAAGAGCTTTCCGTATAGGGCTTACCAGGATACTTCTTCCCGCTCTTCTCGACCCAATTCTGGATTTCCTTGTAATAGCTGCCCTTGTTACCACCGCAACGCTTTGCAATTGCCATGGCCAGCCCCTTCTCCGGGTCGAAAACATCCTTCTCGCTGCACTTCACAACGGTCTTGGAACCATCCGACCAGTAAACGATCGTGGCCGGAGGAGCAAAGATAACGTCCTTGATAGCAGCGGTGTTCGTAGCAGAAGCCGTCTTCTTACCCTCACACCGAGGATAGAGCGCGCCAGAACGGATACGCCAATTGCCGTCTCGATCAGAGGTTAGATCACACGGGCCAAATACGAGTTCGTGACCAGTGGAAAGAATCACCTTCATCAGGTCGTCGTACTGATTCTTCTCAACGGTTCTGATATAGCCAATCAGCTGTCCTTTGGAATCGTACAGTTTGTTCGTCATAAAATATCACCTCACGTCAAAATTTCTTGCTGCTTCTTCCTGTGCATCGCTCCATGGAAGATCCGGCGCTGTCCAGGGAGCAACACCATCGTCACCAACGAACCAGTTGAAGTCGCCGTACTTGGAGATCTCCTCAACTGCCTCATCGACTTCCCGGTTGAAATATCTTTTGTCGATATCCTCCTGCATCTGAAGCCGATAAACCGCCTCGCTTTCCAGCCAACGGTAATCCTTTGCTCCGGTCACAGAAGCATATTTCCGTTCGCCGGTATCCGTCAGTCCCGCTTCCCGCAGCAGCAGAGCACCGCCCTTTCCCGGCATGATCGGGCAGAACTGTCCCACGCGACCCACAAAAATATAATTGTGTTCGCCTTCAGGCAGGTCCTCGTTCTTGTCGAGATAGATAGCGCCCTTGGAAACGGTCTTTGTCTCGCAGAGGTCAGTGAACTCGATCTTCTCCTTGGAGAACAGGGTCTTGAACACATACGGCACCTGGAATTGGGTGCCCGTAGCCGTCCATTCGCCGCCTTCGTCCTTGCAGTCGCCCGGAATATAACCGTAGAGCGCCTCGCACTGGTCGGCAGCCATGTATTTCGCAATATAAACGGCATTGTTCACCAGACACATCCGCTCGTAGGTTGCCTCATGCTCGAACGTGTAGCCGTACTTTTTTGCAAAATCCATGCAGTACGCAATGATTTCCGGGGTCGCATCGGGGATCTTGATCGAATCCGTTTTGATATGCGCAACCTTAAAGCCGCGCTGCTGCACTTCATCCTGCAAAGTGCGCATAAATAAAGCCCCTCGAAGCGCCACAATGTTGTTGGCGTTCTTGGGGTTGCGGAACGGGTTGTCGAAGCTTGCACTGGTCAACCCGTAAACCGAGTTGATGGCGATCTTCAACGCCTGTGCCAGAGCTTTTGCCTGCTGCGGATCATCGAGGTACTTTGCCAGTTTGCCACCAAAGAGCCCCTTTGCCTTCTCGTACTCTCCGTGCTTGACGTAGATTCGTACATCCATCAGGTCGTTGAAATGCTTGGTGTACTCGCCAAAGTAGTTCATGGCAACAGCCGAATGCGGATGCAGCGACGCAACGTCCAGCAGAGCTACGTTCGTGTACATCCCGGGCTCAGCGTAGACATAACCACCCATGCCCAGGTCCGTGCCCCGGAACATGTTGTGGTACTTGCCGTCTTCGCCTTTTGTCCACTCGTAACCGGGAAAGGCATTGATGATATTGCAGTCGGTCAAAATATCAGGCTCAACTTCCACGATCGCATCGGATTTTCCCGTAGCAAGGTCGGTGTAGACCAGCCGGGGGTGCTTTTCCTTGCCGAAAATAATGCGTGTTGTCAGCGAGTTTGTCGTGTCGTTCACCGTCATCCCGGCAAGGTCTGCCAGAATCTCTCGCGCCACAAAGTCTGCCTGGCGCTTTTTCGAGTAGAACAGGGTCTCGGTCGCGATCACATCGTTGTCGCAATACTCGGCCACCTTGTCCCACAAGCTCTTCGGCACCGGCTGATCCCACGGAAGTCCCAGCTCCTGATGGTGGATCCCTAACTCGATTTCAAACTTCTTAAGGCTCTGTTTTTTCGACGAGAAGTCGTAAATATCAGTGTAGGACAGGTTGTACGCCTCACCAAAGAAGCCAGTGTGTTCGTTGATGATCCGGTTGGACAGCGCATAGATCTGCTCCACTGACATCCCGATCATGCGGGCCCAGAGGATATGGTTGTCGTACTTGCGGTTATTGAAGCCGACCAGCCGATACTTTGTCAGGCTCTCGATCTCCTCCGGCGTAGGATTCACCATGCGGTGCACAGGCTCCTGCTTGGCAAACTTCCAGTTTACGAGCAGCAGATTCGGGAACACCTCCACGTCGAAAAATATCAATGGCGTTTCCTCCCCCACAGGGGCCTCCCGCTGAATATCATCCTTCGATTTGAAGTGCATCTTCGCCACGATCTTCAGGCAGGTGTCCGCCTGGTTCGTGCTGCTGGCGGCAAAGCCCAGGATCGCATTCCGCATGTCGTCCACGTTGTAAACGACATTGCCCTCATAGGCTTCGTCCATGATGTGCGCAATAAAGTCAATGCTGGGCTTCGTATAGGGGCTGATCTCCTTGGCAAGGGCTTTCTTGATGAGGATACGCAGGTGCCGCTCATCCTGGATCTGCTTTGTATCAACCATTTTCGTTTCTCCCTTCAGTGGCAGGCCGCTGCTGATGGTCGCAACCGGAATATCATTGCATTTCGACAGTTTTCTCCGCAGAGAGGACTTCCCCGTGAACACCTTGACCTCGATGTTCTCGTCGTAGATCCTGCTCAGCTTCGTTGCATCGCCGGTGTAAATATAATGCAGGTGGATGCCCGCACCAGATTTGCTCAGCTCTGCATAGGTCTGGGGCCATTTGGAGGCAGCTTCCAGGTTGCGCTCGAAGCTCTTTTTTCCATCCGGCCCGGGAATATCAAAGTCGATGACAATGTGATTCTCCGGAACTTTCACGTAGTGCAGTCTCGAAGCATCCAGTTCGGCCAATTTTGACTCGACATTCTCCCATTTACGCATCGGAATGCCATCGTCTGTCGCATACTGTGCAGGGCAGTCCTTGCAAATATCATTGAAGAGAGAATGCTGCTCCTTGAACTCGATCCATGACGTTTCCGGCTCGGCAGTGGGTTCTTCTGCCTTCACAGGTTCGTCAAGGAACTCTTTGAATTTCTCCGCTTTGAAGCCGCTGTAGTAGCTCCGCACCCGCTCGCCATTCACGGTCTCCGCGCGTTCCTTGTACTCCTCGAAGTAGTTCATCAGCTCTTCCCGGAATGCACGGCGCGAGTATGGGTACGCTACCTTTGCCTCGTCATTGTAGGTGTTGTACATCGCCCAGGCCCGCTTCAGGGATACACCGTCCTCCTTCTTGAAAATATAAAAGGAATCCAGCATAAAGTTGTAAAAGTCGTTCGATGCACCCAGCATACGGGTCGGAATATAATCATCGTAAAGATGTTTGTTCTGCTCGTATACTTCCTTGCAGTGCCATGCGATGCCTCCCAGATCAAAGTCCACCTTCGCTACAAGGTCACGGTACTTTTTTGCAGGGATCTTTTCGCCGGTAGGTTCCACATCGATCAGTCGTCGGATCAGGCCCGATTTTGCATCCGTGATCTTAACGGGCTTGTTGGTGCCCAGAAACATGAAACACTTGAACTGGCTGGAATACTGGCTGCGGAACTTCTCGTTCACCAGCATGGTCTCGTGGGATACCAGCGAGTTCAGCCGGGTGTTGTCCTCGATGCGGGAAAGGTCACCGTCGTGCTGGATCGCGATCAGCGGGTTCGATTTGAACGCCTCCAGCGCAAACGCATTGGACGATGACCCCAGCACCTTGGAGTCGAACACCGACCAGTACCCATCGAAAAGTTTCTGGACGATGTTCAACACGGTCGATTTGCCGCTGCCGGGTGGACCATAGAGCACGAGGAACTTCTGAATCTTGCGGGAATCGCCGTTCACGATCGCGCCAATCGCCCATTCGATCTTCTTTCGCTCCTCGGGAGAATATAAGGTAGTCATCAGCTCGTCGTAGGCGCTGATGCTCCCCTCCTCCAGAAGATACGGCAGCCGCTTCGACGCATAGCTTTCCTTCTTGACCGGGGTGTTCGCAAATATCAATGTATCGTCAAGGGTGTGGTAGTTGTCCCGCATCTGACGCTGACAGTATTTGTGCCAGTTGTCGATCATCCCGCTCTCCGCGTCCCACATGTGCAGAACACGGTAGCTGTCATTGAAGACCTGCTTGTGTTCCTCCGCGTAAATATCCAGCGCGCGGTCGATCATCTGGAGCGCATCCTGTTCGTCCGTGCTCCAAAGTCCCCGCTCTTCCATCCAGACCGCGTAAAAATCAGAACCCCGGATCATCAGGTCTTTCGACTTTTTGATGATGAATTTGGGATAAATTTCGATTGTCCCGCGTTTTCCCGTCCGCGTTGCAATCATCAGGAAATCAATCATTTGTAACTGACTTCCTCCTTTCTCCGAGGTTTTTATACGTCTTTCTCTTTCTGGAGGGTCATCTGGGCCAGCGCTGCCTCTGCCTCACGGGCACGCTCATCGGCTTCCTTGCGCTGCTTTTCCGCCTCGTTCACCATCTTGCAGGAAACGAAGCCAAACCACAGCAGGCCAGCGATGAGAATGTTCTTCCGGATGCACTTGCCCTTCATGCGGCGGATGGTGTGATTGGCCACCTCCAGTGCAGCCTTGCTGTTGCTCAGGTCGATCAAAATATCAGTCAGTTCCATTGTCAATTTTCCTCCAGTAATTCGGGTCAGCCAGAATCAGCCGACCAATATTATTCTCGTCTCGACACGCCGTGATTCGCAGCATCACATGGGATTCGTCGAGTATCTTCTCAACGAATCCTTCCATAGGGATGCAGATTTTTGATTCATACGTCATCAAAACTCATTCTCATTCAACCAGCTCATCAACTGGTACCAAATATCAATGGTACGCATGTCGATGGACGTACGGGTAATCGTAAAGAGACCGCCAGCCCCATTCGGCTCGTAGTCCCGATCCATAAACCGGGCCAGAATCGGTTCCGCGCGCTTTTCGCTGAAACGGGTGTCATCCATGGCAGCCAGGCCCAGACTGACGACCATGCTCCAGAACCACTGCCCCACACGGTTGCCCATGCTGCGGTCTTCCATGATGTGCTCCTCGATGCGAATCGCCAGCGCAACCATCATCTCCAGCATAGAGCAGGGTACGCCCTGAAATACCGCATCGATCTTCCCGTACGGAATATTATTCTCCGATGCAAAGCGGTACCGCAGGTTGATGCCGTCCGTTGCCCGGCAGACATCCATTTCGCACGCCGGAATATAATCCCGGTTAAAAAGATACATCAGTAAGCGGTGAAAGCTGAGGTTCCGGGGCTCCCATTCGCCGCAGACGATCTTGTAGAGCCAGTCATAATACTGCTCCGTCTCCCTCATAAAGTTCATTCATCCTCCTCATCGTCGTGGTTGCCGGGCCAGTTCTCCCGAACCCGGAGAATCTCGTAATCCTTGTGGTAGTTGTGGTTGCGGACATGAACAGCGCTCAGTGCAAACTCGCCCATGCGGTTCAGCGCCTCGTTGCCGATGATCTTCGGAATATCATCTTCGTCCACGGGCTGATCCTCCGTATCGAACACCAGCTTTCCGTCTGCGTAGTAGGTCAGGAAGGAAGTCTCGTAGTCGTCCAGCTCACCAAACTGATCCGGCTCAATGACTTCGATGGCCTCATGTGCCACCACATCTTCCGGGTCAGATTCGGTACGGTACTTCCCGGCCAGCTGTTCAAAGCTCTTCTGGGTCGCCCTTTCTTCGATGGTCTTGTCCATATCGGCTTCCTTCTGCCGCAGATTCTCACGCTCGGCCTCGTACTGTTTGCCGTAATAGGTCTCGTATTTCTTCTCGAAAACGGTGTGCATTACAAGGGCACCTGCCCCAAAGCCTGCTGCAAAGAGCAGAATATCACGCACGGTCTTGTTCATTGTCAATGTCTCCTTTGATCGTCATCATGGTAAACGCCAGTCCGCCAAAGAAAAGGGAGACACTCATCAGAATGCCTCCCACCATGTGGCGCTTGCGTTTGGTATCGGTCAGATAGTCCAGAAACAGGAAAGTGCTTTCCAAAGTTTCCATCGTTCCACCTCACTCAGAAAGAACCGCCAGACCAGAGACGAAGCAGACTCCGGCCATGGCAGCAAACAGGTAAGACAGTCTCTTAACGAATCTGGTCATAGCGTATTCCTCCAAAATATCAGTCTCAGATCTTGTCGATGATGGGCCCGTCACAGTTGAACCGCAGCATCACCGAGCGCTCCCCGCCGTTGATAAAGCTGTTCAGTGCCTCGTCGCCCTTGACGTAGTTGGTCACACCAAAATCCACGTGGTTCTGCCGGGTCGGATCGTTCGGGTCATAGATCCAGCCCACGATCTGGCCTTCCGGGGTCTTCAGGGTCACACCACCGTGGGTGCCCAGAGATGCCAGAACATCATTCAGGAACAGGTGCCCCTGGGTGCGCAGACGCTTGTTTGCCGCCTGCTCCATCAGGAACAGGTAGTTGCGGTTCAGCATGTTGTCAGGCTGCCAGGTGTCCACAGTCTCGTCAAAGATGCAGGTATAGGGGCTGGTGTGCTGCATGGCGATGTCCTTGTACTCCTTGATGGTCTCCTCCACGCCCTGCTCGTTGGTGCTCTTGCTCTCGAGCTCCACAGCCTTGATGTTGTGCTCCAACTCCTCCTGTACACGGCTGCCAAAGCGGTCGGATACACGGCTCTTGTACTCCTCAAAGGCCTTGTCCAGAGCAATATAAGCCGCGGTCAGGCTCGCATTGCGCTTGGACATGATGTGGTGGGAACCGAACATGCAGCCCAGAGATACCGCACCCAGGGTGACCGCAGGCGCATACACCTTTGCCAGCTTCAGGCCGGTCTGGACGTAGGTGGTCGTAATATCGCTCTTGTAATCCTTCTCGGTGTAGGTCTCGCCCTCGCTCAGCTGGACCGTGCCATCGTCGATCTGCTTCTTGGCCGTGTGGATGCTCTCCACCTGAGCATAGTGCTCGGTCATAATATCCTGCGCCTTGATGGTCGCCTTGCAGGCCAGCACGGTAGCAGTCACACCACCGATGGCAGCGCCAACGATCATAATGGTGGGACTTGCCTTCTTCAGCTTGTAGCCGCACTTGGATGCAGCACGGGTCATCTTTTCCACGATTTCGGTTTTGTCGATCTTTTTCAGGAACTTCATAAATATCAATCCTTTCTTATTGTTCAGCGCAGCGGTACAGGGCGAGGCAGCATCAGGCGATATCCGCCCGGGATGCCCTTGATGAACGCCCCGTCAAGGTTGTACCAGCCGTAATTGTAATCGGTGCTCTCGTTGGAAACGCCCATCAGATCCCACAGGTCGCCCACAGAGACCTGACCGTACTGGCGAATCGCATCGTACATCTGGGAAAGCGTGTCGTCTGCATCCCCGCGGAACTCAAAGTCCAGGTTCTGCAAGCTGCGTCCTACGGCCCGGTTCGGATTTCCCTGCCGGTTGCCGGAGCCGCCCTGATAGTAGGTGTCGTAGCTGTTCCGCTGGGTGCGGGAGCCGGAGTAGTTGCTCGAAGAACCGCGGGAACGGTCCTCGCCAAACAGTGCAATGCTGACCGCCGAGTTGAAAATGCTCCACAGACCGTTCTTCAGCATGGGCAGCAGATAGTCCACCACGATGCGGTTCTTCACGGTCTTGAGGTCCTCGGCCAGGAACTCGTTGGCGATCTTCTGGATATCGTTCTGCTCCTTGAGGGTCACTTTTCCCTTGACGACCTTCTGGAACTTCTTCTGGGGCTCTGCGGCAGGCTGCTGTCCGATGCTGCTCTTCGGCATGTTTACTTGTGCCATGTTGTCATCCTTTCAAAAACAAAAAAGAAAGAGCCGCAGATTTCTCCACGGCTCTCGCCTTACCTAACATTACTTCTCTTCAGAAGTTTCCTCAACGTCCTCGTCAGGAACGTCCATCTGTGTAGAATCGACATTCTCGATCTTCCAGGGCTTCTGCCAGACGATCTTCTTCTTGGTCTTCGGCTTCTCCTCGTCCTTGTTCTGCTTCTTGGCCTTGTGCTTCCGGTACAGTCCGTATCCCACGGCTGCAACCAGACCCACAGCGCCAACAGCGAGACCAATGCCCGAGCCGTTGCTCGAAGTTTCCTCGTTATCGATCATCTGAACATTCTCCTCCGGAACGACCTCAACAGAAGTCTCGTTCTCCATAGTAGTTTCGTTCATGTTCATCATTTCGTCCATTTTTGTTACCTCTTTCTTAAATATAAGTTTATAATGTCGGAGTATTACCTCCATAAAGGAAGCTGAATTTTTCGCGCCTGGTCAAATATCAATAGCCGCCCAGCCACTTCGGAGGCGTGTGATACTCCAGCGTCAGGCAGGGCATTCCATCCTCGTCCAGCCGGGACGCATAGAAAATATCAACGTTAAGCCCCGAATCCGTGTCCCAGCCCAGCAGGTCACCGTTGACGCAGTGGTCGATGCCCAGATAGTCGAACAGATCGTTCTCGCTCACCCGGAAATCACTGAGCAGCTGTTTGTTGACCCCATTGACGGCTTTTTCGATCATGGCCTTGGTCGTCCAGAAGTAGGTGTTGGTCAGGCTTTCCCAGCACTTCACCCGCTGGTCGTAGGAAACATCGGCCGTGGCAAGGCCCTTGGCAGGCTGGATGGTTGCCGGTTCGGGGCACTTGGCCATCTTTTCCAGTGCAATGGTCTCCCGGATCTCCTGTTCCTTCTCGGGGCCGATGGCCTCCAGCACCTTGTCCTGATAGGTCTTGAGCGCGCTCTCAGAAAGGGTGCACGCTGCGGCAAGTGCAGCATTCCGCCGCTCGTCCACATGGACTGCACCGATGACGCAGCCCGCAGACAGCACCATGCTCAGCGCAGTCGGCACGTACACCGGGCCCGCCGTCTTGACAATGGTCTTCACGTCCAGCTTTTCCACGCCCAGCTCCTGCTTTTTCTCGTCCAGCAGGATCATAGCCTTTGGGGTGGCCGTCACAGCGAAATAGACCGCCGTGATGCTTCCCGTGATCGCCAGACCGCCCAGGATCTTGGATGCGTTCTTGCCTGCGCTCCTGCGCACTGCCTTTGCAAATGTTTTCAGGTTCATCTTCGTACCTCCAAAAAATTATAAAAAGAAAGAGCCTACGATTTCTCGTAAGCTCTCGCCTTTCAGATATGTCCGTGCTGCTTCAAATTCTCGAAGCGAATTTCTGTTTCACGCTGATCATCACGCTCCAGTTGGATCTGGTAACGGATATACTCGTACAGTCTGATCGGCTGCTTCTTCAGATAGTGATACAGCCCTGTAAAGCCGTATCCCACTGAACGTGCAACTGCCTTCAGTACGCGTACCATTGCCTTGTCCATCTTTGCATAATAGTCATGATCGTACATAAATATCAATCTCCTTTGTTTGTCAGTTTGGATATCTCTTCCATAAGGGAGACTGTATTTTTCGCGTTTACAGGTTCTTTTCTGCAAGCTGACGCTGAACTTCCTCCCGCACCATGTCCTGCATTTCCTCTTCGCTGCGCTGCTCCTCAATCAGGTCGTGGCCAAAGCTCAGGATCGCGCTTGCAGCCATCATGGCCACGGATGCAACTTTCCACCAATTGATCTTCTTCATAAAATATCAGTCTCCTTTTCAAAAATCAAAATGGTTCCCGTCTGGTCGGGTCGTAATCCAGATACTCTTTGATCGGCTCCTGGAATGCTGTCACATAGTACACTTCCAGTCCATCATCTGTTGTCTGCCGGGCATAGTTGAAGTCGATCCAGTAATATTCCCACTCGTTGCTCAGATACTCCGCGCACCAGCCCAGCATATCTCCTTCCGGTGTAAAGTCCAGTCCGGGCAGGAAGGAGTAGAAGTCATTCAGCGAGACTTCTCCATTCAACGCAAAGTTCCGGTTCACGTTGTAGAAGGCATCCATCAGCTCCGTTTCCGTTGCATGGAAATATCTTTTTGAGATAGGCTCGTAGCAGAGCAGTTTTTCTTCGTCTGTGCCTGCCGGGGCGGGGGTCTCCAGAACATCCTGCGTGTCCTTGTAAATATCTTTTTCTTCTTCCACGCCGATCTGCTCTGCCACCTGCCTGCGATACTCCTGATAGGTCTTTCCCAGTGCCATGTACGCCGCGGTCAGGCCTGCGATCTGCTTTTTGTTCAGCGCGTTGGAGCCCAGGATGCAGGCAATGGTACCGCCGCCAAGAATCGCAGCCGGAACGTATGCTTTCCAGCACATCAGAACAATTTGTTTCTTTGTTGGAGGCTCTTCTGTCACTCCAAACTCGTTTTCGTTGAATTTTGTCAGCTCCTTGTCAACTTCAAGTATATGATGCGCCTTCGTGGTTGCCCGCCCGGTTTCAATGGCCGTTGCCACCACGCCTACAGATGCCGCCACCGCCAGAATGGTTCCGCCGTGCTTGCGCAAGAATTTCGCGCATGTTTTCGTCAGTTTCATTGCTCAACCTCCATTTTGAAAAAGAAAGAGCCTACGATTTCTCGTAAGCTCTCGATTTGGTTAGCGCTTCAAATACTTTTCAGCCTGATTCGTTCTCAGGAATTCATACAGCTTCCGTTCCCAATTCGGACTCCGGTCCTTCATAGCGTTATCGAGTGCATCTGCCGCCAAATCTTCATTGCACATCATAAGTCGTCTCCACATGATGGCAACGAAGTCAACGCAGAACAATTCGTTAATGCCAAAAAACGCCACTGCGCCCAAAGCAACTTTCACCAATGTCTTCATAATTTCGTACCTCCAAAATATAATTCTGAGACTAACCATCTCATAAAGCGCACTGAAAATTTCGCGTCAGATCACATCAGCCTTCTTGAGAATGTCCATCAGCTGTGCCTTGGTCATCTCTGCGCCCACTACCAGATGAATCTTCAACTTCTGCTCTTTTTCGCTCCAGTTCGCCTGAACCTCGCCCAGCTGTACCTCTGTACCGGGTAACTGCTTTTTCAGCATCTTATTGATGATCTGCGAGATGATGCGGCGCAGAAAACTCGACCGGATCAGCATAATGTCCTCCATAATGTTCAACCTCCAAAAATAAAAATGAAAAAAGAGAGTGGAGATCGAGTCCACACCTCCACCCGAAAGTGGCGCTCTACCATTTGAGCTATCTCTTCCATAAGGGAACATGAATTTTTCGCGGTTTGATAAAAAGATAAGAGGGCGTGATCTTTCAGATTTCGTCCTCTTCCAGATTGCTCTCTTCGTCTTTTGTATCAACCCAATTGTTCAGTTTGCTCATCTGATAATACGCCCATCCGCACAATGCCAAGCTAATGCTTGCACATACGGTGCAGTATTTGAAATAAGCCCCATAAGTAATAGGTTTGTTCATAAAGTTCTTAATAGCTTTCATCATAGTAATTTCTCCTTTCAATGTAAGCCCTCTTACCTCCATAAAGGGAGCTGTATTTTTCGCGCCGAAAAGAAAGAGCCCATGCTTTCGCATCAGCTCTTCTCCGGGACGGCCCAACTCAAGTTGTGTTTAACCGGTCTATCGTCAAATATCAGTCTTTCGACGGCCGGAATGCCCGACACAACAGCCATACAATAACGGTTACAATCGCCATTGCAATTGCTGTCATAATCATCTGCCCAACCGTAATCGAATAATTCCAAATTTTCTTAAAAATAGATTCGTTCATATTACATTCTCCTTTTCTTGGGCCTTCATCCCATAAAGCACGGAGAATTTTTCGCGCTCAGATCAAACTCCTGTCAAACACGGTCTCCCAGCGTTCTTTCTTGAGGGGTTTCATACGCAGTGCCCACATGATCTGCCGTACGGTCACAGTCGGGTACTCGCCCTTTGCGTTTTTCTTCTTGGCATGGCTATCAAAATACTGCCGGAACCCTTCATGCAGATAGATCTTGTCGGTCAGCCAGGGGTCAATGGCGCTCCAGTAAGTAGCCTTGGTTTTCTCGTTGTACCGCTGCTGGATCACACACAGGCCTTTCCCCTGTTCCCGGTAGAGCGTGCAGACACGATACACCGGGTGATTGCATCGGTAAACGCTTCCGTAGTAGCTCGTCCACTCTTTTGGCGGTATGTCGTGATATCTCATAAAAAATAAAGAGAGTCCGCAGCTTTCGCCACGAGCCCTCTCGGTTCCTCCTTTACTTTCTGTCCGTAAAGCCTCTCTTGATCTCATGGAGACCATCGTTCAATGCTCTGGAAAGCGGCACTACACCGCCAGCCTCGCAGATCGACCCGTATACCGTCATACCAATCGTTCCCAGAAACGTCAGGCAGCTGATGCCAAACTTCGCCCACTCAATGCGCCGTGCCTTCGCAGCCTTCTCCTGATCGTTGATGACCTCCTGGCCCTTCCGCCGTTCCTCATCCTCTTTCAGGCTCTGGTTGCTCTCCTGCTCGTCACTCTTGAGCTGCATGTCGTACAGCTGCAATGCCATCTTCGCCGTGTTCGTGTACTCTTCCGTACCCGGTTTCAAGTCCTTGAGACTCTCCAGCGATTGCTTTGCCGCTTCCTTCAGCAATTCTTTGTTTTCGTAGTTTTCCATTTTGATTTTCTCCTTTACAAAGTAATTAGAGTTTCCTCCATTAAGCACCATGTTTTTCTCGCGTCAGGTCCAATTTGTGCACCCGCAGCATGATGTACTTGTCGCCTTCAAAATTCTTCACCTCCTCATCCAGGCTCAGGCTCAGATAGGGCCAGTCGGGGGAATCTTCCTCGCCGATCAGCAGCTCCCCCACTTCGCAAATATCACGGTAATGGAACCAGCGGTAGAGCGCCATCCCGAAGAGCAGCCCCAGAACGATGGCAACGAATAACACAGCATAGTAGATGTACAGCATTTTGAAAATCTCCTTTTAATAATGTAGTGGATAAAACGGTCTTCTGCGTGATGCAAAAATAAAAGAGCCTACGATTTCTCGTAAGCTCTCTACGCCTTAGATGTCGTTGCGAATCAGAAACAGGTCATTTCTGCTTCGAGTTGCTCTCACAATTCCGTTCGCACGAAGCAACGCGATCGCATTGGCATAAGCCGAACGTGCATTCCTAGCATTCTTGTACTCGTCCGTATTCACGAACATCACTTTCTGATTGCTTTCGATAAACACGCGGACCTTGTCCATTGCGTTCACATAGCCTCTGTCGTAATTTGTTTTTACTCGGTAGCCCATAGTTTCAATCTCCTTTATTCATATTCGGAAGACATCCTTCCATAAAGCACAGGGAAAATTTCGCGTTGCTTCGTTACGGCCTATTCTAAAATAGAAAAAAAAAAGAAAAGAGCGCATGTTTCCATACGCCCGTTTTCCGGTCAGAATCCATCAGCGGACACCACACCGAACATCGTTCAGCATGAGGAGTTCTTCGCCCTCATTCCAGCCCGCATACTTGTCGTTATACGCCTCGTTAAATGCGGCCATAATAGAGTTCATCATTTCCTCAAAGCCCTTCACAATATTCTCCAGCATAGTAAATACCTCCTAAAATTGTTTATTTCTTTCCATAATAGAAGGTGAAATTTTCGCGTCTGTGCGTAATAAAGACAAAAAGGAAAGAGTTTGCGCTCAATCCTCCTTGAAAACGTATTTCCTGGTCAGTTTGATCGTTGCCATTGCGGTCATAGCAAACAGGATCATGCAACCGATGAATGCCGGTGCAGCATTGCAGAATGCGTCCACCATGCTCTGAGTATCAAGCCATGCTCTGCCAAACGCAGCCATTTCGCTTGTATTCTCGAAAACATAGTTGTGGCCCATTCCGGTCTGCATAAACACCAGAATCCATACAACTTCTTCCTTTGCCATTTCGATGCAATTCATCATAATTTCAAACATAATAAATCCTCCATTTTGAAATGTTGTTTTCTTCCATAATAGAGGTTGCATTTTTCGCGTCTGCGTAAAAAAATAAGAGCCTGTGTTTCCACAAGCTCCATTTTGATCAGTGTTTCTTCTTTGTTCTGCTTTTCACCTCGTTTGTCTTTGCTCCGATCAGCTTTGCCAGTCTGACCAGAATCACAACGATCAAGATCCAGATAATCAAGTTAAACATATCAACATACCACCTTTCATAAAGGCAGCTGAATTTTTCGCGTCCAGATAAAAAGAAAGAGCCGCAGATTTCTCCACGGTTCTCGCCTTTATAAAACGATGTAGTTCGTCGGTTTGGTTACATGCTCGATGATTCCTGCTTTCTTCAGCAGCTCAAAGTCTCGTGCAATGCCGCCCAGGTCATAGTTTTCGAGCCTGAGCTGATACTCGCATTTCTTATGATCCTTATCACCACAGCTTCCCAGCTTGTCTACCAGTGAATCAATGATTCGACTGTCAACATCGCAGTTTCTGCGGATGACTTCTCTCATAAGATCGCGACGATCAGTCATATCGTCAACACCCTTCACGTCAATGTACATAATAGTCTTTTTCGCCTTAAACATAGTAAAATCTCCTTTACATAATCAAATTTTCGTGAACTTTCGTCCATAAAGGAGCCTGTATTTTTCGCGTCATGCCCGCTCCCGGCTGAGGATCCAGAAGAATTTGCGATAGTTGTTGTAGTAAGTATCCTTGCAGCATGGGCACCCCTTGATCCGGAGGGCTTCATAGGAATGTCCTTCTGTCACACCGCGCAGAATATAAGGTGCGATTGCTGGTTCCAGTTCGCCCAGGCAGTGCTCCAGCAGATCGACCCTACTCGAATAGAATGCTCGTGCCATCGCCATTTGCTCTGTCGGGTTCGAGGGTGTTGCATTGACGATTGCTCCCGTGCTTTCCGGAAACGCTTTCCATCCGTCGATGCGTACCAATGCGCGCTTCCATTCGTCGTATTGTCGGCAAAAATGTTTCAGTTCGTAATACCGATGCTTTGAAATATAATAAGGATTCTTTTTCGATAGCTCAGCCCGTTCGCCCCGCATGATTTCGTTACAGTTTTTCATAAAGTAGACTCCTTTGCACTATTTCTCAGCCCACGCTGAGTTCAAAGGAATACTACTGGAAAAAACTGTCGTCTGCGTCCTGTTTTATTTTATTCTGGGTGAAGCGTTGCCCATTTTGAAATCTATCGTTTAATCTAGAATAGAATTCATAAAAGAAAAAGCCCGAAAAATCCGAGCTTTTCAGCGTTATCTCATGTTTTTCAGAGGACTGTGCCTGCGGTACAGCTCTGCCAGATCCTCCTGTGTCAGGTCAAGATAAGCCTGTTCTGTCACGGTCACGCTGCTGTGCCCCAGAATCCGGCTCAGGGTGTAAATATCTCCGCCATTCATCAGGAACCGTTTTGCAAAGTTGTTCCGGAACACATGCGGATGAACGTTCTTCAAACCAACTCTCTTAGCGTACTTTCGGACGTTGGCTTCAAAATTATTTGCCTGTAGTGGCTTCCCCTTGTTTGTACAAAATAAAAAATCGCTGTCACGGTAGCGGTCTTTGTACTTGATCCACTTCCGAATCTGCCCTGCCATCTTCTCTGAAAAGAATACCGACCTGCCTCGTTTTCCTTTCGTGTTTTTCGCAGGTAGCCAGATGAACCGTTTTACCAAATTCAGGTCATTGACTTTGATCATCAGACATTCGCTGATTCTCATACCGGTGTCCAGAAGCAGCTGAACAATCACAAAGTCCCTGTATTCACTAAATTTGGAAATATCCAGCGCTCTCAACAGTTGTTTGAAGTCGTCATCTGAGATAAATTCCAGCGGCTTGTGATCTGTCTTCGTAAAGTCGCCACGTTTGATCGGCGATTTCCGAAGAATATCCTCATCGACGCACCAGTTAAAAAACACTCTGAGATTCCGCAGGTAGTTGTTGATCGTCACATCTGAGACTTGTTTTCCGTAGTCCGGACGGTTTTCCGGATAATTTCTGGCATCCTGATTCGTCACAGCGGTATACTTTCCCCGCCTCCGAATCTCCTGAATGTATCCCTGAATCGTCAGATGCGTAACATTTTCCGTGCGCTCAATTCCATTTTTGTACAAATGTTGCATGAACAACCTCAACGTCTGCTCGTAGCTTCCAATCGTCTTCATGCTCAGTCCCTTTAACTCGCACGCCTCCAGAAACATTTCTACATCTTTTTCCACCACAAAAAACCTCCGGAATCCATTCGGCTCCACACCCAATAAATTCCGGAGATTTATCGCCCTATCAACAATCAATTTATCGCTATGGAATCCATAATTCTATAATTCCATAGCGATAAACATTT
>UMCI01063797.1_pt1 | contig 75479 bp, 67 predicted proteins | sample 1964211 | NCBI WGS metagenome assembly UMCI01 (sample SAMEA4835966, study PRJEB28245) | human gut metagenome | biome: gut microbiome; material: fecal sample | place: Denmark | collected 2008 | reverse complement strand
CCCGCCGTAGGCAAGACGGCCTTCGCCCTGCATCTGGCGCGTGCGGCCGCCACCGCAGGACATCATGTGGCGGTGTACAGCCTCGAAATGCAGGGTGAGCGCCTGGGCGACCGCTGGCTGGTGGCCGCCTCACCGGATGTCAATGCCCGCCACCTGCGCGGCGGACAGCTCACCGCCGACGAGGTGGAGCAGGTGAGGAGAGCCGCTACGGGCTTGCGTGTACTGCCTATCCACGTGGACGACCATCCGGTGACGAGCATGGACAGGGTGCGCTCTTCGGCGCGTATGCTGCAAAGCAAAGGCAAGTGCGACATGATTATTCTGGATTATCTGCAACTCTGCGACATGAAGTCCGACCAGAAGAACCGCAACCGCGAACAAGAGGTGGCGCAGACCACCCGCAAGGCGAAACTCATGGCAAAAGAACTGAATGTGCCCGTTCTGCTCCTGAGCCAGTTGAACCGGGGAAGCGACGGACGGCCTTTCAGCCGTCCTATCTTGAGCGACCTGCGCGAAAGCGGGGCTATCGAGCAGGACGCGGACATGGTGATGCTGCTTTACCGCCCTGCGCTGTCGGGCATCAAGACAGAACCGGTAAGCAAGTATCCTACGGAGTGTTTGGGAGTGGTGATGGTGGCGAAGCACCGCAACGGTGAGACAGGGGATGTGTACTTTGCGCATAACCCCAGCATGACGAAACTTGGCGAATATGTTCCGCCTACGGAATGGCTGATGAGAAACGCGAAATAACAATCCGATTATAATGTATTCATTACTTATATAGGAGAATATGAAAAAACAGACGGTGCAAACAGGGTAAACGCATGGTCTGCAACGGTGAAACAGACGGTCTGTACGGAGCAAACAGACCGTCTGTTTTTTTACCTGATTTTCAGAGAAAAAAGTGAACGAATTATAGAAAATAAATGGCTGGATACTTGACTTCGCCTCGTAGATTTCGTATCTTTGTTATATGCTTAAAGAAAGGGAAAATCATTGATTAAGGCGCCTGTTTACTCTTCCTTTTTACATGGAATTTTGATATGTATTTTTTTAACCTAAACTTTATTTTTTATGGATGTACTTGTAGAGCGCTTTCTGCGCCGAAAGGATGTGACGAATCCTGATTCTCAGAAACTGTATTATCTTCGTCAGAAACCCAAAACCTGCGGCACGGTGGATATCGATGTCCTTGCCGCCAGTATTCAGAAAAATTGCGCCATGACGAAAGGCGATGTGAAGCACGTAATCGAAGCCCTTGTGGAAGAAATTCAGACAAATCTTGCCAACGGCGACAAGGTGAAACTGAATCAGCTCGGTACGCTTCACATGACGTTCCGCTGTCCGGGTGTGGAGAAGTCGGAAGATTGTACGGTCAGGAATATTTCCAAAGTGAATATCCGCTTCGTGCCCGACAAGGGGCTCAAGCTGGTGAATGGCAGTACGGCCGTCACCCGTAGTCCGGCCAATGTGGCTTTCTCGCTGGATAAACCTGCTGACGGCAGCTCGGGCGGCGGTAATGGCGGCGGCAACAGCGGCGAAGAGGAGAACCCTCTCGGATAGCCTTTCCGTCCTGATTTCCCGACTGAACAATAACTTTATGTATTCATCTTTTAAATCCTAAACTCTTATGTCAACAAAATCAACCTGGTGGGACAAGCTCCTCAAAATCGTAATCGCAGTGGCATCGGCCGTTCTCGGCGCATTAGGCGCGCACGCAATGCCCATGTAGCCAAGTCATAACTTATAACTCATAACTCAAAATGAGATTCATCAACCTCATCGTTGTCCACTGTTCCGCCACCCGCTGCGACCGCAGCTATACGGAACACGACCTGACAACAGACCACCTGCGCCGGGGCTTCTCCGGCGCAGGTTATCATTTTTATATCCGTAAGAACGGTGATATAAAGATGCTCCGGCCTTTGGAACGTCCCGGCGCGCATGCCAGAGGCTGCAACGCCCACAGCGTCGGCATCTGCTACGAGGGCGGGCTGAACGAGCGGGGACGGCCTGCCGATACCCGTACCGATTTCCAGAAACACTCACTGAGGGTACTCGTTATGTTATTGCTGCGCGATTATCCCGGCAGCCGCCTTTGCGGGCATCGCGACCTCAGTCCCGACCTGAACGGCAACGGCGAGATAGAACCTGAAGAATGGGTAAAAGTGTGTCCTTGCTTTGATGCTGCGTCCATTCTGCAAGAGCCGTCGCCCCCCAATCCGGCTTTATTGTAATCCGATTGTTGTATTTGAAAAGTTATGTTACGCTTTTTTTACTAAATAATGTTATTGGGGTGAACAATATTCGTGTGTTCTTGTTACATTTGTAATCATTTCAATTTACTTAATAAATACAATTATGATAACAGAAAAATTACAGAATGCAATTAACGAGCAGATTACGGCTGAGATGTGGTCATCCAACCTTTATTTGGCAATGTCTTTCTTTATGGATAAGGAAGGTTATTGCGGTATGGCTTCCTGGTTGAAAAAGCAGGCGCACGAAGAGCACGAACATGCTTGCGAACTGGCATCGTACATCATCAAGCGCGGCGGTAAGGCTAAATTAGATAAGATTGACGTTGTTCCCAACGATTTCGGTACTCCGCTGGAAGTATTCGAACAGGTTTACGAACACGAATGCCGCGTATCAAAGATGATTGACGCCCTCGTTGACGTAGCTGCCGCTGAAAAAGATAAAGCTTCTCAAGACTTCTTGTGGGGATTCGTTCGCGAACAGGTGGAAGAAGAAGCTACTGCCGCAGGTATCGTAGATATGGTAAAGAAAGCCGGTGCTGCCGGAGTGTTCTTTGTCGATGCGAAACTGGGCGAAAGAAGATAAAATAAGAAAAGTAAATAACGTAATAGGGGTGGTAAAACGATAGGTTTTACCACCCCTATTTGTATTTATCCGTCCTCTACTGTTTTTATTATAAGAGGAGTTTATATTATTTCAGTACTCCCAATTCCTTTCCTACCTTTATAAACGCTTCGATGCATTTATCCAGATGCTCCTTATTGTGTCCGGCGGAGATTTGTACGCGGATGCGTGCCTGGTCTTTCGGTACAACGGGATAGTAGAAACCGGTTACATAGATACCTTCTTCCTGCATGCGTGCCGCATAAATCTGAGACAATTTGGCGTCATACAGCATTACGGCGCAAATGGCGCTTTGGGTAGGCTTGATGTCGAAACCGGCGGCAGTCATCTTGTCGCGGAAGTAATTTACGTTCTCTACCAACTTGTCGTGCAGGGCGTTGCTCTCTTTCAGCATCTTGAACACTTCGAGGCTCGCGCCGATGATGCCCGGAGCCAGGGAGTTGGAGAACAGGTACGGGCGGCTGCGCTGACGCAATAAGTCGATAATCTCTTTGCGGCCTGTGGTGAAACCACCCAAAGCGCCGCCGAAGGCTTTGCCTAACGTACCGGTGTAGATGTCCACACGCCCGTACGTGCCATACAGCTCGCTCACGCCATGACCCGTAGCGCCTACCACGCCGGCGGAGTGAGATTCGTCCACCATTACCAGCGCGTCGTATTTTTCGGCAAGGTCGCATATCTTGTCCATGGGAGCCACGTTGCCGTCCATGGAGAACACACCGTCCGTCACGATGATGCGGAAACGTTGCGCCTGAGCCTCTTGCAGGCATTTTTCAAGCTCCGCCATGTCGGCATTGGCATAGCGGTAACGCTTGGCTTTGCACAGGCGCACGCCGTCGATAATGGAAGCGTGGTTCAAGGAGTCGGAGATGATGGCGTCCTCTTCGGTGAAGAGAGGCTCGAACACACCGCCGTTGGCGTCAAAGCAGGCGGCGTACAGAATGGTGTCTTCCGTCTTGAAGTAATCGGAAATGGCGGCTTCCAGTTCTTTGTGAATGTCCTGCGTTCCGCAGATGAAACGTACGGACGACATGCCGTAACCGCGGCGTTCCATTATGTTTCGGGCGGCGGCTATCAGGCGGGGATGATTGGATAATCCCAGGTAATTGTTGGCGCAGAAGTTCAGTACTTCCTTGCCTTTCACGGTGATAGCGGCTTGTTGCGCACTCTCAATCAGGCGTTCCTCTTTGTAGAGTCCGGCTTCTTTTATTTCAGCAAGAGTTTTGCTGAGATGGTCTTTCATTTTACCATACATAGCGTTCTATTTTAATAAGTGATACATCGTTATTTGAAGCTCTACAAAGGACATCATTTTTATTGGAATAAACAATATCTTTTTGATAGAAAAATGAAAAAAAAGTGCGTATATTTGCGCCTCGGTAATGAAAGAATACCTTATAAATAAGTTGTATGAAAAATATTTTGGTAATCGGAGCCACAGGACAGATTGGCTCGGAGTTGACATTAGAGTTGCGCAAGCGCTATGGTGATGACCATGTTGTAGCCGGATATATTCCGAGCGCTATGCCGCAGGGTGAATTAAAAGCCTCGGGTCCCTCGGCCATAGCCGATGTGACAGACCGCCAGTCCATTGAAGTTGTGGCGCGACAATTCAAGATCGATACAATTTATAATCTGGCAGCCTTGCTGTCGGTAGTTGCCGAAAGCCGTCCGGCCATGGCATGGAAAATAGGTATAGACGGGTTGTGGAACGTGCTGGAAGTGGCGCGTGAGTATGGTTGCGCCGTATTTACGCCGAGCTCCATCGGTTCGTTCGGAGAAAACACTCCCCACGTAAAGACACCGCAAGACACTATTCAGCGCCCGCGCACCATGTACGGCGTAACAAAAGTGACGACAGAATTGTTAAGCGATTATTATTATACGAAATACGGGGTAGATACCCGTGCGGTACGCTTCCCCGGCATCATCTCCAACGTGACGCCCCCGGGGGGCGGTACGACGGACTATGCGGTAGATATCTTCTACTCGGCCGTGAAAGGCGAGAAGTTCGTATGTCCCGTAAAGGCGGGTACATTTATGGACATGATGTATATGCCCGATGCCATCAATGCGGCTATCTCGCTGATGGAAGCCGCTCCGGCACGCCTGAAACACCGGAATGCGTTCAACATCGCTTCCATGAGCTTCGACCCGGAAATGATTTACGCCGCTATCAAGAAACATGTGCCCGACTTTGAAATGACCTACGAGGTAGACCCTTTGAAGCAGGCCATCGCCGACAGTTGGCCCGACTCTCTGGACGACTCCTGCGCCCGCGAGGAATGGGACTGGATGCCGCAATTCGACCTGGAGTCCATGACTGTGGATATGCTTGAAAAATTAAGAGCGAAATTAAATAAATGACCGTAGAGGGTCAGTAAGGAATGAAACGATTACTAACGGGATTTTTTATACTCGTCTTTCTGTTCTCATGCGGGAACAGGAAGACGCAAATGGATCCCTTTGCTACCATTACCGAAATGGTGGATTCGGCCGGTCATAAGGCCGATACGCTGCAACAGGCGGAAGTGAAGGAAGAACCCAAACCGTTGGAAGCGGACGAACTGTTTGATGATTTTATCTTCAACTATGCCTCGGACGAAGCTTTGCAGCGGGAGAGGACGGTGTTTCCTTTGCCTTATTACAACCGGGATACCCCTTCAAAAATAGAAGAGCGTTTCTGGAAGCACGACTACCTGTTTACGAAGCAGAACTATTACACGTTGCTTTTCGACCGTGAGAGCGACATGGATATGGTGGGCGACACCGCATTGAAATCCGTACAGGTGGAATGGATTTACCTGAAAACGCGCATGGTGAAGAAATATTACTTTGAACGCAAGGAAGGCATGTGGATGCTTGAAGCCATAAATCTGCGCCATATCGAGGAAGGTGAAGGTGAGAATTTTGTGGATTTCTATACCCGTTTTGTGACGGACAGCCTGTACCAGAGCAAGCATATCGCCGACCCGTTGCAGTTTGTCACCATCGACCCCGACGATGAGTTTGCCATATTGGAGACCACCCTCGATGTGAACCAGTGGTATGCTTTCCGTCCGCCGCTGCCCGTAGACAAGTTGTCCAACATCAACTACGGACAGAAGAACGAGGACAATTCGAATACGAAAATTCTGAAAGTGAACGGCATCGGCAACGGATATTCCAACGTTTTCTATTTCCGGAGACGGGGCGGCGAGTGGAAAATGTATAAATACGAAGATACGAGCATTTGAGATTTATGAGAATACCCAATACATTCGGATTCGATGTGAAAGCCGCCGTGTATGCGGAATATCACTCGGTAGAGGAACTGGAGAAATGGATAGCCGAAGGGCGCGTCACTTCTCCTTTTTTGCATATAGGATGCGGCAGTAACCTGTTGTTTGTGAAAGATTATGACGGCATGGTGCTGCACTCGCGCATCGGCGGAGTGGAAGTGACCGCGGAAGATGATGAGCGGGTGCGGGTGCGTGTGGGCGCGGGCGTGATATGGGACGATTTCGCGGCTTACTGCGTAGAGCGGGGCTGGTATGGCGCGGAGAACCTGTCGCTGATACCCGGTGAGGTGGGTGCGGGCGCCGTACAGAATATCGGCGCTTACGGCGTAGAGGTGAAAGACATCATCGTGTCTGTGGAAACGATAAACATTCGCGGCGAGAAGCGTGTTTACCAAAAAGACGAATGTGAGTACGCTTACCGGAAAAGCCTTTTCAAAAAGCCTGAAATGAAGTCGGTCTTTGTGACTTACGTGAATTTCGTACTGAGCAAGAAGGAGCGTTACACGCTGGATTACGGTACGATTCGTCAGGAACTTGCCAAGTATCCGTCGGTGAATTTAGCTGTTTTGCGCCGTGTGATTATAGCTATCCGCGAAAGCAAGCTGCCCGACCCGAAAGTGCTGGGCAATGCCGGAAGTTTCTTTATGAACCCCATCGTGCCCCGTGCGCAATTTGAAGCGTTGCTGGACAGATATCCCGCCATGCCCCATTACGAGGTGGACGCCGAGCGGGTGAAGATTCCCGCCGGGTGGATGATAGACCGGTGCGGCTGGAAAGGCAAGGCTTTAGGACCTGCCGCCGTACACGACAAGCAGGCTCTGGTGCTTGTGAATCTGGGCGGTGCGACCGGAAAAGACGTGGTTGCCCTGTCGGATGCCGTCAGAGCTTCTGTAAAGGAGAAGTTCGGGGTGGAGATTCATCCGGAAGTAAACTTTATAGAGTGATTAACCGCCATTTACTTATTACTGTTATGAAACTGACCATATTAGGAAGCGGAACATCTACCGGAGTGCCGGAAATAGGTTGCACGTGCCCTGTCTGCACCTCTGCCGATTTGCGGGATAACCGCTTGCGCGCGTCGGCTCTGCTGCATACGGACGACGCGACGATATTGATAGACTGCGGCCCCGACTTCAGGACGCAGATGTTGCGCGCTGCCGTTTACGAGCGGATAGACGGCGTACTGATAACCCACGAGCATTACGACCATGTGGGCGGATTGGACGATTTGCGTCCTTTCTGCCGTTTTTCGGAGATACCTATCTATTCGGATGCTTACACAGCCACCCATCTGCGGGTGCGGATGCCTTACTGCTTTGTGGATAAGAAGTATCCGGGCGTACCGCGCATCTATTTGCGGGAAGTGGAAGCGGGCAAGCCTTTCTCTGTACGGGGAACGGAAATACTGCCGGTGGCCGTGATGCACGGGCGTTTACCCATTCTGGGCTACCGTATCGGCGGACGCCTGGGATATGTAACGGATATGCTTACGATGCCGGACGCCTCGTATGAACAATTGCAGGGGCTGGACGTTTTGGTAATAAACGCTTTGCGGCCGCAACCGCATCCTACGCATCAGAGCATATCGGAAGCGTTGGCGGCTGCGGAACGTATTGGCGCGAAGGAAACTTATTTCATCCACATGAGCCATCACGCAGGACTGCATGCCGAAATAGACAGCCAACTGCCGCCCCATGTGCATTTTGCTTATGACGGGATGAAAATAGATTTCTAAACTTTTTAAAACATTTGTTTTGTTTTATTAGTAGAAATGTTTATTTTTGCCAACAGTTGATGAATAAATGCCATGAAGCTTCGAGTACTTATACGAATAGCCGTTATTGTGTCCATAGTGCTGCTATGTACGGGCTTCGGCGCATACTCGTTCCTGCGCATGAACGCGGTGGAAAACCGGCAGGATTTTAATCTCTTTACCTTGGTTCCGCAAGATGCTACGGCTGTACTTGAGACAGACCGCGTGGCGGATTTGATGGAAGACATCAACGGGTTGCATTGCAGCAAGGATGACCACTTCCTATATGTCTCGGAGCTTTTCGCCTACTTGAAAAAGTATCTCAATACGCTGGTAGGCGACACCCCGCACGGGTTGAGCAGGCAGATGAACAAGATGCTTATCAGTTTTCACGAGCCGGATACTCCTTTGAATCAGGTGTTGTATTGCAGCCTGGGGTCGGGAGATTACGAATTGGTAGAATCTTTTGTGCGTAAGTACTGCTCCAGTACTTTCCCCTCTAAATACTTCGATTATAACGGCGAGGAAATACGTATCTATCCCATGGCGGACGGACGTTTCCTTGCGGTCTATTTCACGCCGGATTTTCTGGCGGTCAGCTTTCAGAAGCGTTTGATAGAGCAGGTCATCGATGCCCGCCGTTCCAGGCAATCGCTGATGGATATGCCTTCTTTCCGTACCATGTATGCCGGCAAACGCAATAATGTGGCGGCAACGGTGTACGTGCGCATGAAAGAGGTGGGCATGGGAAAGGATACGGACGGCATCCGTTCGCAGACACGCTTGGGAAGCTGGGCGGAGTTCGATATGAAGTTCAATGAGGAAGCCGTGTATTGTTCCGGTATCAGTCACGGTTCGGATACTACCCGGACGTTTATCAACGCGCTTCGCAGGCAGATGCCGATAAAGGGGTTTTCGGGAGAGCGGCTTCCGGCCTCTACTTTCTTTTACGACCAGTGGGCCATTTCGGATTTGGAAGCCATGTTCGGCTTTACTTCGCGGCAGGAATATGCCAAAGCTACTTATTCCGATTATATCAAGAAGCGGGATGAAGAGTGGATGGATTTTATGAAAGAGCATGCGGGAGAGAGCATCATGTCCTGCCTGTTCCAATCCAAAGACACAACCGACCGTCGTCCTTGTGCCGTAATGAGTGTTGCCGTGAAAGATGAAGCGCAGGCGGAACGTTATCTGCAACATCTGCTATATGTTACTCCGAAAGAAGAGGACGCCCCGGCAGTGCCGCGGACCTCTCCCGGTTATAGGCAATATCCGCAGGCGAGGAAATACCGGCAGTACATGTTGCCCCGGAATACTATGCTGACGCAACTGACCGGCATTACGGAATCCGCGCTTCACACCTACGCCTGTTTTTATAAGGGAGCCTTGTTGCTGGCGCCCGATGCGCAGAGTCTTTCCGCCTATATAGACGCCGTCGAGAATAAGGATGTGCTGGGCGGAACTTCGGTGTATGAAGAAGGGGTAGGCAGTCTTTCCCCGTATTATAACTTTGCCATGATGGTGGATATGGAAGAGATGATGCTCCAGCCGGAAACTTATGTACGCCTGATACCGAACTTCTTCTTCCGTCAGGCTAAGTTCTTCCGTCACTTCGTAATCGGCATACAGTTTACTTGTACGGACGGAATAGTGTACCCGAACCTCGTCTTACTGTATAAAGGGGAAATTGGGGAAATTGGGGAAATTGAGGAAATTGAGAATTGAGAATTAAAAATTGAGAAATAGGGAGAATAGTCGGTTCTTCCGATAAAAAAAGACCATGTATATGCCCGCAGGTACATACATGGTCTTTCTTATTTCTCAATTTTTAATTCTCAATTCTCAATTTAGAAAGGTAAATCGTCTTTAGCGTCTCCGGACAAGAATTCCGGCGCTGCGGAAGGAGCCGGCGGCGGAACCGGAGCGCCCGGTGCAGGTGCGGCTGCGCTGACGCGTTCTACTTTCCATGCGCGGATACTGTTGAACCAGCGGTCTTGCCACTGACGTGCATCGACATCGAAAGAAACCGTCAGCTCTTCACCCATCTGGATGTTGAACTGTTCTATTTTATCTGCTCCGAATACGTCGAAACACATCTTACGGGGATATTGCCCGTGGTCTTCGATTACGTATTCTTGTGCCTTCCACTCGTTACCTGTTTTGGAAACTCCGCCTCTGGGCTGGAGTATAGCGATAATTTTTCCTGTAAATTCCATTGTTCTCTTTTTAAATGATGCGGCGAAGTTACAATTTTTTAGGAATATGCGACGAATAAACGGCTGTTTTTTCTTACTATTTCTTTGTCGTAGGGAATTCTTTTTTTAACTTTGTCCGTTAGTTAACAAGTTAGCTGAAATTAAAACTTAAATATACAGAATATATGAAATTTATCGTTTCGAGTACTGCGCTCTCCAGCCATTTGCAGGCTATCAGCCGCGTGATTAATTCGAAGAATGCGCTGCCTATTTTGGATTGTTTCCTCTTTGAACTACAAGACGGAACCTTGTCTGTAACCGTTTCTGACAGCGAAACAACGATGGTTACTACAGTCGAAGTGAACGAAAGTGATACCGACGGACGTTTTGCCGTAACCGCCAAAACTCTGTTGGATGCTTTGAAGGAAATTCCCGAACAACCGCTGACATTTGACATCAACACAAATTCTTTGGAGATTACAGTACAGTATCAAAACGGTAAATACAGCCTGATGGGACAGAACGCGGACGAATTCCCGCAATCGGCCATGCTGGGTGACAACGCCGTACGTGTGGAAATGGATGCGCAGGTGTTGCTGGGCGGTATCAACCGCGCGGTATTTGCAACCGCCGATGACGAGCTTCGTCCCGTGATGAACGGTATCTATTTCGATATTACCACCGAAGACATCACCATGGTGGCTTCCGACGGCCATAAGCTGGTACGCTGCAAGACGCTGGCCGCCAAAGGCAATGAACGCGCCGCTTTCATCCTGCCCAAGAAACCCGCCAACCTGATGAAGAACCTGTTGCCCAAAGAACAGGGTATGGTAACCATTGAGTTTGATGAACGTAACGCTGTGGTTACGCTGGAAAGCTATCGCATGGTATGCCGTCTGATTGAAGGACGCTATCCGAACTATAACTCTGTAATTCCGCAGAATAACCCGTATAAGGTAACGGTAGACCGCCAGCAACTGATAGGCGCGTTGCGCCGCGTGTCCATCTTCTCGTCACAGGCCAGCAGCCTTATCAAGCTGCGCATGCAGGAAAACCGGATTGTGATTTCGGCGCAGGACATCGACTTCTCCACTTCGGCGGAAGAAACACAGACTTGCCAGTATACGGGCAATCCGATGAGCATCGGCTTCAAATCTACTTTCCTCATAGATATCCTGAATAATATTTCAGCGGATGAAGTGGTTATCGAATTGGCCGATCCTTCACGCGCCGGCGTTATCGTTCCGGTAGAGCAGGAAGAAAACGAAGACCTGCTGATGCTGCTGATGCCGATGATGCTGAATGACTAATGAGATAGTAACCTGTCATTTTTTGTTTAGGCACGGATTACGCGGATTTCACGGTTCAGGTTTATAGAAAAACCGTGTCATTCCGTGTAATCCGTGCCTAAAAGATAAATAAATACGAAACTTCATGAAACTGAATCTTAAAAATCCGATTGTCTTTTTTGATTTGGAGACTACCGGTACAAACATTAACTCAGACCGAATAGTAGAAATCTGTTATCTCAAAGTATATCCCAACGGGAACGAGGAAACCAAAACCATGCGTATCAATCCCGAAATGCATATTCCGGCGGAAGCTTCCGCCGTTCATGGCATTTATGATGAAGATGTAGCGGACTGTCCCACGTTTAAGGAAGTGGCGCGCGGCATCGCCAATGATATTGAAGGCTGCGACCTTGCCGGTTTCAATTCCAACCGTTTCGATATTCCCGTTCTGGCGGAAGAATTCCTGCGTGCGGATGTGGATATCGACATGAGCCGCCGCAAGTTTGTGGATGTGCAGGTTATCTTCCATAAAATGGAACAGCGCACGTTGTCCGCCGCCTATAAGTTCTATTGCGGCAAGAATCTGGAAGACGCCCATACGGCGGAAGCGGACACTCGCGCTACCTATGAGGTGCTGATGTCGCAACTGGACCGCTATCCGGACTTGCAGAACGATGTGACTTTCCTGTCGGATTATTCCAGTTTCAACAAGAATGTGGACTTTGCGGGACGCATGGTTTACGATGATAAAGGTGTGGAAGTATTTAATTTCGGTAAGTACAAAGGCATGTCGGTAGCCGATGTGTTGAAGCGTGATCCGGGATATTACAGCTGGATACTGAACAGTGATTTTACACTGAATACCAAAGCCATGCTGACTAAAATCCGCCTGCGTGAGATTACTCAGAAGTGATATTTGTAATTAGTATTTTGATTTCATGGCAAATCCACTGAAAGGAAAGAAAATAGTACTCGGCATTACAGGCAGTATTGCCGCTTATAAAGCCTGCCATATCATCCGCGGACTTATAAAACAGGGTGCGGAAGTGCAGGTCGTTATAACCCCTGCGGGAAAAGAATTCATAACTCCCATTACTTTATCCGCCCTCACCGGGAAGCCTGTCATCAGTGAGTTTTTTGCGCAACGTGACGGGACATGGAACAGTCACGTGGATTTGGGCTTGTGGGCGGATGCCATGCTGATAGCTCCGGCCACGGCTTCCACTATCGGTAAAATGGCGAATGGCGTTGCCGACAATATGCTGATAACCACTTATCTGTCTGCAAAAGCTCCTGTGTTTGTGGCTCCGGCGATGGATTTGGATATGTATGCTCATCCGTCCACCCAAAAGAACCTGGAGACGCTACGCTCGTATGGCAATCAGATCATAGAACCGGGCACGGGCGAGCTGGCGAGCCATTTGGTGGGCAAAGGAAGAATGGAAGAACCGGACGTTATCATCCGTCATTTGGAAGAGTTTTTTGCAGCCAAAGACGGTGACCTGGCCGGAAAGAAAATTATGATAACTACCGGACCTACGTATGAAAAAATAGACCCGGTGCGTTTCATCGGCAATTATTCGTCGGGTAAGATGGGTTTTGCGCTTGCCGATGAATGTGCGGCAAGAGGAGCGGCTGTGATTCTGGTTTCGGGACCTGTGCAGCTCCGTACGCATTATCCTATGCATCAACATTTCAATGTCGAGTCTGCCGGACAGATGTTCGAGGCGGCCACTTCTTTGTTTTACAATGCGGATGCCGTTATTATGGCCGCCGCCGTAGCCGACTATACGCCGGAGCAGGTGGCCGATAAGAAGATTAAGCGGGAAAAGACCGGGGATATGTCGTTGGATTTGAAGCCTACGCAGGATATTGCCGCCCGTTTGGGAGAGATGAAGAAGCAATATCCCGGCAAAGTGTTGGTAGGGTTTGCCCTCGAAACCAATGACGAACGACAGAATGCGGAAGATAAGCTGAACCGTAAGAATCTGGACTTTATCGTGCTCAATTCGTTGAATGACAAAGGCGCCGGATTTCGTTACGATACCAATAAAATCAGTATTATCGACCGGAATGGTAAAAAGGATTATCCGTTGAAGTCCAAAGCCGAGGTGGCTGCGGACATTATCGACCATCTGGTGGAAGTGATGAAACATTAATGCTATTTTCGATTATCAACTCTCAATTCTCAATTTTATAAAATGTTGCGTTCTCTATACATACAGAATTATGCGCTTATCGAGAAACTTGATATAGACTTCGGTAGCGGTTTCTCGGTGATTACCGGTGAGACAGGCGCCGGAAAGTCCATTATACTGGGAGCTATCGGCCTGTTGCTGGGACAGCGCGCCGATGTGAAGTCTATCAGGCGAGGCGCCGCGAAATGTGTGATTGAAGCCCGTTTTGAGATTGCGGGCTACGGCATGCAGCCTTTCTTTGAGGAAAACGAACTGGAATACGAAGATGAGTGCATTCTGCGCCGTGAGGTCTATGCCTCGGGCAAGAGCCGCGCATTCATCAATGATACGCCGGCTTCATTGGTACAGATGAAAGAGCTTGGTGAGCAATTGATTGACGTGCACTCGCAGCATCAGAACTTATTGCTGAACAAAGAGGGTTTCCAGCTGAATGTGCTGGATATATTGGCGCATGATGAAGAAGAACTGGCCGCCTATCAGTCCCTTCATCGGGAATGGAAGCAAGCGCAGCGGGATTTAGAGAACCTTATCGCTCTTGCCGGGCAGAATAAGGCTGATGAAGACTATATCCGTTTTCAGTTGGAGCAGTTGGAAGACGCTCACCTGACTGCCGGAGAGCAGGAAGAACTGGAGCAGGAAGCCGATACGCTGAGCCATGCGGAAGAGATAAAAGCCGGACTGTTCCGTGCCGGTCAGGTGATGAACTCCGATGAAGGCGGTCTGCTCTCCGCGTTGAAAGAGTGTTTGAACACAATGTCGGGGCTGCAGAAAGTATATCCTTCGGCCGGGGAACTTGCCGAGCGTCTGGAAAGCAGCTATATCGAATTGAAAGATATTTCCCAGGAGATTTCAGGAAAGGAAGAAGAGGTTGAATTTAATCCCGCCCGGCTGGAAGAAGTGAACGACCGTTTGAACCTGATTTATACTCTCCAGCAGAAACATCGAGTCTCTACGGTGGACGAACTGCTGGCTTTGGCGGATGATTATGCAGCGAAACTCTCCAACATCACTTCATCGGATGAACAGATTGAAGAACTGAAGTCCCGTAGCGAATCCTTATATAATAAGGTGAAAAAGCAGGCCGCGGTACTGACCGAATTGCGTACTGCCGCAGCCCGCGAGGTCGAGAAACAAATGGCAGCCCGTTTGATACCGTTAGGAATGCCTAATGTTCGTTTCCGGGTAGAGATAGGTACGCGTAAGGAGCCGGGTGCGCATGGCGCGGATACGGTGGGCTTCCTTTTCTCCGCCAATAAGAACGGGGCGCTGCAGAATATATCTTCGGTAGCTTCGGGCGGTGAGATTGCCCGTGTCATGCTGTCTGTCAAGGCGATGATAGCCGGAGCGGTGAAGCTGCCCACTATCGTATTCGATGAAATAGATACCGGAGTTTCCGGTGAGATAGCCGACCGTATGGCGGACATTATGCAGGAAATGGGGGATAGCGACCGCCAGGTTATCAGCATTACCCACCTGCCGCAGATTGCCGCCCGCGGACGTGCCCATTATAAGGTGTACAAGCAGGATAATGAGACGGAAACCAACAGCCATATCCGCCGCCTGACGGACGAAGAACGGGTAGAGGAGATAGCGCATATGTTGAGCGGCGCCACCTTGACGGAAGCTGCGCTGAACAATGCAAAGGCGTTGTTGGGCATCGTCTGACGGGTGCCGTAATTCTGCGCTTGTAAAGTAGAGGTTTACAGCCGTAGCGTAAAGTTCCGGCAGACTGAAGTAAGACAAAAAACAATTAAGATACAATGACAGATAAAAGTGAAATGATTTTCGGCGTTCGCGCCGTAATAGAAGCTATTCAGGCAGGTAAGGACATCGACAAGATATTGGTGAAGAAAGATATTCAGAGCGACTTGTCCAAAGAGTTGTTTGCCGCTTTGAAGGGAACTTTGATTTCCGTGCAACGTGTGCCGGTGGAACGTATCAACCGTTTTACACGCAAGAACCATCAGGGTGTGATAGCGTTTGTTTCCGCCGTGACCTACCAGAAAACGGAAGATCTTGTGCCGTTTCTGTTTGAAGAGGGAAAGAACCCGTTGTTTGTCATGCTGGACGGCATAACGGATGTGCGTAATTTCGGAGCGATAGCCCGTACTTGCGAGTGCGCGGCGGTAGATGCCGTTATTATCCCCGCCAAGAACAGCGTGACGGTGAATGCCGATGCGGTGAAGACTTCGGCGGGAGCGTTGCATACCTTGCCCGTATGCCGCGAGCAGAACTTGAAAGATACCTTGCAGTACCTTAAAAACAGCGGCTTCCATATTGTGGCTGCCACGGAAAAAGGTGATTACGACTACACAAAAGCCGATTATACCGGCCCTATGTGTATCATCATGGGCGCTGAGGATAAAGGCGTCTCTTACGACAACCTTGCATTATGCGACGAATGGGTAAAGATTCCGATGCTGGGTACGATTGAGTCTCTTAACGTATCTGTTGCGGCGGGTATTCTGATTTATGAAGCTGTGAAACAAAGAACCAACTAAATATGAAAAAGAAGATTTTCCTGCTTTTCACTCTGTGCCTTCTGGCTCAGTGGAGTGTAGCGCAAGCCCCCAAATGGGTGGAGAAAGCTAAACGTGCCGTATTCTCGGTGGTCACTTATGGTGAGAATGACAAGATTCTGAATACCGGAAACGGGTTCTTCGTGACGGAAGACGGCGTTGCCTTGTCCGATTACTCTCTGTTCAAGGGAGCGCAACGGGCGGTAGTGATGAACTCGGAAGGCGTACAGATGCCGGTAGTTTCTATTTTGGGCGCAAATGATATGTACGATGTCATTAAGTTTCGTGTAGGCATATCAACCAAGAAAGTTCCTGCATTGAACCCGGCAACCACGGCTCCGGCAGTGGGCGCCAATGTATATATCCTACCTTATTCCACGCAAAAAGACCGTTCTTATACTGCCGGACAAGTGAAAGCGGCGGATAAGTTCTCCGAAAAGTATTATTACTATACGCTCAACCTGCGTCTGAAAGATAAGATGGTGAGTTGTCCCGTAATGACCGAGGAAGGACAGGTCTTTGCCCTTGCGCAGAAATCATCCGGCGCCGACACCGCAACAATCTGTTATGCGGTAGATGCTAAGTTTGCCATAGACCAGAATGTTTCGGCGTTCTCTTTCAGCGATATGACTTTAAAGAATATCGGCATCAAGAAGGCATTGCCCGATACGGAAGAACAGGCGTTGGTGTTCCTCTTCATGGCTTCTTCACAGGTTACCCCGGAGAAGTACGCCGAACTGCTGGATGACTTCGTCGCCGAATATCCGAATAGCGCGGACGGTTATTTGCGTCGTGCTACCAACCGGTTGTATCAGTCAAAAGATGACGCCTCGATGGATAAGGTGGCGGCCGATATGGATAAGGCCCTGAGCGTAACTCAGAAGAAGGACGATGTATATTACAATCGTGCCAAGCTGATATACAATTATATGTTGGGCAATCCGGAGAAACCTTACAAGGACTGGTCGTACGACAAGGCTGCGGATGAAATAAGAAAGGCGATTGCCGTTCAGGAACTTCCGGTGTACGTACAGACCGAAGGAGATATTTTGTTTGCGAAACAAGATTATCCGGCTGCTTTGGCTTGCTATGAAAAGGTGAATCAGTCCAATCTGGCGTCGGCAGCCACTTTCTTCAGCGCAGCCAAGACCAAAGAACTGATGAAAGCGCCTGCGGAAGAAGTAGTGGCGCTTATGGATAGTTGTATGGCACGCTTCAGCGAGCCGTATACGGAAGAAGCCGCCCCTTATCTGTTGGAACGTGCCCAAGCCCGTATGAATGCGAATCAGGCGCGCGCCGCGATGCTCGACTATGACGCGTATTACAAGACGGTAAACGGCAAGGTGAATGATGTATTCTATTACTATCGTGAGCAGGCCGCCTTGAAAGCCAAGCAGTTCCAGCGTGCGCTGAATGATATGGAAAAGGCTATCGAATTAAGTCCGAAAGATTTGACTTACCGTGCGGAACTTGCCGTTGTCAATATTCGTGTGGGACGTAATGAGGAAGCGCTGAAGGTGCTGCAGGCCGCTTTGGAAATCGACCCTAAATATGCGGAAGCCTATCGTCTGATGGGAATCGCGCAGTTGCAGATGAAGAAAAATCAGGAAGCGTGCCAAAGTTTTGCCAAAGCGAAGGAATTGGGAGACCCGAATGTGGATGAACTGATTAAAAAGCATTGCAAATAAGTGATATACTAACGATAAAGGCTCCGCTTTCACAAGCAGAGCCTTTGTTTGGGAAACTTCCCCATGCTAAAATAAAAGTTAAGTCTAGGTATTAACAGGTTATGAGTGAAATTTCTTTCGTATATTCGTATAGTAAATGCACGGCTTTTAGGAATACTGCATGGACTTATTGATTTTTTTTGAGAATATTGTAAAGAAAGATACGATATACTTGATAATGAACAGATAAAAAGAATATGAAAATTATGAAGAAAGTAATTTGCAGCCAAAAGGCTCCGGGCGCAATAGGCCCATACAGTCAAGCTATTGAAGCGAACGGAATGGTGTTTGTATCAGGTCAGTTACCCATCGACGCTGCTACCGGAGTGATGGCAGAGGGCGCAGAGGCTCAGGCACGCCAATCGCTGGAGAATGTAAAGCACATTCTGGAAGAAGCAGGATTGAGCATGGCGAATATTGTAAAGACTACCGTTTTTCTGGCGGATATGTCTTTGTTTGCCGATATGAATAAGGTGTACGCCACTTACTTTGACGGAGATTTCCCCGCCCGTTCGGCAGTTGCCGTAAAGGCGCTTCCGAAAGACGCTTTAGTGGAGATCGAGTGCATCGCGGTTCGCTAACAAGTCCGCTACAATAAAGCTGCTGCCACCTACGAAGATAAAGTCTTCCGGGTGGCTTTTTTCTTGCGCTGCGGTCACAGCGGCAGGGACATCCGGATAGCAGCTTCCCCGCAGGCCGGCTTGTGCGGCGAGCGCGCGCAGCTCTTCTTCGGGCAGGGCGCGCTTTACGCGGGCCTTGGTGAAATAGTAGGCGGCGTCTTTGGGAAGCAGGGCGAGTACGCCGCTGATATCCTTGTCATTTACCATACCTATTACAATATGTAGCTGGCGGCAGGTCTGCTGCTTCAATTGTTCTACAATGTAGCTGATGCCGCCTACGTTGTGTCCGGTGTCGCATATCAGGGTGGGGGTGTCCTGCAGCTTTTGCCAGCGTCCCATTAATCCCGTTAGTTCGCAGACATGGGCGAAACCGCTGCGTATGCTTTGTTCGTCTATCCGGTAGCCGGCTTCTTGAAGCAGCGGTAAGGCGGTGAGAATGGTACGCGTGTTCTTTATCTGATAGAGCCCTTGCAATTCTGTTTTCATCCCGGGATAATCTTGTATCATCGTATCTTCCGCGAATATGACCGGAGCTTTTTCTTCTTCCGCTTTTTGCAGGAACACAGGTTTGGTTTCGGGAGTGGTTTCTCCGATGACGACGGGGATGCCTGCTTTGATGATGCCTGCCTTTTCTCCGGCTATCTTTGCCAGTGTGTCGCCTAAAAACTGGGTGTGGTCGAAACTTATGTTGGTGATAAGGCACAAATCCGGATGAATGATGTTTGTGCAGTCCAGCCTGCCGCCCAGCCCGACTTCAATGACGGCTGCATCCACTTTTTCATCGGCAAAATAACGGAAGGCCATGGCGGTGGTCAGCTCGAAGAAAGAAGGGTGCAGAGGCTCGAAAAAGTCACGCTCTTTTTCTACGAAACGTACTACATACTCTTCCGGTATAGGCTGTCCGTTTATACGGATACGTTCGCGGAAGTCCACCAAGTGGGGGGAAGTGTAAAGTCCCACACGATACCCGGCTTCCTGCAATATGGCGGCCAGCGTGTGCGAACAGGAACCTTTGCCGTTGGTTCCCGCCACATGGATGGTGCGGAACGAGCGGTGGGGATGTCCGAAATGTTCGTCCAGTATACGTGTGTTTTCCAGCCCTTCTTTGTATGCCGAGCCACCCACTTGCTGGAACATGGGTACGCTGTTATATAAGTAAGTTAAAGTGTTCTGATAGTCCATCTTTTATAAAAATTAACGGGAAAGCAATCCTTTCTCCCTATTAAAGTGTTATCTTTAGGAACGGCAAAGATAAGGCAATTTTATTTAAGTGCGTATGCTTGCTTTATTTTATATGTCGGTATGAGGTATAAACAATTTAAATCTAAAGAGTATGGGAGCTAAGAAAAACTTTGTGATTGATACTAATGTTATCCTTCACGATTATAACTGTTTGAAGAACTTTCAAGAGAACGATATTTATCTTCCCATTGTAGTGCTTGAAGAACTCGATAAATTCAAGAAAGGCAACGAGCAGATAAATTTCAATGCCCGTGAGTTTGTCCGGGAACTCGACTTGATTACCGACGATAACCTCTTTACCAAAGGCGCTCCGCTGGGAGAGGGGCTGGGACGTTTGTTCGTAGTGGCCGGTTCGGTAGATTCGTCCCGCGTGCGTGATTCTTTCCCTGAACGCATTCCCGATCATCAGATACTGTCCGTTGTTGACTGGCTGACGGAGAAAAAGCCGAAAATGAAATCCATTCTTGTCACCAAAGACGTCAACCTTCGTATGAAAGCGCGCTCCATCGGACTGCTGTGCGAGGATTATATCAATGACAAGGTAATCAATGTGGATATATTTGAAAAATCGAATGAAGTGTTCGAGGGGGTCGACCCTACTTTGATAGACCGTATCTATTCATCCAAAGAGGGACTGGATATCAGTGAGTTCGACTTTAAGGATGTCATCCATCCCAATGAATGCTTTGTACTGAAAAGCGACCGTAGCAGTGTGCTTGCCCGCTATAATCCTTTTACGCATTCTGTCTGCCGTGTAAACAAGACGAAGAATTACGGTATAGAACCGCGCAACGCCGAGCAGAGTTTTGCTTTTGAAGTGCTGAACGATCTGAATATCAAGTTGGTAGCCCTTACGGGTAAGGCCGGAACCGGTAAGACGCTGTTGGCGCTGGCTGCCGCTTTGGGCAAGCTGACGGATTATAAGCAAATCCTGTTGGCGCGTCCTATCGTCGCCTTATCCAATAAAGACCTTGGTTTCCTGCCGGGTGACGCCAATGAAAAGGTCGCTCCGTATATGCAGCCTTTGTTTGATAATTTGAATGTAATCAAGCATCAGTTTGCATCTAATTCGAGCGAAGTGAAAAGGTTGGAAGATATGCAGAAAAGCGACCAACTGGTTATTGAAGCTCTGGCCTTTATCCGTGGACGCAGCTTGAGCGAGACTTATTGTATCATTGACGAGGCGCAGAACCTTACTCCTCATGAAATCAAAACCATCATAACACGTGCCGGAGAGGGGACGAAGATGGTATTCACGGGTGACATCCAACAGATTGACCAGCCGTATCTGGACAGCCAGTCCAACGGACTTGTCTATATGATAGACCGCATGAGAGATCAGAACCTGTTTGCCCATATCAATTTAGTGAAAGGAGAGCGTAGCCAGCTGAGCGAGTTAGCAAGTAACTTGATGTAACATTTTATCATTTTCTTCTTCGCTTTGATAAAAATTAGTGTATCTTTGCGGTGCCTAAAACAAAAACTGTCAAACGTGATGAAGCGAAACTTTTTTCATCGGTACCTTTCAGCAAAGGTATTGCCGATATGGACTGTTCTATTGATTGATGTGCTTATTATTGTCGTATCCAGTCTGTTGGCTTATGCGCTGCGATATGATTTCCGGAGTCTGTTCTCGGAATCTTCGTCCATAGACATAACGATTGTGTGGACGGTAATCGTCAATGTGATATTCTTTAGAGTGTTTCGTACGTACTCTAACGTGCTTCGCTTTTCATCGTTTGTAGATATAATGCGCATATTCGTATCGCTGACGGTTTCCTACGCATTGTTGCTGATAACGAGTGTGCTGGCAAAAAGCTGCATGGACATTAATGTAGCGCCTGCTACGGTATTGTTCATGTCTTATATCATCAGTTTTGCCATGATGGCGTGTTCCCGTATTGTTGTAAAGATATTCTTCGAAGCGTTGAACTTTGACGGTTCGCACAGCGCCAATGTGTTTATTTACGGAGCCAAAGAGGCCGGAGTGAATATTGCAAAAGCGCTGCGCGTTAATTTGCGTAACCATTACCGTTTGCGCGGTTTCATTGCCGATGAGCCGGAACTTATTAATAAGGTGATGATGGGGGTAAAGGTATATCCCAACGACAACGCCCTGATTGATAATCTGGACGACCGTGACGTGCATACCATTATCGTTTCTCCCGCCAAGATGGAAGCGCTCAAGCGCTCCGATATGGCAGACCGTTTATTGGCGCACAACATCAAACTGATGACGGCTCCGCCGCTGAGTGAATGGAATGGGCAGTTCCTGGACCGTACCCAACTGAAAGAAATCCAGATTGAGGACTTGTTGCAGCGCAATCCGATTGAGATTGATATTCATAAGGTTGCTTCCCATCTGGAAGGCAAGCGGGTGATGATTACCGGTGCCGCCGGTTCTATCGGTAGTGAAATCATGCGTCAGGTGGCTTCTTTCAATCCTTATAAACTGATTCTTGTAGACCAGGCGGAAACTCCGTTGCATGATATTCGTTTGGAACTGCAGGACCGTTGGCGGGATATTGATGCCGAAACCATCATCGCCGATATTTCCAATGCAACTCGCATGGAAGAAATATTCAGGCAGTATAAGCCGCAGTATATTTTTCATGCGGCGGCGTACAAGCACGTACCGATGATGGAAGATAATGTATCCGAATCTATTCAGGTAAATGTTTACGGTACATGTACTGTCGCTGATTTGGCGGTGAAATACGGTGCGGAGAAGTTTGTGATGATTTCTACGGACAAGGCGGTGAATCCTACCAATGTAATGGGATGTTCCAAACGTATCTGTGAGATTTACGTTCAGTCGCTGGCGAAAAAGTTACAGGCGGAAGGCGGACGTTTCACGCAGTTTATCACTACCCGTTTCGGCAATGTTTTGGGGTCGAACGGTTCGGTCATTCCCCGTTTTCGCGATCAGATACAGCGTGGCGGGCCTGTAACGGTGACTCATCCGGAAATTATACGTTACTTTATGACCATTCCAGAAGCTTGTCGTTTGGTACTCGAAGCCGGTAGTATGGGGCATGGGGGAGAGATTTATATCTTCGATATGGGTAAACCGGTGCGGATTGTAGACCTTGCCAAGCGTATGATCAGTCTTTCCGGACGTACTGATGTCAAGATAGAATTTACAGGGTTACGCCATGGCGAGAAGTTGTATGAGGAACTGCTTAATGTCCGGGAGCTGACAAAACCGACTTATCACGAAAAAATTATGATTGCCACTGTACGCGAGTATGATTATGATGAAGTGCGGGAACGTATTCAGAAGTTGATTGAGGTCAGCTATACTTATGACCAGATGAAGATTGTGGCGGCCATGAAAGATATTGTTCCTGAGTTTGTCAGCAAGAATTCCTGCTTTGAGGTTCTGGATAAGAAAGAGTAGGAGCCGGTGAAGTCTGAAACAGACAACGATTATGATATAAAAGAACGGATGATGCGTTTATCATAAACGCATCATCCGTTTATAGTATGTATCACACTTACTTGCGTGAGGAGAAATATTTCAGGAATTGGGTACGTTCGAATGTATTTACGCCATTCAAGTCGCTTACATTCAGCATGCCTTTGAACTGGTTGATATTCTCCATTCCTTTACGGTCCATCCATAAATTCAGGAAACGAACATATTCGTCAATGATGGCATAGGAATTCTGATACAGCACACTGCATATCTCTACCGCCGAAGCGCCTGCCAGAATAGCTTTTACTACTCCTTCAGGAGCGTGTATGCCGCCGGATGCCGCATAGTCCAGCTTACCGACTGCTGCAGAAGCGATACCTATCCAACGTAAAGATTTAGATAAATCGGCATCTGTGCTGAATACGCTTCCGGCGCTTTGAGCCATCTTTTCAATATCGATATCCGGCTGGTAGAAGCGGTTGAACATGACTACCGCCGCCGCACCGTTAGCATAAAGCTGGTCGATGAGAGCAATAGGGTTGGTAAGATTGTCTCCCAATTTCATGATGACAGGAATATCGACCGTTTTCTTGATGTGGCTCAAGATATCGATATGGCGCTGTTCAAAGGAACCGTAAGCATATTGCATATCAGTTTGCAAAGCAAGGATATTAATTTCCAAAGCATCTGCTCCGGCTTCTTCTATTTTCTTGGCAAACTCAATCCAGTCTGCATCCTGGTAACAGTTGATACTGGCAATGATAGGAATATCGCAGACTTTCTTGCTCTCTTTGATTAAATTCAAATATTCACCCAATTTGTGTTCGCGTATATACCCCACCAGATAATCGCTTCCTTCCGGATACATATTGGGATCTCCAAGCCAGTCGGCTTCCATCATGATTTGCTCCTCGAAAAGAGACTTGAGTACAATAGCTCCTGCCCCGGCTTCATAAAGCTTCTGGTTCTTAGCAGCGCTGTCGGTAAGTCCGGAACTGCTGATAATGATCGGGTTTCTAAGTTTTAACCCTGCAAAAGTAGTTTCTAATGTTGCCATGATAATAGTTATTAGTGATTAATATATTCTTTCTCCAAATATTTTACTTCCTACACGTACCAAAGTGCTACCGGCGGCAATTGCCTCGTGATAATCGTGTGACATCCCCATAGACAGCTCCCGAAACCACTCTGCATTGGAAAACCATGTGGCCTTAACTTCTTGGAAGAAGCTATTTAATGAACAAAACTCAGCTTTGATTTGTTCGACATTATCGGTATTTGTCGCCATGCCCATCAGTCCGCATATCCGGATGTTCTTAAGCTCTTTCCACTCATCGCCCGTAAGCATTTCCCGACATTCGTCGAAACTGAAACCAAATTTAGTTTCTTCTTGTGCAATGTGCAGTTGGAGCAGGCAGTTTACCATTCGTCCTGCCTTGGCTGCTTGCTTGTTGATTTCGGTGAGAAGTTTGTAGGAGTCAACTCCGTGAATCAATGCTACATAAGGTACGATATATTTGATTTTATTTGTTTGCAGATGTCCGATGAAATGCCATTCTATGTCTTTGGGCAGGCTTTCATATTTGGCTGTCATTTCTTGCACCTTACTTTCTCCGAACACACGTTGCCCTGCACTATAGGCTTCTTCTATGGCTTCGTTAGGGTGAAATTTGGAAACAGCTACCAGTCGCACCCCTTCAGGCAGTTCGCTCAGTACTTGTTTTATATTTTCTGCAATCATCAGTTCTCTTGTTTTATGATTTATAAGCTATAAATCATGAGTACCCAATAATAACTCATAACTTATAACTCATAGCTTAAATTACACTTCCGGCTTATCATTCGGCTCTGCACTGTACGGATATACATCCATGATGGCGGTTTCTGCTACCGATGCAATTTGATAGTCGGCCATTGTACCTTTCATACCCTCATCCAGTTTCTTTACTGCGTCGCGCAGGTCGGCGGCTTGTACCAGTACCTGAGTAGATGTTTTCTTCTCCGCACCGCTTTTTTCATCCAATGTGATGAAAACCAGTTTGCATTTGAACCAACGGTCGGCAGCATCTTCTTCGCAAGGGAAGAGTTCACTGTAATTCGCCCGTTTAATATCCGATACGGTAAACTCACCGGAAATAAACGGCGTCATTTCTTCAATGATGCGCGCTTCCGCTTCTGTAAAGCTGAGTGCGTCTACCAGATAAGGTTCGGTAACTTTCTTGTTCATTCCGTTTTCCATTGTTTTCTCGTAACGGATTTTGCACTCAAACCATGTATGCATTGCCATAATTTTCTGATTTTTAGTTAGTGTTTTTAATTAATAAATTAATTGCTTTCTTCTTTTTGTCATTCTGCGACTTATTGAAGAATCTCTTTCCCGTTTATATTGGAAAGGGTGTACAAAGATAAACGAAAAAGAGGAAAAATGTTCGATGTATGTGAAAGAAGATTATGTTAATGCAAAACTTTTTATCTATTAAATATTTTGTAGTTCCATACGGAGTGTTTATCTTTGCCCTTGCAAAACGAGCTAATCGTGGACGAAAATTCTATTCTTGAGATGAGAAATGTAGTGGATGCTACATTCGGCGGAGCCATAAAAGAAACTCTGCTATAATGAAATCATAAAACGCTTATTACTAAACTATTAATAATTTATTATTAGCATTTGTTAACTACGTCGGATCATAAGCATTGGCATGCTGTTTATGTTCGTCACAATACCGAATTTAAGGTAGAAACGTGGCTACGTGAGCAAGGAGTAGAAGTCTATTTGCCTGTGCAGGATGTATTTCGGGAATATGCCGGAAAGCGTGTGAAAGTGACAAAGCCGGTAATTACAGGTATGGTGTTTGTCTGCCTTTCCCGTTCCGAACTCTCTGTAGTAGAACAAGCCCCCAACGTTCATCATTTCTTTAGTAAACGTGGCACTAATGCCCCTCTTGTCATTCCCGACCAACAAATGGCGGACTTCCGCTTCATGGTCGACCTCTCCGATACTTCTATTTTAATGGTTAATGAGCCGATTGCTCCGGGAACTATGGTTACTGTGGCAAAAGGATGTATGCAGGGGGTACGAGGCGAAATGGTGAAATATGAAAGTAAATATTACATAGCTGTAAGATTGCAGGAGTTGGGATGTGCATTGGTTAGTGTACCGGTGAGCTATGTACGGCGTGGATAGTATCTATTTTCTCATTTAGCTAAAGAGAATCAGTCTCTGCTTTCCCAATGTTAAAATGTAAAATAAGTAATATACATCCTATTGATAAGGAGTTAATTTCTAGTAGTTATGATATTAACTTTATAGATGATAGGAAGTTAACTTATTCAATATGTTAAAGTTAACTTGGTATGATGTTATGAATTAATATGTTTATAGCATAAATAGATAAGTTCTATTTGTTTTCTCTTTTAACTAATTTTTGATAAGTGTCTGAAGTTTCTCGAACTGCCAAAAGTTTAAAAAACGCCAAGATAGGCCTTGTTTTTTATTTTATTAATTTGATCTTACAATTCTTTTCCCGTAAAGTTTTTTTAGAGTGTTTGGGAGCGGAACTTTTAGGATTAAGTACCACAGCACAGAACCTGATAGGTTTCTTGAATTTGGCAGAATTGGGGATAGGTGGAGCTATTGCTTTTACGCTCTACAAGCCTCTTTATGAGAAAAATGTCCAGGTTGTGAATGAAGTCGTTTCCGTACAAGGATGGCTTTATCGCCGGGTAGCCTATTGCGTGATTATCGGTGCATGCATATTAATGTGTTTTTTTCCGTTAATCTTTGAAAAGGCAAACGTTCCTTTGTGGTATACTTATGGCTCTTTTATCGTTTTATTGATAAGCGCATTACTCGGCTATTTTATTAATTACCGCCAAATAGTTCTTACTGCCGACCAAAAAGAGTATATGATAACTTGGAACTTACAAGGTGGCAGAGCCGTAAAAGTTTTTTTGCAGATACTTGCTATTTATTATTTGGATAATGGATATGTCTATTGGATGATTTTAGAATTGGTCGTATCGGTCGCTATGGCTGTTGCATTGGATAAATTGTTGAAGCGGACATATCCTTGGCTGAAATCAATACCTTCAAAAGGTGGAAAACTCCGGAAAAAATATCCGGAAATCATTCAGAAAACGAAACAGGTGTTTTTTCATCAAATAGCTGGTGTCGTATTGACTCAAACAAGTCCCTTAATAATTTATGCTTATGCTTCATTAACTTTGGTCGCTATTTATGGCAACTATATGCTTATTATTTTGGGAGTAATTTCTCTTATGAATTCTTTATTTAACGGGATCAATGCCTCTGTTGGCAATTTGGTGGCTGAGGGAGATATGGAGCGTATTAAATCGGTCTTTTGGGAATTTACGTCTATAAAAATGTGGTTTGCTTCAATTATATGTTTCGGAATTTATACATTGGGACATTCTTTTATCAGTCTTTGGGTTGGTAAGGAATTTATATTGGAAGAAACTGCATTTCAATTTTTAGTGATAATTGCTTTTATAAATCTTACACGGACAAGTCAAGTCTTTTTGTCTGCTTTCGGGCTATTTCAAGATATTTGGGCTCCGCTGACAGAAGCCATACTCAATTTAGGGCTTTCAATCCTTTTGGGGTATTATTACGGGTTAACAGGTATTTTATTTGGTGTTTTAATAAGCCTTCTGTTGATGGTTTGCTGTTGGAAACCTGTTTTCTTATTTAAAAAAGGATTTAAAACAAGTCTCAATGAATATATTTGGCGTTATGCCAAATATGTGATATTAATTCTAATATCTTGGTTAGCCATTTCTCTTTTTTTAGATTTGTCTTCTTTAGATATAATAACTTCATATAGAACGTTCTGTTGGATTGCTTTTAAATATCTTTCCATCTATGTTATATTAAGTTTGGTATTATTTGCCTGTTTTGATAAATCTTTTCGATTGTCTATAGCAAGAATGAAATTGTTATTCGGTAATAGGTAATCAAATTTACAGTGTATTTTTGTTAAGATGAGTTCGGGAAATAGTAAGAAATATAGAATAAAAATATTTTTACTCTTTTATTTGATATTGATCTTTGTACAGTTTGTAATTTGGATACAGTATCCCGATGAAGATATTATTTCATTTTTGAAATATTATGTGTGTGCTATATATATTGTAGGAATTATAATACCGTTATTACTTGGGATAAATATTGTCCACCCATATATTCTTTATCTTTTAGCTTTTGGTGTTTTTATGATGTCACGAGTTTTCTTAGATGTCTTTAGGGTGGAGAATGCTTTTTTTGATGTGGCAACATGGGCTAACGACTGGTCTTTTTTTTCGCAACCGATACAGTTTGAAATGTTGAATGCTTTAATCTTCTTTTTATTATTTGCTTCTTTAGGAGCTTTATCTGTATTTTATCTTTCTGGCGGATTGTATGAAAATAGAAGTATAAAGGAAGTAACTCCTACCATGTTGGCAGTACGACGTTTAGGTTTTGCCCTTTTTATAGCTTTTGCTATACCTTATTTGATATATTTATACCAAGCTGTAAGATATGTTATGGAAAATGGGTATTTGGCTGTATATCTGAACGAGTCTGCCACTTCTGTTACTAATCCTTTTTTGAGGATAAGCGATGACTTTTGTATAGCTGGTTTGTTTTTATATTTAAGCACGTTCCCATCCGGAAAGAAATATAAGTTTGCAATAATCTTTTATATTTTTACTTTACTAATAATGTTAGGAACGGGGGGAAGAACTGCCACGTTTACGCAAATATTTGCATTTATTGTATATTTGGGATTACGAGGTTTGCAGATAGATAAGAGGCGTATCATATATTTTAGTTTGGTTGTTTTTGGATTGATATATGCTGCTCAAATTGTTAACGATTTTCGTGATAAAGGATTTGAGGGATTAGTTAGTGATAGTGAAAGTGATATTCCTATTGCACAACTTGTGCAGACCTTTTTTTGGCAACAAGGAACTTCCATACAGACTATTGGACGTACCATAGAGCACGCAGATGATGTTACAAACGGATGGCTTTATTTTTATGGACCCATTACAGACAATTTAAGAAAGAATCCAGTTGCGGAGAGACTTAATTTTGGAATTCCTCAAGGGCAATTTGCAGAAACTGTAAAAAAAAGCCATTCGTGGAGTGATAAACTTTCTTACATGGTAGCCCCCAAATACTATTTGTCAGGGCATGGTATGGGAAGTAGTGCGATTGCAGAATCTTACATCTTTGGTGGTATGTTTGGGGTGATGTTTGTGGGCTATATGCTTGTTTTTTGTGTAATATTTTTTGTGGAAAAATATAAAAAAACATATACGGGAGTATTCCTTTTATTCTTTATGTTACCGGCATTTTTTATTTCTCCTCGTTCTGCTCCAATGAATATATTACCAGTCTTGTTTAGACCTTTATTTATGCTATTTTTTATACAATTATTATTTTATTTGAAACAACGATATATTCTTTTTTCCATGAATAAATTATGAAAATATCAATAATTATCCCCGTCTATAATGTTGAAAACTATTTGGCTGAGTGTTTAAATAGTGTTGTAAATCAGACTTATCGCAATATTGAAATTATTATAGTGAATGATGGTTCTACGGATAATTCGTTCTCTATAATTCAGCAGTATCAGTTACAAGATGAACGAATTAAGATTATTAATCAAGAAAATCAAGGCTTAAGTGCGGCGAGGAATGCTGGAATGAAAGTTGCTTCAGGCGAATATCTTTGGTTTGTAGATAGTGATGATTATGTAGCAATTAATGCTTGTGAAGAATTTGTAAAACATTTATGTATGGGTTGTGATTTGATTGTCTTTAACCGTTGTTTGTTTGACGATCAAGAAAAAGAATTTGTAGCTTTCAATGATGTAAATAAAATATATAATAGTGGGAGAGTATATTTACTCAATGCTATAAAATACCGAGATTTCGCAGCTTCTGTATGTTTTAAAATATTTAGGCGAAATTTAATTCAGGAGTTACAACTGCGATTTACTGGAAATATCGTTTATGAAGATTTACTCTTTTCTTTTGAGTATTTGTATAATTCTAATAAGGTTATTATACTGGATGATAGTCTTTATTTCTATCGGCATCATAGAAATAGTAATATAACATCTACGATAAAAGATAAAGATAGAGACGTTTTATATACAGTTGGAGTGATAGATAGATATTTGTTACAACGAGGGGATCGTAATGATTTATATGATATAATGTTATTTACATGGGTTTATAATAGTATAATAATAAAATATATACGTATAGCACCCTTTTCTTGTAAAGCTCATCATATAATAAGGGATATTCTAGAGGACTCTGTTTTCCATAAATATGTATCTAATATCTTAACAATGAATAATATGCCGTTCAGATACAAATGCTCTGCATGGCTATCATTAAATTGTTATCCATTATTTGTACTTTTTATATATAGCTATTTTAAACTCAAAAGAATCTTTAAATGAAAAATATTGCAATAATATTAGCTGGCGGAACGGGACAAAGATTGGGGGATTCTATACCTAAACAGTTCCTGAAAGTTGCCGGAAAAAAAGTTATAGAACACACATTGGATGTGTTTCAGAATCATCCACAAATTGATGAGATTGCAGTTGTCTCTAATCCTAATTTTTTGAATGAAATAGAGAATATTGCAATTAAGAATAACTATACTAAATTAAAGAAAATATTACAAGGTGGAAAGGAACGTTATCATTCTAGTTTATCAGCAATAAATGCTTACGATGGAGATAAAGAAATTAATTTAATTTTCCATGATGCGGTACGTCCTTTAGTTAATGATAGAATTATATCAGATTGTATAGCTGCTTTAGATAAATATAAAGCAGTAGATGTGGCTATTAAGACAACAGATACTATAATAAAAGTCAATGAGGATGAATATATAACTGGTATTCCGGCTCGTGATTATCTACGTAATGGACAAACACCACAGGCCTTTAAACTATCTACTATAAAACAGGCTTATAAATTAGCATTATGTGATCCGGATTTTAAGACTACTGATGATTGTGGAGTTGTTTATAAATACATGCCTAATGAATTAGTATACGTTGTAAAAGGAGAGCAGTTTAATATGAAACTCACTTATAAAGAGGATTTATTTCTTTTAGATAAGTTGTTCCAATTAAAATCTATTGCTCAACAAAATGAGACGATAACCCCTAAGGCTCAGCAAAAATTACCAGTTTCGGTAATAGTAGTTTTTGGTGGTAGCTATGGTATAGGTCTTGATGTTGTCAATATTTGTAATGGTTATGGAGCACATGTCTATTCATTTAGTCGTTCAGAAAATGGAGTGGATGTTTCTAATAATTTATTAGTGGCAAAAGCATTAAAAGAAGTATTTGAGAAAGAAGGACGGATAGATGCCGTTATTAATACAGCAGGTGTACTTGATAAAGAGCCTTTGGTAAATATGTCTTATAACGAAATATATAAAAGTATTAACGTAAATTACATAGGGGCTGTTATTGTTGCAAAAGAGTCTTATTCTTATCTAAAGGAAAGCAAAGGGGTACTATTATTATTTACTTCTAGTTCTTATACAAGAGGACGTTCTCTGTATAGTTTGTATTCTTCGTCTAAAGCGGCTATTGTAAATCTTGTACAGGCATTAAGTGAAGAATGGTATGATTATGGAATTCGTATAAACTGTATTAATCCAGAACGCACGAAAACACCTATGCGAACAAAAAATTTTGGAATGGAACCTGAAGAGAGTCTATTAAAATCTAGTGTGGTCGCTGCAGTTTCTATAAATAGTTTATTTTCTTCTATGACTGGAGAAGTTATTGATGTAAAGATAAAGAGATGATAGTAAATATATTGAATAAGTTCTCTTTCATTTTTTCAATGATTAGAAGACGTGGAATAAAAGAAACTTTCTTGAAAAATGTAGAAATATTATTAGGATATCCTCTCTATTTACTATCGTTTCTTTGTTTTCGAGACTCAAATAAATGGGTTGTAGGGAGTGAAAATGGTTTTGTTGGTAATTGTAAGTTTTTTCTTCTAGATGAAAATATAAAGAGTATTGATAAAGAGATTTATTGGATTTCTTCATCCAAAAAGGATTTGGAGAGGATTAGGAAGGCCTATTCAAAAGTTTATTATAGATGGAGCTTGAAAGGTGTATATCATTCATTAACTGCTAAAGTATATATTTATTCTCACTATCCTTCAGATATTAATTTTTGGACATCAGGTGGTGCTAAAACAGTCAATTTATGGCATGGTGTGGGGATTAAAAATATAGAGTTTAAAACCTCGGTAGGTAATGCCGGTAGGATTTTTAATGAAAAAAATATATTAGCGAGAATTTATTTGCCTCATTTATTTAGGAGACCTGACCTAATGTTATCTACTTCTCCCATGATGACGAAACATTTTTCAGAATGTTTCAGAATTGCAGAACAAAATTGTGTGGAAGATATGTATCCAAGATGTAAGCCATTCTTCTGGAGTCCAGCTAAGTTAAGGATGTTCATTTATAAATATGAGGACTCTTCAGTAAAAGATTTGTTTGAGAATATTCAGAATTATGCATTGACCTATTTATATATGCCTACATGGCGAGAAGATAGGAGTGATTTTATCACAAATTCTGGTATTGACTTTGATATATTGAATCGAGTTCTGCAAGAGAAATGTGCACTGTTTTTATTGAAACTTCATCCAGCTACTAATTTAAGTATAGATATATCTGTATATTCTAATATTTTGATTGTAGATAAAAATATTGATATATATTCAGTGTTACCTATTACGGATATCCTTATTACAGATTATTCATCAATATATTATGATTATATATTAATGAAAAAGAAAGGGGTATTACTCTTTCCTTTTGATTATTCAAATTATATTTCACAGGATAGAGATTTGGCTTTTGATTTTGATATATATACTCCTGGTAATCGAGCATATACATTTGAGGAACTTTTAAAATTCATAGAGAATGATAACTCTTCTCTTTTTGAGAAAAGGGAATGGATTATAGAACAATTTTGGGGTGATACAGCTACTTCTGTTAATCGGGATATTTTAATTGATAGGATTAAATCTTTACAATAACGTGAAAAAAGTTTTACTTATTAGTACTAGGCCACCGTTCCCGTTATATAACGGTTCTGCTATAAGAACATTTCAAGCCATTAAGTTCTTTTATGAATCATCTTATATTGTGGATGTATTATATCTCACAACTCAGAATGATAATAAAATAACAAATCAAGGATTAGAAAGATTCTGTAGGAATATATATACATTTAGGATTAGTGTATTCAAATCTTATTTGAAAGTTTTGTGGGGGATATTCAGTAACAGAAAACCATTACAAGTTAATTATTATTATTTTAAAAGTATTGAGAAAAGATTTTTGCGAAATATGCATGAGTATGATGTTGTATTTTATAATAACATACGTACAGCTGAATATCTAAAAGATATAAAATCATATAAAATAATGGATTTTGTGGATGCTATATCTATGAACTATGAAAAGGCTATTACACAAAAGAAAGGTTTGTGGCATTATATTTATAGAATAGATCATCAACGTTGCTTGAAATATGAACGTGAGCTTCTTACTCGTTTTAATAAATGTATGATTATATCGGATGTAGATCGTGATTATATTTTATATGATAAATGTCCTTATAAAATTTCTGTTATAGAGAATTATGTGCAACTTCATGAAGATACCATAAATCATAAAGAGCAGAACTATAATATAGTATTTGTGGGTACAATGAATTATGAACCTAATATATCTGCTGTAAACTATTTTGTAAATAAGGTATTCCCATCATTATTGAAACGTTATCCTCAACTAAAGTTTTATATTGTAGGTAATAAACCCTCAAAAGAAGTCATGAAGCTAAAATGTGATAATATAATAGTAACAGGATTTGTCAATGACGTGTGGGAGTATTTAAAACAATCAGCCGTTGTTGTAATTCCAATGATTTCAGGTGCAGGTATACAAAATAAGATACTAGAAGCTATGTCTATTGGCGGATGTGTAGTTACCACTCCAATCGGTTTTGAAGGACTGAAAAAACGAGAAGGTGCTCCGTTGGTAGTTTATTCTGAAGAAGAAATGATTATTGCTATTTCATCATTGTTGGATTCAACAACTCTAAGAGCAGTAATGGGAAATAGAGCAAAACAGTATATAGCAGAGTATTATTCAGAGAATAAAATATTCTCTAAATTTCAGAATTTCATAAAAAATATATAAATCATGAAAATACCATTTTCTCCCCCTTACATTGATGACACTGTCATCAATGAAGTGGTTGATTCCTTACGCTCCGGTTGGATAACTACCGGACCTAAAGTAAAAGCGTTGGAAGAAGAAATAAAGTCTTTTTCCGGTGCAAAAGAAGTGCTTTGTGTAAATTCCTGGACTTCGGGAGCTATTATGATGCTTCGTTGGCTGGGGGTGAAAGCCGGGGATGAAGTTATCGTTCCGGCTTATACATATAGCGCTACGGCGTTGGCGGTGCTGCATGCAGGCGCTAAACCCGTTATGGTGGACTCCGGTGCGGATTTCAATATTTCGGTAGATGCCATTCGTAGAGCCGTTACTCCGCGAACGAAAGCTATTATCCCTGTAGATATTGCAGGTTTTCCGTGTGATTACGATTGTATCATGAAGCTAGTAAACACATCTGAAATACAGAAAATGTTCGAAGCGGAAAGTCCGGTACAAGAAAAGTTGGGGCGTATCCTTGTAATGAATGATGCGGCCCATTCACTGGGAGCGCAATACAGTAAGAATCAGCGTACCGGTTGTGAAACGGATGTTGCCATTTTCTCTCTTCACGCAGTAAAGAACGTGACAACAGCCGAAGGTGGTGCCATTTGTTTGAATCTGCCCATGCCCTTTGACAATGCCGGGTTGTACAAAGAACTTCGTATGATGAGTTTGAACTGCCAGACTAAAGACGCTTTCTCCAAATCTAAAGCGGGTGGTTGGCGTTATGACATTGTTGGCTTAGGGATGAAAATTAATATGGCGGATGTAAATGCTGCCATCGGTCTCGCACAGATACGGGAATACCCTAAACTGCTCGAAGAGAGAAAAAGAGTATTCAATACTTACACCCAAGCTTTTGAAAACTGTAATTGGGCTATTGTGCCCCCTTCGATAGAGGGCGATAAAGAGAGTTCCTACCACATCTACGCCCTACGTATCAAGGATTTTACAGAAGAACAGCGCGATCGGATGATTGATGAAATAGCCAAAAGTGAAGTGGCTGTAAATGTTCACTTTATCCCGATGCCAATGTTATCATTCTTCAATTCTTTGGGGTATGATATAAAGGATTATCCTCAAGCTTACGAGAACTTTAAGGGAGAAATATCTTTGCCTATATATCCGCAATTGGATGAAGAAAAGTTGGCTTTTATTATTGATACCGTAAAAGCGGCATATCGCAAGGTGGCAGGTGATAAAGCTGTAGAGTGATACCATTGTAAGTCTATGATTCGTTTCTTCGATATTTTCTTCTCCTTTCTGGGCATACTTCTATTATCTCCGGTCTTTTTTCTTCTTTATATATCCATTTGTTTGGAAAGTAGAGGCGGTGGATTTTACCGTCAATTGCGTGTAGGGCGTTATGGTAAGGACTTCTATGTTTATAAGTTCCGTTCGATGCGTGTAGGAGCCGATAAACAGGGATTGATTACTGTAGGCGGACGTGATCCGAGAATAACCCGTATCGGTTATTTTATGCGGAAGTATAAATTGGATGAGTTGCCCCAATTATTTAATGTTCTGAAAGGAGATATGAGTTTGGTAGGGCCGCGTCCTGAAGTACGCAAATATGTTGACCTCTATACAGAGGAACAGCGTAAAGTTCTGTCTGTACGACCGGGCATAACAGATTACGCCTCGATAGAATATGTTGATGAAAATATGATATTGGGGCAAGCGGATGATGCGGATAAGGCCTATGTGGAATTGATTATGCCTGATAAAATCAGGTATAATATGAAGTATATCAATAATCGTTCTCTGAAAGAATACTTCAAAATCATCTTTTTGACATTTTGGAGTATCGTACGTTGATAGAAATCGTTTATGAGGAAGGAGTACATCCTACATATTATTGGAATTTGAAAGAGAACTCCCGGTTGCCGAATACAGCCGGGAGTTTTTTTACCCTATCCTTCATTTTTGGAATCCTTTTGTAAAGGATATGCATGGAAGCGTTGGCATTTTTATTGGAATAGCCGTTCTTTGGTGACGTTAAACCAATAAAAAAAACAACAAAATTTATGGCAGTAGTAGCTTATTTAAGAGTAAGTACAGAAAGACAATTTTTGGAAAACCAACGAGAGGAGATTATACGTTTCGCAGAGAGAAACGGTATGAGTATTGACAAGTGGTACACAGAGACAGTTAGCGGCAGCGTCAGTAGTAAAGAGCGTAAATTATCGGGAGTGCTGGACAGGATGCGTCCCGGTGATTCTTTAATTGTAACGGAGATATCACGGCTAAGCCGCACATTACTTGAGATTATGACTATTCTTAATTCGTGCATCAAAAAAGGAGTTATATTGTATAGTACTAAAGAAGGATATGTCTTTCAGAACGATATCAACAGTAAAGTTCTGGGATTTGCATTCGGCTTAATGGCTGAAATAGAACGTAATCTGATTTCGATGCGTACCAAAGAAGCATTGGCCCGTAGAAAGCAGGAAGGAAAGCGGTTAGGGCGCCAAAAGGGGTATATGCCCAAGATGAGAATACTTGCGGAGAATAAAAGGGAATTGTTTAAAGAACAGGCGAACGGAACATCCTGTTCTGAACTCGCCCGACGAATGGGAGTGTCCAGAACAACCATGTTCCGTTTTCTGCATCATAAAAGATAAGCCGGAGATCTCCAACCGGAATGTGTTATGATTCACTGCGGATTATGCCGATTATTACAGACTGACTTAAAACTGTTGAGGCTTGCTCAGGGATATCTCATCTGTACAAATCAGTGTAATCTGCGGCGAATTATGCGCTCTGAGAACTCCGTTTGTGCAGATTCTTTAGCTCGAAGGACAGCATGATACGGAAGAATCCTATAATAAGGAATGCAAACGAAATCATATAAACCGCATAGATAGCTCCGACCGCCGGCTGCCACAGAATAATAAGCGAGCATATAACGGCGAGGATGCCTAATGCGATGTACCAACCCCAGTCTTTCGTTCCATACCTTTTTAAGTCCATGGCGTAACCTACCGATGAGAATCCCCGGAACATCAACCAGAAGGCGATAATAAACGGAATAACTTCCATACTTAACAGAGGATAGGCTATCAGATAGAATCCTAAAATCATATCAATGATACCTCCCGCCAGATACCAGCCCCAACTGGATACTCTTCGACGGTTACTTACCGCAAAGGAGATTTCCAGTAAACCGCTGACCAGCATGGAAACACTGAATAAAATACTTAATGCCGCATATCCGTCAAGAGGGGAGAACATTAAACTCAAAGCTACCACAACATACAGGATTCCGAGAATAAGTGAAATCCACCAGTTCTTCACTTCCTGTTTCAGTTCATCAAAAATTGTTTTCATGTGAATTTTAATTTAAAAATGATTATTATAAGTTCGTTGGGAAAGTAACAATCTACGGATTGAAAAGTTTCCATTGAACATTTTCTGTATTCGGTTTGTTACTATATCATATAAATTGATAAAACTATGGCTACAACAAAATTTAAAGGACAACCGGTGAAAGTAATCGGTGAGTTTATAAAAGTGGGGACAGTTGCCCCTGATTTCGAATTGGTAAAGACGGATTTGTCTTCTTTCTCATTGAAAGAACTGAATGGCAAGAATGTAATTCTTAATATTTTCCCGAGTTTGGATACCGGTGTATGTGCTACTTCCGTACGTAAATTCAATAAATTGGCCGCCGGTTTACCGGATACGGTGGTACTGGCTATTTCCAAAGACCTGCCTTTTGCACATGCTCGTTTCTGTACAACGGAAGGCATAGAGAATGTTATTCCCTTGTCCGATTTCCGTTTCTCGGATTTTGATGAAAACTATGGCGTGCGTATGGCAGACGGTCCGTTGAGCGGTTTGCTGGCTCGTGCGGTAATTGTTGTCGGTAAGGATGGAAAGATTGCCTATACAGAGTTGGTTCCGGAAATTACGCAGGAGCCGGATTATGATAAAGCGATTGAGGCAGTTAAGAAATAAGCCTTTTAGACTTAGCTATATAATGAAAAACGGTGGATGAAGACTATCTTTATCCACCGTTTTTCCATTTATTATTTTTTCTGTTTCGCTCCTTTGTAAATCAGGAAACCTACAATCAATACCGTAACTGCTATAATGACGTAACCGATTTCATGACTATACTTCGTGGCCAGTATATAGACATCATTCGTAGTTTTAATGTCCGTAAACCGGTATATGAAATAACCGAGCAGAGCCAGTATCGCATTCCATATTCCGGCACCGAGCGTCGTGTAAAGCAGGAATGGCCCTAACTTCATGCCTGCCAGTCCAGCCGGAATACTGATAAGCTGCCGTACCGCGGGGATGAGGCGTCCGAAGAATGTGGATGCAGCGCCATGTTTTCTGAAATACTCTTCGGCATGGTGTACTTTCTCTTCATCAATCAGGCACATGTGTCCCAAACGGCTGTTGGCAAATTTATAGACGATAGGGCGACCCAGCCAACGTGCAAGATAATAATTTATGAGTGCGCCGAGATCTGCGCCGATGGTTGCGAAAAGAACAACAAGGAAGATGTTCATACTATCGTCGGTCATTGCTTTCCACGCGGCCGGTGGTACGATGACTTCCGAAGGGAACGGGATAAATGAACTTTCAATGGTCATAAAGATTGTGACCACCCAATAATTCAAATTCTCTAATACCCATTTAATGAGCTCTGCTGATGATTCCATATTCTATACTTGTGATTAATGGTTTGTTTACATTCTTATTGTAGTGCATTCAGGATGTTCTTCATCGCTTGTGCCAACTCCTCTTTATCTTCACTTTCCAGCATTTCTTCTATTTTCTTCAAGTCTTCCAGTTGGAACGGACGTTTGCAAAGCTGGTTGTACTTCTGGAAGTTCTCTTTGTCTTTAAGCAGCAGATAAAGAGATGCCAGCTTTTCGTTGATATTTTCAAAATCGGGCTCCAGTTCCTTGACATGTTCGAAGGCCATCCGGGCATGGTTCAGTTGGCCGAGTTCCATGCTGTATATCCCAATCTCATTCCACGTATCGGCATACGGTGCACGCTCTAACGCCAAAGCCCACTTTTTTACGGCCTTGTCAAAGTCACCGTCTTCCATATACATGCGTCCTTCAATCAGATACGAGTCCACATCCTCCGGGTCTATTTCATGGGATTTCTTGAAATACTGGCCGGCTTTACGTTTCTTTCCTAATTTATAGAGGCAATTCCCTGCGTGAGCATACAAAGAAGGCAGTATCGTTGAATCGGTATCCTTGCTTTGTATGGCAGATTCAAGATGCCGGTATCCCTCTTCCCAATGCCCTTTGGATATTTCATTAAGCCCGATGAACATTTGGAGAAAATCAGGGTTGATAGCCTTATATTTCTCGGCCAAAGTATAGTTCTCCAATGCACTTTCTTCATTGCCCAATTGGTAGAAAGCATGACCTTTCATGATATAGGCTTCGGCAAATTCTTCATCTGCCACGATTGCGTAATCACAGGCTTCGATGGCTTTGTCAAACAACTGCTGTTCGAAATAGCAACGCGCCAAGCCGAACCAGTAAGGAGCCGAATAAGGATTTTTATCTATCAGCTTATTATATAACGCTTCGGCTTTCTGATTCAAACCTTGCGCATGGAAGCAATCGGCTGTTACGGCCAGATATGCTTCGTCCTCGGCGTATCTTTCAGAGCCTTCGGCCAGCCATGGTAAAGCCTTAACGGGATACCCCATATCGATATACATATAGGATACATCGACAATATTGGCTAACTCCTCTTTGTCCTCTATGGTGTCGAGAAGCTGTTCCGCTTCATCTATTTTACCTTCACCCAAGAGAATATTTGCCTTAAGTACCTTCACTTCCGAAGAGTAATCCTCGGATATTCGCTCTATTACCAGTTTGGCTTGCTCTCTGTTCTGGGCATCCATGAAGAGATAGGCCTGTTCCACCAGTAGAGGGGTGCTGTCGGGGTGTAAGCTTAAACCGTACTCTACGACTTCGGTAGCTTGTTCGCTTTTCCCGTGCATGGCATACCAGTCGGCAAGGTCGGCTAAATCGTCTGCGTCCAGATAGATAGGCTTATTTTCAGCTTTCGCGGCTTCATATTGTTCTGCAAGTTCTTGCAATTCCTTGTCTCTTCCGGACAACAGGTTCTTTTTACTCATTAACTATTTCTACTCCTTATATTATTTATTGATTTTACCCCAAGTATCTTTCAGGCCTACGGTGCGGTTGAATACCATTTTCTCCGGCGTAGAGTCACGGTCTACGTTGAAGTAACCGATACGCTGGAACTGCAGGTAGGAGAGGGGCTTCATGCCGGCAGCGTATTTTTCGATATAGCAGCATGGCAATACATTCAGAGAGTCCGGATTTATCATTTCCTTCATGGCTGTCAGCGCGTCGCAATTCTTTTCTTCACGAATGGCGGCCAGTTCGTCGCGCGGATTCTCTACTTTCCATAAACGGTCGTAAAGGCGGACTTCGGCTTGCAGGCAGTGTGCGCAACTCACCCAGTGAATCGTGCCTTTTACCTTACGGCTGGCTCCGGGCATACCGCTTTTGCTGTCGGGATCGTATTCACAATATACTTCTGTGATTTCTCCCGCATCGTTCTTCTTGCAACCGGTACACTTCACGATGTATGCGCTTTTCAAGCGAACTTCTTGTCCGGGTGTCATGCGGAAGTACTTTTTGGGGGCATCTTCCATAAAGTCGTCGCGTTCTATCCACAGTTCGCGGCTGAATTCGATGTTGTGACTGCCTTCTTCCGGACGTTCCGGGTTATTGACGGCTTCCATTTCCTCAACCTGTCCTTCTGGGTAATTGGTGATGATAAGCTTCACCGGATTCAATACGGCGGATATGCGGGTGGCGCGGGCGTTCAAATCTTCGCGTACGGCGCTTTCCAGCAACGCGAACTCATTGAGAGCGTCATAAGTGGTATAACCGATTTTATCGATGAATTTATGAATGGACTCGGGTGAATAGCCGCGACGGCGGAAACCGCAGATGGTCGGCATACGGGGATCGTCCCAACCGTTGACGAGACCTTCTTTTACCAAAGTCAGCAGGTTGCGTTTGCTCATCAGCGTATAGCTCAGGTTGAGCTTGTTGAATTCGTACTGGTGAGGACGATGGTCGTTCAAATCCTTACCTTCTTTCACCCAATCTACGAACAAGTCGTACAACGGACGGTGAGGAACAAACTCCAGTGTACACAGAGAGTGGGTTACACCTTCAAAGTAGTCGCTTTGTCCGTGAGCGAAATCATACATCGGGTAAGCTTTCCATGCAGTACCCGTACGGTGGTGCGGATGCTTCACGACGCGATAGATAATCGGGTCGCGGAAGTGCATGTTAGGGCTTGCCATGTCAATCTTGGCACGGAGCACCATGGCGCCTTCTTCAATCTCTCCGGTGTTCATTTTTTGGAACAGGTCGAGAGTCTCTTCAATGGGGCGGTTACGGTACGGGCTTTCTACTCCGGGTTGGGTAGGAGTACCTTTTTGAGCGGCGATCTGTTCGGATGTCTGCTCGTCGATATACGCTTTGCCCTCTTTGATGAGGCGGATGGCGAAGTCCCATAGCTGTTGGAAATAGTCGGAAGCATAGTATTCGTTGCCCCACCGGTAGCCCAGCCATTGAATATCTTCCTTGATAGCCTCTACGTACTCCACGTCTTCTTTGGTGGGGTTGGTATCATCGAAACGCAAGTTGCAGACACCGCCATGTGCGGCGGCAATACCAAAATCCAGGCAAATGGCTTTGGCATGTCCGATGTGAAGATAACCGTTGGGTTCCGGCGGAAAACGTGTCTGTACTTTTCCGTCGTTTTTACCTTCTTTCAAGTCGTTCTCTACTATTTGTTCAATGAAGTTCAGGCTCTTCTTTTCGCTTGTTTCTTCGCTTTTTATTTCTGCCATAATGCTATTATTATTCGTATAGTGGCGCAAAGATAGCGCAAAATAATGAAGAATGAAGAATGAAGAATGAAGAATTTCTCGCTCCTCATTCTTCGTTTTTCATTCTGCATTATTCATTATTCATTTTTCATTCTTCGTTTATAGGAATGTATCCGCTCTTTTTAATGATTTCTTGGCCGGCGGGTGACAATACGAACTGTAACAGCGGGTCTACAAGGCCGGCGTTTTTCTTATTGTAATAATAGTATAGCGGGCGTACGATGGGATAAGTTTTATTGATGGCGTTTTCCAGGGTGGGAGCGGTAAAGTGCTTGTCGTCGTAAGATACGGCAAGGGTCTTGATGCGGGGCGATACATAGGCAAGACCCACATAGCCGATGGCTCCGCGCGTTTGGCTGACGGATTGTATGATGGCTCCGGTGGCGGGCATGGAAAGGCTGCTGCTCATGTAATTCTTATTTTTCAGTACGCTTTCTTTAAAGAATTCGTATGTGCCGGAAGAGGTCTCACGCGAGTAGACCACTATTTTGCGGTCGTCTCCGCCTACTTGCTTCCAATTGGTGATTTTACCGCGGAAGATATCTTCCAACTGTCGGCGGGTGAGCTGCTTTACGGGATTGGACGGGTGTACGACAACGGCCAGCGCATCATAGGCTACCGGTATTTCTTCCAGTTCTTCTCCGGCTGCTTTCGCTTTCATCTTCTCGCTGAATTTGATGCCTCTGGAAGCCATTGCGATGTCGGTCGTTTCATCCAGCAAGGCGGAAATGCCTACCCCGCTTCCGCCTCCGGTGACGGTGACGCGGGCATTGGGATTCAATGTCATAAAGCGTTCGGCGGTTTGCTGTGCGATGGGCAGAACGGTGTCGCTGCCTTTGATGCGCTGCGCCTGAATGTCGGTAGCGGCAAATGCCAATGCGAAGATGGTCAGAAATAAATGCTTCATCATATTCTAATGTTTTTGGGACGATACTTAAACAACAATAGTGTATGGAGGTATGTTCCCGCTGTTTTTATTTCGCTGCAAATTAAAACAACGCATGTTACAAAGTTGTTACATACGGCGGGTCTGTGTTTATTGTAACAAATTTGTAATATGTTTGAAACATTTCTTTCAAACGATAGTCACACTGCCTTAATATCTACCCCCTTTCTTTGCGCACAGAAAAAAGTAGGCAATATGAAAAAAGTTTTTGAGAAAATTATAGAGGGCATATTGGCTTGTAGCGGTTTTGTAACAAGTCTTACTATTGTGCTTATCGTCTTATTCCTCTTTTCCGAAGCGGTGGGGCTGTTCCATAGCCGGGTAATCGAAGAGGGGTATGTCTTGGCGTTAAATAAGGACAATAAGGTAAGTGAACTTACTCCGGTACAGATAAAGGATGTTTTCGATGAAGAGATAACAAATTGGCGGGAAGTCGGTGGGGAGAATCTCCCTATCCGGCTTTTTCGTTTGGAAGATGTTACACGGTATTATACGGAAGAACAGTTGGGAGCATCTTACGAAAATGCAGGCGCATGCATCACGGACTTGGTGGAACGCACGCCGGGCATCGTGGCTTTTGTGCCGAGGCAGTTCATTGTCCGTCCCGACTCCGTTCATTTGCTGCGGGACAACACCATTTCGCTGAAAGACGTCTTTGCGGGAGCCGAGTGGTTTCCTACGGCTACACCTGCTCCCCAGTTCGGCTTCTTACCGTTGATAACGGGTACGTTGTGGGTAAGCCTTTTCGCCATTCTCATAGCCTTGCCGTTCGGACTGGCGGTGGCCGTTTATATGTCCGAGGTGGCTGACCATAAGATACGGAATCTGATGAAGCCGGTGATAGAACTGCTGAGCGGTATTCCTTCCGTTGTTTACGGTTTCTTCGGGTTGATTGTGATAGTGCCTTTGCTGCAAAGAGTGTTCGATTTGCCTGTCGGCGAGAGCGGACTGGCAGGAAGTATCGTGCTCGCCATCATGGCGCTGCCTACCATTATCACGGTGACGGAGGATGCCATGCGCAACTGTCCGCGAGCCATGCGCGAAGCCAGTCTGGCGCTTGGCGCTTCACAGTGGCAGACCATATATAAGGTGGTGATACCTTATTCCATATCAGGTATTACGTCCGGGGTTGTCCTGGGCATCGGCCGTGCTGTCGGCGAAACGATGGCGGTGCTGATGGTGACGGGAAACGCTGCCGTAATTCCCCATACCATTTTGGAACCTTTGCGCACGATTCCCGCCACAATTGCCGCCGAACTGGGCGAAGCGCCGGCGGGTGGCGCGCATTACGAGGCATTGTTCCTCTTGGGAGTCGTATTGTTTTTTATCAGCTTGTTGATAAACTTCACGGTAGAAGCTGTATCTTCGGGCAAAAGAAAGTAAAAGGATATGATCAGTAGAAAACATCTTTCGCAAAACATCGCGTTCGGACTGTTCCGTTTGCTTAGTCTGAGTGTGGTAGGCATCCTCTTTGCCATTCTCGGTTTTATCATATACAAAGGTATAGGAGTCATCGACTGGGAGTTCTTGACGGGCGCCCCGACAGACGGCATGACATCCGGTGGTATCCTGCCTGCCATCGTCGGTACTTTTTGCCTGATGACAGGTAGCGCGTTGTTCGCTTTCCCGGTGGGGGTGATGAGCGGCATCTATATGAACGAATATGCGCCTAAGGGCTGGATTGTGCGTTTCATCCGTATGATGACGAACAACCTGAGCGGCATACCTTCCATCGTGTTCGGACTTTTCGGCATGGCATTGTTTGTCAACTATATGGACTTTGGCGACAGCATCCTGGCGGGTTCGCTTACCTTGGGACTGTTGAGCCTGCCTTTGGTGATTCGCACTACCGAAGAGGCTTTGAAGGCGATACCCGACAGCCTGCGTGAGGGCAGCCGCGCTTTGGGAGCCACCAAGCTGCAAACAATCTGGCATGTGATTCTGCCGATGGGAATGCCCAACATCATCACCGGTCTGATTCTTGCTCTGGGGCGTGTATCCGGAGAGACGGCGCCTATTCTCTTTACGTGCGCAGCCTATTTCCTGCCGCAATTGCCCGGCAGTATTTTCGACCAGTGCATGGCGTTGCCCTATCATCTGTACGTCATCTCCACCAGCGGTACGGATATGGAAGCCCAGCTGCCTATTGCCTATGGAACGGCTTTGGTCTTGATACTGATAATCCTTCTGGTAAATCTGCTGGCCAATGCTCTGCGGAAATATTTCGAGAAGAAAATCAAAATGAACTAAATCAATAAAATCATGAACGGCATGATGAATAAAATAGAAACGCGTGATGTAAATTTCTGGTATGGAGACTTCCATGCCTTGAAAGGTATCAGCATGGATATCGCGGAGAAGTCGGTTGTGGCTTTCATCGGACCTTCCGGTTGCGGTAAGTCCACTTTTCTCCGCTTGCTGAACCGTATGAACGATTTGATACCCGACACCCGCCTGACCGGTGAGATTCTTATCGACGGTCAGGACATATATAAGAAAGGTGTGCAGGTGGACGAACTTCGCAAAAATGTAGGTATGGTATTCCAGCGTCCCAATCCCTTTCCGAAAAGCATTTTTGAGAATGTGGCCTACGGATTGCGTGTAAACGGCGTTACCGACAATGCTTTTATCCGCCGGCGGGTAGAGGAGACCCTGAAAGGGGCGGCACTATGGGATGAGGTGAAAGACAAGCTCAAGGTATCTGCCTACGCCCTTTCCGGCGGACAGCAGCAGCGCCTTTGCATAGCCCGTGCCATGGCGGTATCTCCGTCCGTCCTGTTGATGGATGAGCCGGCGTCTGCCCTCGACCCCATTTCCACGGCTAAGGTAGAGGAGCTTATACACGAATTGAAGAAGCAATACACCATTGTAATCGTTACCCATAATATGCAGCAGGCTGCCCGCGTAAGCGATAGTACGGCTTTCTTTTATATGGGTGAGATGGTGGAGTTCGGCGATACCAAAAAGATTTTCACTAATCCCGATAAGGTAGAGACGCAGAACTATATAACGGGACGCTTCGGGTAACGGACTGTTCCGTGCTTTGGCAGGCACGGTACCATGCCGTGGTACAAGCAGTTTCACGCCTTGGTACGAGCGGTACCACGCTTTGGTACGGGAAGTTTCATGCGTTGGTACGGATGGTACCGCCCTTTGGTACGAACAGTGTCATGCGTTGAAACAAGTGATATGATTATGGAATTGATAATTTTGAAATAGAAGAAACATTATGGTAAAGTTTATCGAATCAGAGCTCGTCTTGCTGAAAAAAGAAATAGACGAAATGTGGACTTTAGTGTATAACCAGCTTGACCGCGCAGGAGAAGCCGTACTGACTTTAGACCGCGAACTGGCACAGCAGGTATTGGTGCGCGAACGTCGTGTCAACGCCTTTGAACTCAAAATAGACAGTGATATAGAAGATATTATAGCCCTCTATAATCCTGTCGCCATCGACTTGCGCTTTGTACTTGCCATGCTCAAAATCAATACGAACCTGGAACGTTTGGGCGACTTTGCCGAGGGGATAGCCCGCTTTGCCATAAACTGCAAGGAACCTGTTTTGGACAACGAGTTGGTAAAAGGGCTGCGCTTGGAAGAGATGATAAACCAGGTGTTGTCTATGCTGGAGCTTGCCAAAAAAGCTCTCCAGGAAGAGAGTCAGGAGATGGCGACCGCGGTGTTTGCCAAAGATAATCTGCTGGACGAAATCAACGCGAACGCCACTGCCGTGCTTTCCGACTATATCAGCAAGCACCCCGAAAGTGCGCTCTCCTGTCTGAATCTGGTCAGTGTGTTCCGTAAACTGGAACGTTCCGGTGACCACATTACGAATATCGCCGAGGAAATCGTGTTCTTTATCGACGCCAAAGTGTTAAAACATAGCGGACGTACAGACGAACACTATCCGAATGATAAGAAATAGATAACTTTTTAGGATATTTTTAGTGTTTAATGGAAAATAACCCTATATTTGTCCATTGAAAACGATTGCAGATGTAGAAAAGTGCTTTGAAATGATAATAAAATCAAAAGAATCAAGGAAAAGATGTTATAAGACATGTTTTTTAATTTGGTTGGTATCCTGAAAAGCGGCTATATTTGCAACGTTATCCTGAAAACAATCTTTTTACCTTAAAAAAAAACTAATACCTATTGAAAACTGAAAAAGGAGGCTTTGTGAAAAGCTTCCTTTTTTTCATTTCTATATGAGACCCTTTTTGTATCTTTGCCGCATCCATGATAAGGATAGTATCTAACTTAAAAATGTATAGGCTTATGTTTTCCGGAATAGTAGAAGAATGCGCCACGCTGGTGGCTATGGTGAAAGACCAAGAAAATGTACACTTTACTTTCAAGTGTTCGTTCGTGAATGAATTAAAAATAGACCAGAGTGTATCCCATAATGGCGTATGCCTTACGGTGGTCAGCATGACGGATGATACCTATACGGTGACGGCGATGAAGGAAACTTTAGACCGTTCCAATCTCGGCTTGTTAAGTGTAGGCGATGAGGTGAATGTAGAACGCAGCATGATGATGAACGGCCGCCTGGACGGACATATTGTACAGGGACACGTAGACCAGACGGCAACTTGCGTGGATATAAAGGATGCCGAGGGCAGTTATTACTTTACGTTCCGGTATGAGTTTGATAAGGAAATGGCAAAGCGCGGTTATATCACCGTAGATAAGGGTTCCGTTACCGTAAATGGCGTCAGCCTGACTGTATGCAATCCTACGGATAACACGTTCCAGGTAGCCATTATTCCTTATACTTTCGAACATACCAATTTCCATACTTTCAAGGTGGGTAGCGTAGTGAATCTCGAGTTCGATATTATCGGTAAGTATATCAGTAGAATGATACAATATAAATAGAATTATAAGTTATGAGTTATAAGTTATAATTCGCGGGTGCTTTCTTTTTATAAGCACAGGCATTTACCACTCATGACTCATAACTTATAGCTTATAACTCATAACTCATTATGAATGATTTCTTGCAATTGGTCGCTTCACGCCAAAGCGACCGGGCTTATGATATGTCCCGTGCGGTAGAGCCGGAGAAGTTGGAACGTATTTTGGAAGCGGCCCGGCTGTCGCCTTCGGCTTGCAATGCCCAGCCGTGGCGTTTTGTGGTAATCACAGACCCGGAGCTGTCGGTAAAAGTGGGTAAGGCTACTGCCGGGTTGGGGATGAATAAGTTTGCCAAAGACGCTCCGATACATATTCTGGTTGTGGAAGAATCGATGAATATCACTTCTTTCTTGGGCGCTAAGATTAAGGACAAGTATTTCCCCCTGATAGATATCGGTATTGCTACCGCCCATATCACGCTGGCTGCCGAGAGCGAGGGGCTGGGTTCGTGTATCTTGGGCTGGTTCGATGAAAAGGAGATTAAGAAGCTTACGGGCATTCCCGCCAATAAGCGCCTGTTGCTTGACATAACGATAGGTTATCCGGCGAAAGATAAACGGAAGAAATCAAGAAAATCCAAAGATAAGGTTGTTTCGTACAACCATTATTAATGGCATCGCTATAAGTCTTTCAGCAACACTTTACTTGCGCTTTTGTAGTACTCTTCCCGTGCTTTCATCAGTGTTTCCCACTGCCCGTGGAATTCTTTATCCTTATCTATCTTGAAGTCCTCGGAACCGTGGGTGTCCAGTTTGTCCAGCAGGAAAGCGACGTTTAGCTTGTTGATGTCCATAGAGGGCTGGTAAGCGATGTCCTGGCTTTTGGTATCGGTCACTACTTCGTGCAGCAGATTGATTTCCTGTAACTCATACAGGGTCTGGTTGGTCAGGCGTATGGGAATCTGGCACTCCTCGGATATGTCTTCGGCAGTGTAGGGCGGTTCATTCTTTTCGAAACGCTTGGCTACAAGAGACATGATGAGGATGGAGATAAAATCGCGGTAACGGCGGCTGATATTGCGCGCGTCCTTATCGAAACTGAAGTTCCGTATGTTCTGTCCGGCATACGTCAGTTCCGCTCCGAAGAGGCAGATGGTCCAGGATATTTGCAACCACAGCAGAAACATGGGGAGCGCCGCAAAGCTGCCGTAGATGGCATTATAGCGGGATACCCACAACTGGCTGCTGATATAAAGGAACTGAAAGGCCTGATGTGCCGTACCTGCCAGAATTCCCGAAATCAGCGCGTGTTTGAATTTCACTTTTGTATTAGGCATGAAGACGTACAGTGCCGTAAACATGAACCATGTCAAAACGAAAGGTATGAGGCGGACTAAGAACTTACCGATGGGGGCGAGCAGGGTGAAGTCAGCCACATTCTTCAGCATGGTACTCATGAATATGGAAAGACCGCCGGAAACTACCAGCAGAATCGGTATCAGCAGAAGCATGGAGAAGTAGTCCGTGATTTTGCGGTACATGCTCCTCGCTTTCTTTACCTGCCAGATGCGGTTGAAAGTAATCTCCATATTGTTAATCAGGTTGAGCACCGTCCACAATAACATGATTAAACCCACCCCGATGAATATGCCGCTCTTGGTTTGCGACAAATAGGAATTGACGAATTGGAAAATAACCTCCGTCGTTTCCGACGGACCGCCGAAACCTTTGACAATTTGGCTCTCCATCAGATTGTCGAAACCGAACCCGCGTGCGATGGCGAACACAATGGCCAAAATGGGTACGATAGCCAGCAAGGTACTGTATGTCAGCGCGGACGCCTTGTTCACAAGCCTGTCTTTGGTGAAGCGGTTGATGCAGAGATAAATGGTTTTGATGATATTATATAAGGAAAAAGTCGTTTTGGTGACTTCATCTTCCGTAATACGCCAGATGTCGTATGTCAGGAACTTCCAAAGGGTGGCGATACGCTTGTTCATGCTAAAGTGAAAATTGAGAATTGAGAATTGAAAAATGACAGTAGGCCGAAAGGCCTTTATTTCTCAATTCTCAACTTTTAATTTTTAATTTAAAAAAGCAGTCGGTCTGTAAGCCGGGTTCTGTTCTTCTGTTCCGGAAGAGGTCGTTTTCGGAATTCTTCATTCCTCATTCTTCCTTCTTCATTCAAGAAGTGTCTGTCATTTATCTGAGCCGTATGTTGCCATACCGGCTTTAGCGGTCTACCCTCCGACATGGAGCGAGCAGCTCTCATAGCGTCGGTTTACATGACCTTACAACTCCCAAGACGTACAGCCCTTGTGTCACCACAAGGCCGGTAGGCTCTTACCCCACCTTCTCACCCTTACCATACTCAGGAAGAGCATGGCGGTTATTTTCTTCTACGTTACTCTACCCTCGCGGACAGCTTTCTGTTAGGAAGTAGGATGCTCTGTGTTGCCCGGACTTTCCTCATACGCACAGGGCGCAAGCGACAAACCGACCAACTGCTTTGTCCCGCAAAGATAAGAATTTTTTGGTGATTGGCGGTCAGTGATTGGCGATTTGTTTGTTATCGGCCTTTTATTTGCGTAAATTCTTAAAAACGCTGAAAATATGTATCTCTTTCGGAATAAATTGTTAGCTTTGCTAACATTAATAACTCCCAAATGCATATAGCCCATGAAAAAGTTTGCCTCATTCTTAGCAGTATTTCTCTTGATAACTCTTTGCGCAGCCGCTTCGGAATCCGGCGACCGTGATATACCGGCAGAGGTAGCGCAACTCACCGATAGTTTGAAAAAACAGTTCGCACCGGATAAGCGTGTGGCGTTGTTGGAAATAGATTATTCTTTCTCCGGTAAAAATGTGATGTTGCGCGGTGTTACTACCTCGGCGGAAGCAAAGACTGTTTTGCTGAAAGAACTGGCAAAAAAAGGATATACCGTAATGGATTGTCTCAAAGTGCTTCCCGACGGGAAGGATTTGGAAGGCAAAACGTACGGCATTATCAATGTCTCTGTGGCAAACCTGCGCGTATCCCCGGATTTCTCATCGGAAATGATGACGCAGGGCTTGATGGGAATGCCCGTGCGTGTGTTGCAGCGCGACGGCTGGATACGTATTCAAACTCCCGACGATTATATCGCCTGGGTGCACCGCGTAGGTGTACATCCCGTGACAAAAGAAGAAATGGCTGCATGGAACAGCGCGGAAAAGATTGTAGTGACGGCTCATTACGGTTTTGTATATTCCGAACCGAGCCAGACCTCACAGACGATTTCGGACGTTGCGGCAGGCAACCGTTTGAGATGGGAAGGGAGCAAAGGAGCCTTCTACAAAGTGACCTATCCCGACGGCCGTCAGGGGTACATCTCCAAATCCATAGCCATGCCTGAGAAGAAATGGCGGTCCGGCTTGAAGCAGGATGCGGCCGATATTATTCGTACGGCGCACACGATGATGGGAATACCTTATCTTTGGGCGGGAACTTCATCGAAAGGTGTGGATTGCAGCGGTTTCATGCGCACCATACTTTTCATGCACGACATTATTATTCCACGTGATGCTTCCCAGCAGGCTTATGTGGGCGAGCATATAGACATTGCATCCGATTTCTCCAACCTGCAGCCGGGTGATTTGATATTCTTCGGCCGCAAAGCAACCCCGGAACGTAAAGAACGTGTCGTGCATGTGGGTATGTATATCGGCGGCAAGCGTTTTATTCATTCACAGGGTGATGTGCATATCAGCAGCTTCGACCCGGCGGACGAATTGTTTGATGAGTACAATCTCGGACGGTTGCTGTTTGCTACGCGCGTGTTACCTTATATAAATAAGGAAACGGGATTAAATACGACGGAAACTAACGAATACTATAAATGACATGCAAAACAGAAGAGACTTTTTAAAGACCGCCGCCTTTGCCGCATTAGGCTCGGGCATGGCTATCAATAGCGTATTGGCGGGTGAAGGTGCAATGCCCGCTTTGTTCAATATCAATAAGAAGAGTGGCGTTACGCCTAAAATGAAGCTGCGTTTCTTTCCGTATGAATTGAAGTTGCGCCATGTGTTTACGGTGGCTACTTATTCGCGCACCACTACTCCCGATGTGCAGGTCGAAATAGAGTATGACGGCATCGTCGGCTATGGCGAAGCGTCCATGCCGCCCTATCTGCAACACGAATTGGGTACGATGGATAGCGTGCTGGCTTTTCTGAAGAAAGTGCAGGGTATTATCGGACAGTTTTCCGATCCTTTCCGGTTGGAAGATATTCTAAGCTATATAGACAGTCTCTCTGCCGGCGATGCGGCGGCTAAAACCGCGGTGGATATCGCTTTGCATGATTTGGTGGGTAAATTGTTGCAGGCTCCCTGGTATAAAATCTGGGGATTGGATAAGGAGAAAGCGCCTTCCACCACATTTACCATCGGTATCGATACGCCCGATGTGGTACGTGAAAAGACAAAAGAGTGCGCCGAGCAGTTCAATATTCTAAAAGTGAAGCTGGGACGTGATAACGATAAGGAGATGATTGAGACCATCCGTTCGGTGACGGCTCTTCCCATCGCCGTTGACGCCAATCAGGGCTGGAAAGACAAACATTATGCGCTTGATATGATTCACTGGCTGAAAGAGAAAGGCATTGTGATGATAGAGCAGCCCATGCCTAAAGAACAATTGGATGATATCGCGTGGGTAACCGGACAAAGCCCGTTGCCGATATTCGCGGACGAGTCCATTCAACGTTTGAAGGATATAGTAGGGCTGAAAGACGCCTTTACCGGTATCAATATCAAACTGATGAAGTGTACAGGTATGCGTGAGGCATGGAAAATGGTGACGCTGGCGCGTGCTTTGGGCATGAAAGTCATGGTGGGTTGTATGACCGAAACTTCGTGCGCCATTTCCGCGGCCTCGCAATTCTCTCCGGCGGTGGACTTTGCCGATTTGGACGGCAGTTTGTTGATAGCCAACGACCGCTTCAAGGGTATGGAAGTTGTGAAGGGAAAGATTACGCTGCCGGATTTGCCGGGTATCGGAGTCGTGAAACTTTAAATGCATGATAAATCCTAAATTATAAATCTCTCCATGAGGAAATTAGTATATACCGTATTCCTGTTTGTTCTTGCTTCCGCTTGCGGCACGAAGCCTGAAAGCAAACCATATAGTTGGGACGATGATTTACACCAACGCCTGCTTACGGATTTCTGTTTGACGGAAGCCCAGGTGAAAGACTATATCGAAAAGTATATTCCTGATGTGACGGATGAGCAAATGCGCCGGTGGGAAGCGTCCAATGCTTTGGAGTGCATGACCTTGGATGGTGAAAAACGCTATTTCCGTAATGCCGGGCCTAATCTGTTTCGTGTGGATTCGGCCTGTTATGATATAAAAACAGCCAAAGAAGGCACTGCATTGAGCGGGAGCGAACAGGTGAACAAGGAGAACCTTCCGGAAATCATTGCCGCCGTGAAGAAGGACAAGAAAGCGGTAGTCGCTCCTAAACGGATGCGCGTCACTTATACGCTGACGGTAGACACCAATGCTGTTCCTGCGGGAAAGATGATTCGCTGCTGGCTGCCTTATCCCCGTAAAGACCAGTCCCGGCAGACGGACGTGAAATTTATTTCTGCCAGCGAGCCGGAGTATGTCTTTTCTCCGCAAGACTGCCGGCACAGTACGCTCTATATGGAGAAGCGCGCGGTGAAAGGTGAGCCTACCGTATTCTCCGAGACGTTTGAATATACGTCTTGCGGAGAATGGCATAATCTGCGTGCGGAAGATGTCCAGCCCTATGATACGGCTACCGCTCTTTATAAGAAATATACCGCCGAGCGGGAGAAGCATATCATTTTCTCTCCGCGTCTGCGTGAGCTGGCTGCCAAATTGACAGCAGGCGAAAACAATCCTTATTTAAAGGCGAAGCGTATTTTCCGCTGGGTCAACGATAACTTCCCCTGGGCGTCCGCCCGCGAATATTCCACGATTGAGAATATCCCGGAATATGTATTGGACAACCGTCACGGCGACTGCGGTCAGGTCAGCCTTTTATTCATTACCTTATGCCGCATCAGCGGTATTCCCGCGCATTTCCAGAGCGGTTTCATGATGCATCCCCGTGCTTGGAACCTGCACGATTGGGCGGAGGTGTATTTTGAAGGTGTAGGGTGGGTGCCTGTCGACCAATCGTTCGGAATACCGACTTTCGCCTGCAATGCCGATGAAGAGTATTTCTTCATGGGCGGCATCGATTCCTGGCGTATGATTGTGAATACCGATTACGGTATGCCGTTGGTACCCGAAAAGAAATATCCGCGTAGCGAAACGGTGGACTTCCAGCGCGGTGAGGTAGAGTGGGAAGGCGGAAACCTTTATTTTCCGCAGTGGAGCTACCATATGGACATTGATTACCTTAATTATTAGGATATAACATACAACTTTAAAACAGACCGTACGTTTGAGGTAAACGCACGGTCTGTTTGCCCTCAACGCATCATCTGTTACAGGCAAACGGACGGTGCGTTTTTATTTCGTCTATCTGTCAGTCTTTTAACAGACAGTAATCGTACACAAATGCTAATTTGGCAGTCGTTGCCGTTAACCGCTGTTAAGCCCTAAATATTCACTGTTAAAAGAGAACAAAAAAGAGTGACAAGCGGAATAACTGAACGATTTTTGTCGTTATTTTAACGTCAGAATGTTAAATGAGATTTGAATATTAACAATTAAAGAGAATAGAAAGTAATATGAAACAGACAACAAAAAACATCCTTGGAGTAGCAGCCATTGTAATTCTTAGTTCAGGAGTAGCTGGTGTTACCACCTATAAGATGCTGAATAAGGAAAAGCCTGCTACATTTGGCGAGTTGTTCCAACAGAACCCTAATAACCTGCGGTTGGCCGCTTACAACGCAACGGATGCGCAGCCTGTTGATTTGACACAAGCGGCGGAGAATTCGGTTCACGCCGTAGTACATATACGCGCCAAGCAATTGAGTAAAACTCAAACGGTGCAGGGTATGCCGGATATTTTTGACTTTTTCTTCGGTGACGGCCGCGGACAGCAGCGTCAGATACAAACCCAGCCGCGCGTAGGTTTCGGTTCCGGTGTGATTATTTCTAAGGACGGTTACATCGTAACCAACAATCACGTGGTTGAAGGCGCTGATGAAATTACCGTAAAACTGAATGACGACCGTGAGCTGAAAGGCCGCATCATCGGCACCGACCCCAGCACCGACCTTGCGCTGATTAAGATTGAGGGAGATGATTTCCCCACGGTGCCGGTAGGCAATTCCGACGAGCTGAAAGTCGGCGAATGGGTGTTGGCGGTAGGTAATCCGTTCAACCTGAACTCTACCGTTACGGCCGGTATCGTCAGCGCAAAGGCTCGTGCCATCGGCGCTACCGCATCCAACGGACAGGCTGCGAATATCCAGTCTTTCATCCAGACGGATGCCGCTATCAACCAGGGTAACAGTGGTGGTGCGCTGGTCAATGCAAGAGGCGAGCTGGTCGGTATCAACGCCATGCTGTATTCACCGACAGGTGCATACTCCGGTTACGGTTTTGCAATCCCTACCAGTATCATGACGAAAGTTGTAGCAGACTTAAAACAGTTCGGTACGGTGCAACGCGCTTTGCTGGGCATTACCGGTACTACGCTGGGTACAGACCTGCAAATGGACGAAAGACTGGCTGAGGAGATGAAGAAGAAAGCCGATGAACTCGGTGTGAAAGAAGGTGTCCTGATTGCCGAAGTCGTAGAGGGTGGTTCTGCCGCCGGCGTATTGAAGTCGGATGACGTTATCATCGGTATCGACGGTAAGAAAGTGCATAAATTCACTGATTTGCAGGAAGCTTTGGCCAAGCATCGTCCGGGCGACAAGGTGAAGGTAAAAGTAATCCGTGATAAGAAAGAGAAAGAATTTGAGTTGACTCTGAAAAACTCTCAGGGCAATACGAAAGTTGTGAAAGACGCCGGAATGGAACTTCTGGGTGCAGCCTTCAAGCCTGTATCTTCCGAACTGAAGCGACAGCTTAATCTGGGTTATGGCTTGGAAGTAACCGGAGTATCCAACGGTAAGATGGCCGATGCCGGTATCCGTAAGGGCTTCATTATCCTGAAAGCGAACAACGTGCAGATGAAGTCGGTGGAAGATTTGGAGAAAGTGCTGAAAGCGGCTACTCAATCTCCCGATCAGGTACTGTTCATCACCGGTATGTTCCCGTCAGGCAAGCGTGCAAGCTACGCTGTGGATTTAACTCAAGAGTGACAAAAGCAGGCAGATAGGTAAGAAGATTGTAATAATAGCAAAGAAAGACGAAAAAGAGGGTGTCGGCAAATACTTGTCGACATCCTTTTTGTTGTATAAGTAAGATATAAATAAGGTGAAAAAGTTCGGGCAAGTTTGTTTGTAATAAATAATTTGTCGTAACTTTGCAACCCAAATCTGTATTATAAGAATGAGACAATTAAAAATTACCAAAAGTATCACTAACAGAGAGAGCGCTTCTCTTGACAAGTATTTGCAGGAAATCGGTCGCGAAGACCTCATTACTGTTGAAGAGGAAGTGGAGCTCGCTCAGCGCATCCGCAAGGGTGACCGTGTTGCACTGGAGAAATTGACACGTGCCAATCTGCGTTTCGTTGTATCTGTAGCCAAACAGTACCAGAACCAGGGTTTGAGTTTGCCCGACTTGATTAACGAGGGCAATTTAGGACTGATTAAGGCTGCCGAAAAGTTCGATGAAACACGTGGTTTCAAGTTCATCAGTTATGCAGTATGGTGGATACGTCAGTCCATTTTGCAGGCTTTGGCAGAGCAGTCGCGTATTGTGCGTCTCCCTTTGAACCAGGTAGGCTCGCTGAACAAAATCAGCAAGGCTTTCTCTAAGTTCGAGCAGGAAAACGAACGTCGCCCGTCTCCCGAAGAGCTTGCCGATGAATTGGAAATCCCTGTTGACAAAATCTCTGATACGCTGAAGGTTTCCGGTCGCCATATTTCGGTGGACGCGCCTTTCGTTGAAGGAGAAGACAACAGCCTGCTCGATGTGTTGGTCAACGACGACTCTCCTATGGCCGACCGCTCTTTGGTGAACGAGTCTCTTGCGAGGGAAATTGATAGAGCTCTTTCTACGTTAACCGATAGGGAAAAAGAAATCATACAGATGTTTTTCGGTATCGGACAACAGGAAATGACATTAGAGGAAATCGGCGACAAATTTGGTCTCACACGTGAGCGCGTCCGCCAGATTAAAGAAAAAGCAATCAGAAGATTAAGACAAAGTAATCGTAGCAAATTGCTCAAATCTTATTTGGGATAAATAAGAATATCGGTTTCTGACAAATAAAGAAATTAAGTAAACCGGTCTGTCCAGCGTGGACGGCCGGTTTTTTCCGTCTTTAAATCATGATAAAGCGGTGTCTCCGCATAAAAAATAGGCGTGCTTATTTTGTTCTGCTTTCGGTTTACATTATCTTTGCCCCATTAAATAAACAAAAAGAAATTATGAAGCACGTAAAAATAGTATTTGCAGTAATGCTCGTATTTACTTTGTGTACGGCATTTACAATGAAAAGTCATAAGCCGGTTTACGCTTTTGGTGTAGCGGCGTCTTTCAATGATTCGATAGTGTATTGTACGGAAATTCAGGTCTTGGATAGCGCGGCGCTGGATAAGAACGGTTTTCTGCCCAAACGCGATTTGTATAGCTATCAGTTGAAGAACTACCTGGAGTACGATTTGAAGAAACCCGATTATACGTGTATGGTCTATTTCAGTGAAAGCAGAAAGAAACTGGAAAAGGAAGCTGTCAAGGTAAAGGCGAAGTATAAGAAAGGAACAATGGTGCTGCAAGCTATTGCGCCGGACAAGTTTAGTTTTAAGAAGCCGGAAGAGTAATCATTGCTTCCCGGAATTATACGAATGACTATGAGATTGAAACTTTATACCCTGCTGTGCGCGTCTTTCCTTTTTTTGTTTACGTCCTGTAACCAAGATGATGACCCTGTGCCACCCGAAGCGGGAAGTAAAACCGTGCTTGTTTATATCGTAGCGGATAATAGTTTGGCTTCGTTTGCAAAGGAAGATGTGGAAGAGATGATTGAGGGTATGAAGCTTGTCGGTTCATCATCCTGTAATCTGTTGGTATATCAGGATGACAGAAACACCCCTGTTTTGTTTCGCATCGCAAAAGATAAGAAAGGCAATGTGGAGAAAGAGGTCATCAAAAAATATGCGGAGCAGGTGTCTACGGACGTATCGGTGATGAAAGAGGTTATGCACCGCGCTTTTTATGAATATCCGGCGGACAGTTACGGGTTGGTTTACTGGTCGCATGCGGATGGGTGGATACCTTATCCGGTGCCTTCGGCCTCTACACGCTGGATAGGGCAAGACAAGGGGGCAGGACAGGACAATCGTATGAATATATCCGATTTGGTGACGGTGCTGGATGATAACATGCCTCATTTCGATTTTATCATGTTCGATGCATGCTTTATGATGTCCGTAGAAGTGGCTTATGCGGTGCGTGATTATGCCGATTACTATATGGGTTGCCCTACGGAGAATCCGGGTCCGGGCGCTCCTTATGACAAGGTTGTTCCTTATATGTTTAAACCGGGCGCGGCAAATCAGATGGCAGAAGCCTATTTCAATCATTACAATGAGAAATATAACGGCGGCTCCGGCATGTCTAATACGAATTGGACAGGGGGTACTTCTGTCTGTGTCGTAAAGACGGATGCTTTAGCGGAGTTGGCCGCTGTGACGAAACAGATGATTTCCGAAGGAGTGGATGATGATAACGTTTCGCTCCGTGGCAAAGTGTTTGATTACGACGCGCGAAGATTGTCCCATGACGAGGATGAAAGGCAAAGTCATGTCGGCTATTACGATTTTTCGCAGATGATGCAAACTTTATTGGACGATAATGCTTATGCCGTTTGGAAGCAGGCTTTTAATGCTTCTATTGAGTATTGGGATACTACGGAGATGAATTATTCGCAGTTTGCCGGAATGTTTTCGATGAAGGAAACAAATGGTGTCACGCATTATATCCCCCTTTCCTTAGACTCCCAGGCTGCCGCCGCATATCGTTCTACCGCTTGGTATACTGCTGCCGGTCTCGATAAGATGGGGTGGTAATTCCCGTTCCGAAAAACTTTTGAATGAAATATTATATATCATGAGGGGTGTGTCAATATGGATATCACCTCTCATAGCATTAAAATATAACCGATTAACATTATTTTCCAAAGGAAATTATTTTATATTGGAAATTATTGCTTTCTTTGTAGCATCAAACTAAAAGAAAGAAGTATGAAATATGTAATTATTGGTGGTGTTGCAGGTGGAGCTACAGCTGCCGCCCGGTTAAGAAGAGTAGACGAACAGGCTGAAATCATTTTATTGGAGAAAGGCAAATACATTTCGTATGCCAATTGCGGATTGCCTTATTATATCGGTGGCGTTATTGCCGAGCGTGAGAAACTGTTGGTTCAGACTCCCGCATCTTTCGGCCAACGTTTCCGGATTGATGTACGGGTAGAGAATGAAGCGGTCGCCATCGACCCGGAAAAGAAGACACTGACTATCCGCAAAGCCGACGGAAAGGAATATGAAGAAACTTATGACAAACTTCTGCTTTCTCCGGGAGCCAATCCGGTAAAACCGCCTTTGGAAGGCATCGATTCGGAAGGCATCTTTACGCTTCGCAATGTGGAAGATACCGACCAAATCAAGGCTTATATCACAGACAAACAAGTAAAACGCGCGGTTGTAGTGGGAGCGGGCTTCATCGGACTTGAAATGGCGGAAAACCTGCATCATGCGGGCGTTGCGGTTTCGGTTGTAGAAATGGGCAACCAGGTTATGGCGCCCATCGATTTCTCTATGGCTGCACATATCCACCAGCATTTAATTCAAAAAGGCGTTTCCCTTTACTTGGAAGAGGGCGTTACCCATTTCCGTCGTACCGAACAGGGAATTACTGTCTTCCTGAAAAGCGGAAAGACGATTCCCGCCGATATGGTATTGCTTTCTATCGGTGTGCGTCCGGCAACGGCATTGGCGCAACAGGCCGGCCTGAAGTTGGGGGAAATGGGCGGTATCTGGGTGGACGAGCACTTGGAAACTTCCGTAAAAGACATCTATGCCGTAGGCGATGCCATCGAATATCCCCATCCGCTGACCGGAAAACCGTGGCTCAACTATCTGGCTAATCCGGCCAACCGTCAGGGACGTATTGTTGCCGACAATATGGCATTGGGCAATACCACATCCTATGAAGGCGCCATCGGTACATCCATCGCCAAAGTCTTCGATATGACGGTAGCGTCTACCGGACTGGCCGCCAAGCGTCTGAAACAATGGGGAATGGAGTATCAAAGCTCGGTGACCCATTCGGCTTCGCACGCAGGCTATTATCCCGATGCATTGCCCTTGACTTTGAAACTGACGTTCCACCCGAAAACCGGTAAACTCTATGGCGCGCAATGTGTGGGTTATGAGGGAGTGGATAAGCGCATCGACCAGATAGCGGGACTTATCAAACACGGTGGAACCGTTTATGATTTGATGGAAACGGAACACGCCTATGCGCCGCCTTTCTCATCGGCAAAAGACCCCATCGCCATAGCCGGATATGTGGCTTCCAATATTATCAGCGGCGCAATGCCGGTTATCTCCTGGCGCGAACTGGCTGAAAAGAAAGACGAGGTAATGCTGATAGATGCCCGTACGCCCGAGGAATTCTCGTTCGGAACGATTCCGGGAGCTGTCAATATTCCGCTGGACGGGATGCGCGACCATTTGTCGGAAATACCTACGGATAAGCCCGTTGTTCTCTTCTGCGCCGTAGGTTTGCGCGGATATCTGGCGCAACGTATCCTGATAGGGCGCGGCTATCGTAACACATTCAACTTGATAGGCGGATATAAGACCTATTCTACGGCAGTGGCGCCCGTTCCTGCTCCTACGGCACCATCGCCGGCGCAGCCTGCTGCATCCGCTCCGTCACAATCGGCGCAGGACGGTTCTGCCAAAGAACCTTTGAGGGTTAATGCCTGCGGCCTGCAATGTCCCGGCCCTATCATGCAGGTAAAGAAAGCCATGGACAGCATTGCTCCGGGCGAGCGGGTGGAAATTGTGGCGACCGATGCGGGTTTCGCACGTGACGCTTCTGCCTGGTGCGCCACTACGGGCAACAAACTGATAGAGAAAAAAGAAGAAAAAGGACGTTACACGGTGTTGCTTGAAAAGGGCGATGAGGCCTGTGCCTGTCCGTCATCTCTTCCGGCAGCAGGAGGACGGGGAAAAACTTTAATTCTTTTTAGCGATGATTTAGACAAGGCTTTAGCTACCTTTGTACTCGCTAACGGCGCAGCGGCCACCGGACAGAAAGTGTCGATATTCTTCACCTTCTGGGGATTGAATGTCCTGAAGAAGATGCAGAAGCCCCGGACGGAGAAAGATATTTTCGGAAAGATGTTCGGCATGATGCTCCCGTCCAACTCATTGAAGCTGAAACTGTCCAAGATGAATATGATGGGAATGGGCAGCCGGATGATGCGCTTCCTGATGAAACGGAAAGGGATAGATTCGTTGGAATCGTTGCGTTCTCAGGCGTTGGCGCAGGGCGTTGAATTTATAGCTTGTCAGATGTCTATGGATATGATGGGTATCCGGCGCGAAGAATTGCTGGACGAAGTTACCATAGGCGGTGTAGCTACTTATATGGAGCGCGCGGACAAGGCGAATGTGAATCTATTTATATAAACAGGAATAATGGAAACTTTATGTAGAATCCGCGATATTTACCGGGCGATAGCCGAGTTTGAAGTAAAATTCATGCAGGAGTTTGATTTGTCGTTGAATGAGGGTATGCTGTTGTGTACCCTGCTCAACACCCCCAAACTCACTTCCAGCGAGATAGCGGAAGCGCTCGGACTGTCGGCCTCCAATGCTTCCAAGATAATCCGTTCGGTAGAGGAGAAGAAGCTGATAACCCGCCTGGTGGGAAAAGCGGATAAGCGTCAGATGCACTTCGCGTTGACGCCGGAAGGGAAGAACCGTATTACGGTTATAAAGAACAGTACTCCCGAAATTCCGGCTCTGTTGCAGGAGATTGTTTAAGAGGGGCTGTATCTGTGCCGGGATACCGTCTGCGGTGTCTGTGTCCGGAGACAGGTTCAGGGAGAGGCTTTCTTGCGATTATTCGTGATGATACGGTCCGCCGTTCAGTATCGTCATGGCACGGTAAAGCTGCTCCACGAAGATAAGCCTTATCATCTGATGCGAAAAGGTCATGCGCGAAAGAGACAGTTTCTCGTGTGCCGCTGCATAAACTTTGGGGGAGAAACCGTAAGGTCCGCCGATAATAAAAACCAGCCGTTTGTTTACGGTATTCATCTTGCGCTTCATATAGTCCGCGAACTCTATGGAGCGCATTTCTTTTCCCCCCTCGTCCAGCAACACCACTACATCACCCGGTTGGAGAGCTTTCAGGATGAGTTCGCCCTCTTTCTCTTTTTGTACGTCCATGGAAAGGCTTTTGGTATTTTTCAACTCCGGGATGACTTCCATATCAAACGAGAGATAGCGCCGTGTGCGCTGTATGTAGTCATTGATGGCTGTGATAAAGTGCTGTTCTACGGTTCGTCCTACGACGAGCAAAGTCGTTTTCATGTGAATTACTGATTTTCGTGCAAAAATAACCCTTTCTCGTGAGAATGCCGCTTTTCTCTGTGTATTATTTATTTCATCCCATGGGACGGAATAATCTGTCTCACGAGACAAATAAATTCATCCCGTGAGATGAAACAATCCGTCTTGCGGGACGGATAATTCCATCCCGCAGGACGAATTATTCCTTCCATGATGGCTGTACTTATGGAAGGTTAATAAAATAAAATCGGCCTTTTTTCTTGTTATTTACAAGATTTGCTTACCTTTGCCTATCATTAATACTTGTGAAAATGAATAAACGAGTAGTAATATTATGGCTCTGTCTCTTTGTCCGGGCGGTTTCGCTTATGGCGCAAGATGTGCCGGCAGGAGTGGTCACGGCCTTTAAGAAGGGAGATTCTCAGGAGCTGAACGGGCATCTGAGTGATAAAGTAGAGCTGATTCTGGAGAATCGTTCAATCAATGTCGACCGCCGGACGGCAGAGGGAAAGATGGCCGCTTTCTTTTCCGGCAACCAGGTGAGTGGTTTTACGGTGAACCATCAGGGAAAACGCAATGAATCGGGCTTCATAGTCGGTACGTTGGCAACCGTAAACGGAAACTTCCGGGTGAATTGCTTCTTTAGAAAAGTGGCGGACAAATACGTGATACATCAAATAAGAATAGATAAAACAAATGAATAAGGAAGAAGAATTGATTGACAGGCTGATAGACCTGGCCTTTGCCGAGGATATAGGCGATGGTGACCACACCACCCTTTCGTGCATCCCTGCCACGGCAATGGGCAAATCCAAACTTTTGATTAAAGAAACCGGTATCCTTGCCGGCATTGAAGTAGCCAAAGAAGTGTTCCGCCGTTTCGACCCTGAGATGAAAGTGGAAGTATTCATCAACGACGGTGCGGAAGTGAAGCCGGGTGACGTAGCCATGATCGTGGAAGGCAGGATACAATCTCTGTTGCAGACCGAGCGTCTGATGCTCAACATTATGCAGCGTATGAGCGGTATCGCCACCATGACACATCGGTATGCCGGGAAGTTGAAAGGAACGAATACCCGTGTGCTCGATACCCGCAAGACAACTCCGGGCATGCGTATTCTGGAGAAGATGGCTGTAAAGATAGGCGGCGGCGTAAACCACCGTATCGGCTTGTTCGATATGATTCTGCTGAAAGACAATCATGTGGATTTTGCCGGCGGTATCGACAAAGCCATTACCCGCGCCAAAGAATATTGCAAGGAGAAAGGCAAAGACCTCAAGATAGAGATTGAAGTGCGCAACTTCGACGAACTGCAACAGGTACTCGATTTGGGCGGTGTAGACCGTATCATGTTCGATAACTTTACACCTGAAATGACCAGAAAAGCCGTGGAAATGGTAGCGGGACGTTACGAAACGGAATCTTCCGGCGGCATTACTTTCGATACACTGCGCGACTATGCCGAATGTGGAGTAGACTTTATTTCGGTGGGTGCTTTGACGCATTCCGTAAAAGGACTGGACATGAGCTTTAAAGCTTGCTGATAAAGCGCCTGCATTGATAACCTGAATAAAAGTAAGACCTTCTGTAAGGATTGCATCGTGTAAGCAAGCTTATGGAAGGTCTTCTGTTTTAATCCTGCGATTCTTTAACTTCTTTTTAGAGATTCTGTTGCAGCATTCTTCCGGATGCTGCGTCTAACTGACAAACGACGCGAAGAGGCGTCCGTAAAACGAGCACTGACATTGGAAAATGAGATAGAACTGATAGAGGGCTGCCGGGCAGGAAAGGATTCCGCCCGAAAGGAACTTTACACTCTCTATTCCAAACAGATGTTGGCGGTGTGCTACCGTTATACGGGCGATATGGATGCGGCGCACGATGTTTTGCATGACGGCTTTATCAAAATCTTCACCCGTTTCACGTTTCGTGGCGAATGTGCGTTGAGCACATGGGTGACGAGGGTCATGGTGACGCAGGCCATCGACTATCTGCGGCGGAAGCACCGTTTCAGCCAACTGGTGGTAAACGAAGAACAGCTTCCCGATGTGCAGGACGAAGCAAGTGTTGCCGAAAGCGGGAGCCACTTGTCGGAAGAAGTGCTGATGGCATTTGTGGCGGAGCTTCCCGACGGATGCCGTACCGTGTTCAACTTGTACGTCTTCGAGGAAAAGTCGCACAAGGAAATAGCGGAGCTGCTCCATATCAAGGAGCATTCGTCTACCTCGCAATTGCATCGTGCCAAGTGTATGTTAGCGAAAAGAATTAAAGAATATACCGAATATGAGAGAAAAAGATGAAATAACCGGATTGTTCCGCAGCCGTCTGGCCGGCACAGAGATGACGGTACGCGAAGGCTTCTGGGAGAAGTTGCGGGAAGACGTGGCGTCTTCCGCCTCGGAAGACCGGAAGAGGGCTGCGTTTCTTTCTCCGAAATATTATCGGGTGGCGGCTGCAGCATCCGTTATATTTGTGTTGGGAGCCGCATCGGCCGCTTTCTGGTACTTCTCTCCGAAAGAGGAAATAAAGGAAGCCTTTACGCAAGTGGCTGTTTTGACACCGGAAGGCAGTCTGAACGGTGATGTGGTGCAGGAGGCTTTCCCGTCCATCCGTCCGGCAACCCCGACGGCGCAGCATCCCGGCATGAAGCGACCCGCAAGCGGAACTCCCGCAGGCCTGACTGACCAGGCGGAAGATGAGGGCGAATCCGTTTCCGTCCGGCTTTCCATTACTATCAGGCAGCGGGTACAGGCCGGTGGCGGTTACTTCGACAACAATACCGTTTCACAGGCCGGTAGTCCTTATCAGAACGCCACCGCTCAGGCAGACGCTGCTTCGGATACCTTTTCCGCTGTTCCCGCGGAAGAAGAACAGGAATCCGCTCCTGTAAAATATCGGAAATCGCGTAAGTGGGCGTTGAAAGTGGGCCTCGGCACCTCGCTCCCTGAAGGCGACTGCAATATGCCGCTGACGGCGGGAGTTACAGTGGAACGCAGTCTGAACAATTGGCTCGCTTTGGAAACGGGTATCCGGTACAATCGTTTGCCCGCCGACCGTACGCTGCACACTTTGGCCATTCCCGTAAAATTGAATATGACGCTGGCGAGTACTCCGAAAGTCGATTTATATGCCACCGTAGGCGGAGCCGCCGAAAAATGTATTGCCGGCGCTTCGGATAACGGCTTTCATGCGGAGCCCGTTCAACTGTCGGTAGCGGCAGGAGTAGGGGTGCGTTACAAATTGAACGACCGCTTTGCTTTGTTTGCCGAGCCTTCGGTTTCCCATCATTTCGATACGGATTCCGAAACCGGAACTTTGCGAACGGAACGCCCCACGAACCTGAACCTTCTGTGCGGAGTGCGTATGACTTATTAACCTTAAAGACAGTACAACAAAATGAATACTCTTTGTAAAATATATAAATACGGATACGTAATGCTCGCGATGGTATGCTGCCTTGCGCTTGTATCTTGCGGAGAAGAATCGCTGGATTATAATCATCCGGATGTGGATTTGTTTGTGAAGCAACTGAAGGCGGGAAAATACTCGGCTCAAAGCCCTGAGGGGCTGAGCAATGTGCCCAAGTTCGCCAAAGAAGATATTGAAGAGCTCTTGAAGTATGCCGAGGATTTAACGGTGATACCTTCCTTCCCGCTGGCTCCCGTATCTTATTCGGCAGGCGGGAAATTGCGGCTGGGCGAGTGCATTCTGTGGACGGTGGAAACGATTCGCCTGGGACATAACGCCTCGATGGGATGCAAAATGGTGCATGTGGATGCCGAAAACTATGAGGGCATCTACTTCCTGACCGATGAAGAGGTGCTCGATGCGGCCGCCCGTTATCGCCGTTGGTGGGAAGGCCGGAAATATCCGCGTACCATGTGGACCATCGACCCTTGCTATGACGAACCGCTTTGCGGAAGCGGCTATATGTGGTGGTGAGATAAGGTATAAAGTATAAGGTATAAAAATTAATCGGGTGAAGTATTCTATTCTCTTTTTAGGGCTGCTTTGTGCGGTAGCCTTCCCCCTTTACGCTCAAGAGTGGACACCGCAAGACTCTTTGCGTTTGCATCGGTTGCTGAATGGCGGGGGAGAGGTGAAGCTGAATCCGGACGTGTTGAAAGAGATGGGCGCCGATGCTCCTTCGGGTTCTCCGAAAGCCGATGTGCATAAAACATGGCTGGACTTTAATACCGCCTTACCCGTAATGCCTCGGATGCCGGAGAAAAAGGTGGTGCTTACCCTGCGGCCTTATACCGCGAATACCAAATACAACTGGGACCCCGTCTATCAGAAAAAAATTACAGTGAATAAGAATACATGGCGGGGCGATCCGTTTTACGAACTGACCACGCGTTTCATCTATTCCGATTGGGCTAAAACTCCCATGGATGCCGGGCCTCGCGAAAGTATCGAACAAATAGAAGCTACGGGCTTGCGCTATATGGTGACCGAACGTGCCAACAATATGGCGGTAGGAAGTTGGCGGGGTACCGGCAGCAGCGGATTTACAGGCGATTTTATGCGTCCTTTCACAAAAGAGTTCTGGAACAGGAAAGCGGCGAGGCGTCGCGCACGTACGCTGGAAGTATTAAAAGCTTATGGTGATTCCGTTAGCGCCCGCCGTAAAGAGGCAATAATCAAATAGGAGTATCCCGTCTTTAATTTCTTAAATATTGAACTTTCTTTCTCTTATCCTTGTTTTCATAAAGACAAACCTTTAAAGGATAAACAATGGATAGAATAACTTCTCTGTTTGGGATAAAATACCCCATCATTCAAGGTGGCATGGTGTGGTGCAGTGGCTGGCGGTTGGCGTCGGCAGTGAGTAATGCCGGTGGCTTGGGACTGTTGGGCGCAGGTTCCATGCATCCCGAAACTTTACGCGAACATATACAGAAGTGCCGTGCGGCCACGCATCATTCGTTTGGAGTGAATATTCCTTTAATGTATCCCCAGATAGAAGAAATCATGCGGATTGTGGTAGATGAGGGGGGGCGTATCGTGTTTACTTCTGCCGGGAACCCTAAAGCATGGACAGGCTGGCTGAAGAAACACGGTGTCACAGTGGTACATGTCGTTTCATCATCGCGCTTCGCCATGAAAGCCGAGGCGGCCGGCGTAGACGCCATTGTTGCCGAGGGTTTTGAAGCCGGCGGACACAACGGGCGTGAAGAGACGACCACTCTTTGTCTGATTCCTGCCGTACGCGCGGTTACCGCATTGCCCCTGATTGCTGCCGGCGGCATCGCCACCGGTGAGGCGATTCTCGCCATGCGTGCTTTGGGAGCCGAGGGCGTTCAGGTCGGCACGCGGTTTGCCTTGACCGAAGAAAGCTCTGCCAGCGAAGTGTTTAAAGAGTACTGCCTGCGTCTGAAAGAGGGTGACACCCGTTTATTACTAAAGAAATTATCTCCCGTACGTTTGGCCCGCGGCAATTTTCAGCGGGCGGTGACGGCTGCCGAGGCTGTCGGAGCTACGGAAGAAGAGTTGCGCATCCTCTTGTCGAAAGGACGTGCCAAACGCGGTATCTTCGAAGGAGACCTTGAAGAAGGCGAACTTGAAATAGGACAGGCTTCCGCCTTGCTCAATGAGAAAGGAATACAGACGGTTGCGGAAGTAATGGATGAACTGGTAACGGACTATCAGCGGGCGTGCGAAACGCTTGCCGCCAATATCTTCGAGCGTTTGGAAGTGTAAGTCCGGCTTTTGATTTGCTGCTTGTTTTAGTTTGACAGTTGATATAAAAGATTTTGCCTATAATGAAAATCCTGTATGATGTACATCAAAAGGATTTTTCATTATAGGCAAAATTATATGGCAAGCCTGTCTTTACCCTTTAGGGGGAGTATTCGGAGCTTTACTGCCATTGCCGCCGTTTGCCGACGGAGTATTTCCCGTAGAAGCAGGTGCGACGCTCTCGCTTGCGGTCGCCGAAGCGCTTGTTCCGGCAGTCACTGTGGCTGTTTTACCCGCAACTTGCACGGCCGGTTGTTCTTCCCAATGGAACGGTTCGAAAGTACTGTTCGGGTCAATCCAGCCCGGCTTCTTGGAAGCGTAGATGATGAACGGAGCGATTACCACGATAAGCGCGCCGATGATAAGCACGGAGAACCATACGGTATTGCTGCCGGTAGAAATTTGGCTGGGCGGGATGAAGCTCAGTACGAACGCGAGCAATGAGCCGCAGAAACCGAGACCGCCGACAAGCCACATCAGACCGTTACCGCCTTTACCGATACGGAACGGACGGTTCAGCTTCTTCATCTTATAACGCAATACGATAGCTCCGGAGAACATCAGCATATACATGATGAGGTAAAGAACCACCGTCAACTGTGAAAGAATCTGATAGAAGCTTTGCACCGAAGGCATCACCACGAACAAAAGGCTTAATATGGTTACAGCGCCGCCTTGCACGAACAGAATGTTCTTTTGTACACCCAGCTTGTTCGTTTTCTGGAAGAACGGGGGCATATAACCTGCTTTACCTACGGCAAAGATACCTTTGGACGGACCGGCGACCCATGTCAGTACACCTGCCAGCACGCCGAACGCCAGCGCAATGGCTATAATCGGTGACAACCAGGAAGCGTGGATATAACGGAAGTAGTTGTCGAAGCCTACCAGCAAACTCTGTGTAAGGCTGATATCCTTGGCCGGAATAATGACACCCAGAGCGAATGTACCCAACACGAAGATAAGCACCGTAATCAGCGCGCCGATAAACACAGCCTTCGGATAGTTCTTGGACGGATTGTTGACATCCTTCACGTGGATACCGCCCATCTCCATACCTGCATAAAAGAGGAAGATACTTGCGGCGAGCACCACATTGTCAAAGTTCGTCAGGTCCGGGAAGAAGCTGCTGTGGAAGTCCATATTGGAATGCCCGCCTGTTGCAAGGTAGATGATACCGAGTACAATCAGTAATCCGGCAGGGATAATCGTACCTACCAAACCGCCGACTTTAGCGACTTTTCCTACCCAGCTCATACCTTTCAGAGAGATGAAAGTTGCCAGCCAGTAGATAACGAGTACCACGACCAGCGTGTAATACTTGTTGTTCGCCAGCGACATGTCGTGCACGTCATTCATGCCGATAAACGCAATGGACACAGCGCCGAACGTCAGCACCGTAGGATACCAGATCGTACTTTCAATCCACTGTACCCAGATAGCGAGGAAGCCGAGCTTCTTTCCGTAGGCCTCGCCCACCCAGCGGAACACACCGCCTTGCTTGTCTTGAAACATAGCAGCCAATTCCGCAGCGACGAGTGACGTCGGGATAAGGAAAACTATGGCCGCAAATAAGTAATAGAAGGCCGAACTCATTCCGTACACGGCCTCGGCGGGCAGTCCACGCAGGGATACTACTGCCGTCACATTCATGATTGCCAGGGTAAACACGCCCAGCTTCACTGTTTGTTTAATATTTGCCATAAGTTAAGGTTTTAGATGAAAAATATATTCAAAATCAGCGTTTATAACAACCCCTGGGAACAGTTGTTCCCGGCGGGTAAGGGAAAATCTTGGTTTTAACAATTAAGGAGCGCTGTTTGCGGGCTCCTGTTTCTGTTCTATCTTTTTATAATAGTCCTGTTTTTCCTTGTTACGCCTCTCTACCAGGCTCGTTACATATACTGTGAAAATAGGGAACATCATCATGCCCAACGCCGCCAGCAGCACGGACAATACCCGTCCGGTGACGGTGACCGCTATTATGTTGGAGCCTACCGTGGTCACATCCATGAACGCCCACCACAAAGCATCGCCATAGCCCGTAACCAAAGGATTGGTTCCATGCTCCATGACGTAGAAGGCAAGGCTTGAGAAGTAGACGGTAGCCAGCAACATGGTCAGGTAGGATACGAACAGACCCGATGCGCGGTTGTACGTCAGCCAGCCCACCACGATAGCCATGGCATAGCCGCCCCGTACTAACGGGATAAAACGCAGCATATAGGTAATTTCGGGTGAGAAAGTCCAGCCCATATAGGCTATGATATTCTGATAAGGAATAGCCACCAGCAGGAAGATGAAATGCGTGGCGACATACCGTTTCTTGTCTGTTGCCAGAATCCACTCCAGCACAAAGTCCGCCAGGAACAATGCGCAAATCCACAACTGTACTTCCATGTACACCGATTGCTCGTAGAAAGGGATGCCTTTGAACGTATCGATGGAGATGCTGATTACCAAAAACAGCGAAAGCAGCAGGATGATGACATGCAGGATGCCGTATATTCCTTTTTTTCGCAAAACGAATTCCGATAGAGCCATTTTCATAATGAGGTCTGTTTTGTGACGAGTTGCCACCTGCAACTCATCATTCATCATTAAATAGGTTGCCCCTCGGCGTTCGCGACGCTTTTGGAGCAACCTTGGAAAAAAGAGTATGAGAGATTATTCTGTAATCGTCACATTGTCACCGTTGAATACGCCCAGACCGAGCTTGTTCATGATGAACTTGATAGCCAGTTGCGCCTTGACGGAGTTGCCGGCTTCGTCCAACGGGGGAGCGAAAGCGGAAACACCCATCACACCGGGCAGTACGGCCATTACGCCACCGCCTACACCGCTCTTGGCGGGTATGCCGGCAGTGTACATCCAGTCGCCTGAATGCTCGTAGAAGCCTACGGTGGAAATCATCGAAGTGATTTTCGGCGCGAGCCCGGCCTCAAACACGTTTTGTTTGGTGACGGGATTAACGCCGTTGTTGGCAATCGTTCCGGCTGCAATGCCCAATTGTTCGGCTGTGATACCCAGTGAGCATTGGCGGGTATAAAGGTCGAGTGCCAAATCCGGATCATCGTAGATACGATTGTAATTCTTCAATAACCAGGCAATGGAGCGGTTATTGAAATTCGTAGCCGTTTCCGATTTGTACAGTTCGTCGATAAGCTGCGGAGCGGAGCCGCACAGTTCTGTGATGTTCTGTACGATGGCATCCCATTTCTTGTCCGAATTGCCTGCCGGCTGTACCATGGAGCAAGCGGAAATGGCTCCGGCATTTACCAATGGCGTAGAGGGATGGTCGTTCTCCAGCAAAATAGCGATGATAGAGTTGAACGGCAGTCCTGTTGCATCGGCGCCAATCATATCCAGCACTTTCTGCGCACCGTACTGGCGCAGGATAAGTATGGCGGTATGTACCTTTGACACGGATTCTATGCCGAAACGGTAGTCCGTATCTCCGATATTGATGGTCTGTCCGTTCATCAGGCAAATGCTGAGGCCGAACAATTTGGAATCTATATTGGCAAGGTACGGAATATAATCCGCATTCTTGCCGCCTGTTTGTCCTTTCACCTCATTGTAGGCTTGTTGGGCAACTTCCTTGATTTGAGAGATTGATATTTTCTTTTCCATATTTATATATACTGTGTTAAAGTGATAAGGCAGTAGAGTGATTATGACTTTATCACTTTTTGTGACGTCTGCCGCCGTGATTGAAGATTTTGCTTTCTACCGGCAGGTTCTTGTCCTGTGCCATGCGGGTAGGAGTGGGATAGTCCAGTTTCTCCAGTTCGGCAATGGCATTCTTGATGTCGCCCAGCAACATGTCCGCCATGTCGCGGCTGAATCCTTGACGGACCACGACGCGCATCACTACGTAATCTTCCAGTTTGGAAGGCAGCGTATAGGCCGGAACCATCCAACCGTGTTGCGAAAGTTTATCCTGCAAGTCGTACAGCGTCCATTTGGCGGTCTTTGCGTATTCCGGTTTCAAATACCAGATGAACAACGGGTTCACCACCTCGTTGGAATAGTTGACGAACGGAGCCATTTTACCGATTTCGTCATGGATATACTTGGCGATTGTGAGTGAATTGTACTGTACTTCTTTGTAACCCTGGAAGCCTAAGCGGATAAATTGGTAATACTGTCCTAAAATCTGTGCGGCGGGACGGGAGAAGTTCAAACCTACTTGGGTAATATTGGCGCCGAGGTAGTTTACGCTGAATGACATTTCTTCGGGCAGATATTCTTTGCCTTTCCAGCAAACCCAACCCAGACCCGGATAAACCAAGCCGAACTTGTGACCGCTGACACTGATGGAAAGTACCCATTTCAAACGGAAGTCCCATTTCTTTTCAGGATACAGGAACGGAAGGATAAAGCCGCCGCTTGCAGCATCTACGTGGATAGGAATGTCGTAGCCGGTCTTGGCGTTGTATGCGTCGAGCGCTTTGTCAAGGGCTTCAACGTCGTCATTCAGTCCTGTCCATGTAACACCCTGGATAGGTACGATACAGATAGTGTTCTCATCACACATTTTCAGAGCTTCTTCGGGGTCGAGCGTGGTCTTGTTGAGTGTCAGGGGCACTTCACGCATTTCAATCTGCCACAATTGGGCGAATTTTTCCCATACCACCTGGAAACCGGTCGAGATAACGAAGTTCGGTTTGTCGAACGGTTTGCCTTGAGCCTGGCGTTTCTTGCGCCAACGCAGCCATGCGGCCACACCACCCAGCATACATGCTTCTGAAGAACCGATGGCGAGTGCGCCGGTTTTCCAGGTTTCTTTTTCCGGAGAGTTCCACAGATTGGCGACGATGTTGATACATTTACCGTTCATTACGGCGATGCGGGGATACTCGGTTTCGTCGATGTAGTTGATGTTGATAGCTTCGTTCATCAACTTGGTTGCGTATTCGTCCATATAGGTAGTGACGAACGTAGCCAGGTTCAGACGGGGCTGGGTCTGCGCAAACGTTTCATCCTTCACCATCTGGTAGGCAATCTCCGGAGTGGTAGGCCCTTCGGGGATTTTCTCTACCGGTGAGGGTTGCAACATACGGTTCGAACCGAATACTTCGGTCTTTGCATCTCCTTTTCTGAAATTCAAATCTTCCATATAACTATAAGTTTTTAAAGGTTTAGGCGGCGGGGACCTTCCCCGTCGAATTTTCCACAACAACGACCCCCACGAAAGAAAGTTCCGCCGTTTTACATTATTTGGCGTTTATTAAAAGGGCGGGGCGGGAAATCCCGGCGCTTTTACGTCTTATTACTCTTTAATTATCACTTATCCTGTCCGAACATTCTGTTGCATCGCTTGTTTTCCTTCAACTAACCCACTCACTTTAAAATTATGAAAATTAATACCGGACAAGGAACCATTCCTCTTATTACGCTTATAGGTATCTGGTCTATTTCCGCGCTGACCTCATTGCCGGGCTTGGCTGTCTCACCTATTTTGGGAGAGCTCTCCACTATTTTTCCCCATGCCACGGAGTTGGATATACAGATGTTGACTTCTTTGCCTTCCTTACTGATTATCCCGTTTGTATTGTTGGCGGGCAAGTTGGCGGAGAAACGCGATTTTATCCGTTTGCTGCGGGTGGGGCTTTGGCTGTTTGCCGCAAGCGGGGTACTTTATTTGTTTTCTTCCAAGATGTGGCAACTGATGGCTGTCAGCGCTTTGCTCGGTATCGGGGCGGGATTGATTATTCCTCTTTCTACGGGGCTGATTTCTCGGTATTTCACGGGAGAGTATCGCGTCAAACAGTTTGGATACAGTTCCGCCATAACCAATATGACGCTGGTGGTGGCTACGGCCGTAACGGGTTATCTGGCAGAGGTACACTGGCGTTTGCCTTTTGTCGTTTATCTGTTGCCGCTGATTTCTTTGGTTCTTTCGGCCTATTTAAAAAAGAATACGGTTTCGGTCACGGTGAAGCAGGCGTCGGCTGTTATTCCTTCCATGCAGTCTGCGCCTGTGATTTCCGGTAAATATGGCATACATATACGCCATCTTATTCAGTTAATGCTGTTCTATGGGGTGGTTACATACGTAGTTCTTGCGGTTACTTTTAATTTACCTTTCTTAATGGAAGCGCACCACTTTTCAAGCGGAAATTCAGGGCTGATGATTTCTTTGTTTTTCCTTGCCATTATGGCTCCGGGGTTTATGTTGGATAATATAGTGAAGCTTTTGGGAAATAAAACAAAACTTTATAGCCTTTTGGCTGTTGCCGTCGGATTACTATTGATATGGATTTCTCCTACGGAATGGCTTATTGTGCCGGGATGTATTTTGGTCGGTTTAGGCTATGGTATCATTCAACCGCTGATTTATGATAAGACGGTCGATACTGCCATTCCTCAAAAGACAACGCTTGCCCTTGCTTTTGTAATGGTGATGAATTACCTTGCCATACTGTTGTCGCCTTTCATCACCGATTTTTTCCAATGGATATTCCATACCGATTCGCAAGAATTTCCGTTCATTTTCAATTTGTGCATAACAATATTGACTATGTATTGGGCGTATGCGAAGAAAGGAGATTTCTTGTTTGATGATTGAGGTGGTGGATAAGTGATAAGTGATAAGTGATGAGTGATAAGTTATGAGTTATGAGTTATAAGTTATAAGTTATGAATTATGAATTATGAATTATGAATTATGAATGATGAGTGCTAAATTATAATTTATAAATTATAAATGATGGGTGATAAGTTATAAATTACAAGTTATGAGTGATGAATTATAATTTATAAATAATGAATTACGATTCTGTATAACAGCGCAGCCCAAGGCTGAAGGCCTTCTATCTCCAAGCCCGGGGCAACGCCCTGGGTTTAAAATGTCTTCTACATTTCTGCGCCCTGTAAGGGCAAAATATTTTATAATGCC
>UMCI01014114.1_pt1 | contig 80285 bp, 56 predicted proteins | sample 1964211 | NCBI WGS metagenome assembly UMCI01 (sample SAMEA4835966, study PRJEB28245) | human gut metagenome | biome: gut microbiome; material: fecal sample | place: Denmark | collected 2008 | reverse complement strand
GGAACGTCGTCACGGTGAAATGAAGCCGGTTATCCAGAAAGCACTGGTAAAACTGGATGGTGCTCCGTTCAAAGCATTTGCTGCCGTACGTGACACTTGGGCTAAGGAAACTGCTTACGTTTATCCGGGTCCTATCCAGTACTTCGGTCCTACAGAAGTTTGCGACCAGCCGACTAAGACTCTGCAGTACGAACAGGCAAAATAATTTGATTCCTGAATTCCCGGAAGGGAACTTTCTATAGGAAAATTAATTTAGCGAAGAATCAGGCCGACCGAAAGAGGGCCGGATTCTTCGCTATTTGTTGAAACAAGCTCAACCGGTTCTGCCGGTACATCTGTTGAAATTCTCTATAAACTTTTAGTTAAGATGACAAAGAAATCACCCATTCTCGCGGTGAACGAGCCCGTGAAAAAAACTACCCGCAAGCGTCCTGCGACCCGAAAAACGACAGGAAGTAAGAAGACCGCTTCCGGAAAGACGTCGGGCAGGACTTCCAAAGGGAAGAAGACCATCCGTCGGTGGCAGATGCCCTCGTGGTGTTATTACCTGCTGCTCGGTTTCATTGGAGCCTGTTTTGTCATCTGTTTTTATTATTTCTTTATTCGTCCGTACGCCTACCGCTGGAAACCCTGCTATGGCATGAAAGCATACGGGGTATGTCTGCCATACGGATTTGAGGTGCACGGTTTCGATGTATCCCATCATCAGGGACAGATAGACTGGAACGAACTGCAGAAAACCCAGACAGCTCCTTTCCCTGTACGTTTTGTATTTATGAAAGCTTCCGAGGGAGGTGATTTCAGCGATACAGCCTTTATTCATAACTTTGATGAGGCCCGTAAGCACGGATTTATCCGCGGTGCCTATCATTTTTACAATCCCAAGACAGACGCTTCCCGTCAGGCCGATTTCTTTATCCGCTCCGTGAAACTGGAATCGGGCGACCTGCCTCCGGTGCTCGACATCGAGGTGAGGGGAGAAGATGAGAAAAAGCTTCGCCGCGACTTGAAAGTCTGGCTGGATAAAATCGAAGATTATTATCGGGTAAAACCGATTCTCTATACCTCTTATAAATTTAAGACCCGTTACCTGAACGATTCCGTTTTTAACTCATATCCGTACTGGATAGCCCATTATTATGCTGATTCGGTGGAATACAAAGGGCAGTGGCGCTTTTGGCAGCATACCGATGTGGGACGTTTGCCGGGCATCCGTGAGGATGTAGATTTGAATGTGTTCAACGGCACGCTGGATGAGTTGAAGCGCATGACGATACCCTGATTCAGAAAAAATTCTTATCATACAGACAAACAAAACCCTCCGCAGGTATCCTTTTGAGGAAATCCCTGCGGAGGGTTTGTTTTTATATAGAAGATAGGGAAACCCCGCTGACTTAGTTGCGGAACTTCAATGCATCTCCTTCGCGTTCTACAATGATCGGTTTTTCGCGGTTCACTTCTTGTGACAGAAGCTTCTTTGACAAATCGTTCAGCAAGTAGCGCTGGATGGCACGTTTTACCGGACGTGCACCGAATTCAGGATCGTAACCTGCAGTAGCCAGGAAGTCGACCGCAGCATCTGTCATCTGCAAAGTCACTCCATTGCCTTCCAGCATCTTCCTGATACCGTTGATTTGCAGGCGTACAATCTGTTCGATTTGCGGCTTGTTCAGCGGCTGGAACATGATGGTCTCGTCAATACGGTTCGGGAATTCCGGACGGATGGTCTTCTTCAGCATGTTCATCACCTCTTTCTTGGTCTCTTCTACAATCTGGTCGTGGTTCTGGTCGTTAATTTTCTCGAACTGACTCTGAATGTAGGCGCTTCCCAGGTTAGAAGTCATGATGATGATGGTGTTCTTGAAGTTCACCGTACGTCCCTTGTTGTCGGTCAGACGTCCGTCGTCCAGTACCTGCAACAGGATATTGAACACATCCGGATGAGCTTTTTCGATTTCATCGAACAGCACCACAGAGTACGGTTTCCGGCGTACGGCTTCAGTAAGCTGACCACCTTCATCGTAACCTACGTATCCCGGAGGCGCACCAATCAGACGTGACACGGTATGCTTTTCCTGATACTCACTCATGTCGATACGCGTCATCAGCGATTCATCATCGAACAGGTATTCTGCCAGTGCCTTGGCCAGCTCGGTCTTACCCACCCCCGTTGTACCCAGGAAGATGAATGAACCAATCGGACGTTTCGGGTCTTGCAGTCCGGCACGGCTACGGCGTACGGCATCAGCCACGGCTTCGATAGCTTCGTCCTGTCCGATAACCCGCTTGTGCAGCTCATCTTCCAGGTGAAGCAGCTTTTCTCTTTCGCTTTGCAGCATCTTGCTTACCGGTATGCCCGTCCAGCGAGAAACTACATCGGCAATGTCTTCAGCCGTTACCTCTTCCTTGATTAAAGCGCTGTCACCCTGCTTCTTCTTCAGATCTTCCTGGATAGATTTGATTTCGTTCTCCAGTGCCTGAAGCTTTCCGTAGCGGATTTCAGCCACCCGTCCGTAATCACCTTCACGTTCTGCCTTGTCGGCTTCGAACTTCAGTTGTTCGATTTCCTTCTTGTTCTGCTGAATCTTGTTCACCAGTTCCTTCTCACTCTGCCATTTAGCCTTGTAAGAAGTCTCCTGTTCCTTCAGTTCTGCAATCTCTTTGTTCAGTTGAGCCAGTTTAGCCTCGTCCTTTTCACGCTTGATAGCCTCACGTTCAATTTCGAGCTGCTTCAGCCGACGTTCAATCTCATCTAGTTCTTCCGGAAGCGAATCACGCTCCATACGCAGTTTGGCAGCCGCTTCATCCATCAGGTCGATGGCCTTATCCGGCAAGAAACGGTCGGAAATGTAACGGTTGCTCAGTTCCACTGCCGCGATGATGGCTTCGTCTTTGATACGCACCTGATGGTGGTTCTCGTAACGCTCCTTCAATCCACGCAAGATGGAGATAGAGCTGGCCGTATCCGGTTCGTCTACCATGACTGTCTGGAAACGACGTTCCAATGCCTTATCCTTTTCGAAATACTTCTGGTATTCATCGAGGGTAGTAGCACCGATGCTTCGCAGTTCGCCACGGGCCAGGGCCGGTTTCAGAATGTTGGCGGCATCCATGGCACCTTCCCCTTTTCCGGCACCCACCAGCGTGTGGATTTCATCGATAAAGAGGATAATGTTTCCGTCGGACTTCGTCACTTCGTTGATAACCGATTTCAGACGTTCCTCAAATTCACCTTTGTATTTGGCACCTGCTACCAACGCACCCATATCCAGTGAGAACAGCTGCTTGTTCTTCAAGTTCTCCGGCACATCTCCACGAAGGATTCGCTGTGCCAGTCCCTCTACGATGGCCGTCTTACCCGTACCCGGTTCACCAATCAGAATCGGGTTGTTCTTTGTACGTCGGCTCAGAATTTGCAATACCCGTCGGATTTCCTCGTCACGGCCGATAACCGGGTCAAGTTTTCCGCTTCGTGCAGCTTCAATCAGGTTGATGGCATATTTGTTTAATGACTGATAGGTATCTTCACTCGACTGTGAGGTGACTTTCTGTCCCTGACGCAGTTCCTGAATGGCAGCCCGCAGTTCCTTGTCGGTAAGGCCCGCATCTTTCAGGATGGTGGCCACCGTACTTTTCACATTCAGCAGTGCCAGCAGCAAGGCTTCCAGTGACACATATTCATCACCCAGTTCCTTAGATACTTCCACGGCTTTCTGCAACACCTCGTTGGCGCTTCGGCTCAGGTAAGCTTCTCCACCTGAAACTTTCGGCAGTGAGGCAATTTGTCTGTCGAGTACGGTTTCTATCTGCTGGCCGTTTATGCCGAGTTTCTGGAAAATGAAGTTCGTTACATTTTCGCCCACCTTCAGCAAACCTGCCATCAAATGTTCCGGCTCGATGGCCTGCTGTCCACGGCTCTGTACCAGATTTACCGCTTCCTGCACTGCCTCTTGCGATTTGATTGTAAAGTTGTTAAAGTTCATAAATGGTCTCCTTTCTCGTTATTAGTTGTGGTTTCTTATTATTTTCATTTCGTTTGTCGCAGCCCGTCCTGTATGTTTGCAGGCCTGCTTGCGACGCTTAGTTTAATTCAAATTCTTTGCCACAGCTTGTAAAGAATAAAAAACTGACGAATTGTCATTTTGTGATGCTTTTACACTGAAAATCTGTCAGTTATGTGTCGCTTTTTGTCAGCTTGAAAAACGCAAGTGCGTTTCGGTTCAAACGCAAGTACATTTGACATGAAACGCAAGTGCGTTTTATCTTAAACGTACTTGTGTTTTCTTTTAAACGCAAAGGCGTTTTTTTGAGAGAAAAGAGAAAATTTATAACTAACTAAAAATCAGCTTCTTTTACGATGTGTAGTTTTTCTCCAGTCACCGGATGTATGAACTCCAATGCGGCGGCATGCAGATACAGACGGTCGGACGGCTGACCGTAGAGGTCGTCGCCTACAATCGGATGGTTCAATCCCTCCGGATGGGCGGCATGTACACGGAGCTGATGGGTACGTCCCGTATGCGGATAGAATGTGACCCGTGTTTTTCCGTTCTTGCGTTCCAGTACCCGATAGGAAGTGACGGCCCGCTTGCCATACTCCCGGCTTACCATCTGGCGCGGACGATCCATCGGGTTCGGACAGATGGGCAGGTCGATGATGCCTTCGTCAGTTTCCAGTTCTCCTTCCAACAGGGCCGTATAGCGCTTTTGGATAAGACGCGTTTCGAAAAGTGCCTGAAGTTCCTTGTGTACCTCCTTCGTTTTGGCTGCGAGCAGCAGGCCGGAGGTAGCCATGTCCAGACGGTGCACGATGAGCGGACCGGTGGCCTTGGGGTAAAGGTTGTGCAAGCGCTGGAGAATGGAATCAAGGTCGTTCTTGCCCGGTACGGAAAGCATACCTGCCGGCTTGTGTACCACCAGAAGCCACTCGTCCTCGTAGAGAATCTCCAGTGCCGTCTGGCGGTGCACATCCTCCTCCAGCGGGTTCGGTTCCATGTCCAGTCCCACGAGCATGTGTTTCAGAATCGGTTCACATTTCCCTTTGCACGACGGATAGAAATGTCCTTCGCGGCGAATTTCATCCTTGGGTGACATGCCCCACCAGAATTCACCCATAGCCAATGGCTGGAGCTGATGCAGGTAAGCATACTGAAGCAATTTAGGGAGTGCGCATTCTCCTGCACCGGCTGGCGGTGTCTTTTGCGGAGTAGAGCGGAAAATTTCGCATAAATCTTTCACTTCCCCTCGTGCGTTGAGCATGCAGAACTGGGCGAACAGACGCAACTGGAGAGCCGCCGAACGAGTTTTCCGTTCGTGGCGCAAGGCCTGAATCTCTTGCTCGAGTGCTTGAAAAGCCTCTCCGGCCGCTTGTACCTTCTCTTTCAATCTCCGTTCCAACCGTTTGAACTCCGCTTTTTGAAACTGGCTTTCGCGCGACATCGCTTCCGCTTCTTCGGGTGAAACACCTTCCTTCCGACGTTGTTCACGGAGGGTTTTCGCCTCTTTCAGCTTCTGTTTTTCAGAAGCCAGCATGGCTTGTGCCTCTTCTTCCGCCTTCTTCCATTCCTCCCGAGCCGAGCAGTATGCCTCGCTGGCCTCCATGGCGGCAATCCGGTGGTTGATGCCGGAAATCTCCGCTTCCTCGATACGGAAAAACCCGTTGGGTTGCAGGAGGTCGTACACCGGAGGTACGAAAAACGCATGGTGGTTACTTCCGGCCAGATTGCCCGAAAAAGCGGCCAGGTAGCCCAGCTTCCCTTCAGTGTCCTTTATCACTAGTACCCCGAACATCTTTCCATGACGAAGTTCCTCCTGCCAGTCATCCCGTGTGAGCAGATACTGACGTACCTCATCAGCTGCCAGTCGGGTGAGCGGGTGAGGAGTGTAGTGGAAAGGAAAGGTGAAGGCTTTCGGTAAGGCGATGCCATCAGTCGGGGTATGGAAGGAATGTATCATGGTGAAATATTGAGTTCGTTTTTATTGCGGGGGCAAAGGTACGAATAAAATGGCTTCTATAAAAATGAAGGTATATATATCCTATATGATGTATCTTATGACTGTTTTTGTACAATGGATAGAAGAAAAAATGTATTTTTGTAAATGTTACAATGTACATGAACTTTCACAGAGTTATTAATCTGAGTCACAAATTCCATATTTCCTGTGATGAAACGACCTGAAATCCTATGAAAACAAAAAAGAAAACCATTCTCCGCTTGCTCGTCGCTCTGGTAGTGGTAATAGGTGTGGTGTATGCTTCGTTGCCCTACTACGCCCGTCAGGCACTCATTCACTGGATGCCCGTCTTTGACGACCTGGAAACCTTTCACCGGCATACGGTACACCACAATCCCAATGACGTGTGGCATTGGCCCCTTTCTGCTGATTATAACCGTTACCAACTGACGGAGAAGGATGCGCACTATTTGGACAGCCTGCGCGCTGTGTCCTTCCTCGTTATCCGTCGTGACAGCATCGTCTTCGAAAGTTACCGTGACGGGTGGAACGACACACTGACCTCAAATATCTATTCTGCTACAAAGACCATCGTGGGACTACTGGCGGGAGCTGCCCTCGACGAAGGAAAGATTCATAGTCTGGACGACCCTGTATCGCGTTATATACCTGCCTATACAAAAGGAATGCAGGCTGATGTCACCCTGCGCCATTTACTGACCATGAGTGGAGGTATGGCGTGGGATGAGGCGTACGCTTCGCTCTTTTCTGTCACAACGCACGGTTATTACGGTAACGATCTTTATGATCTGGTGACGGGCCTGGAGGTGGTTGATCGTCCCGGTGTGCAATATTCCTACCGTAGTGGTGAGACGCAATTGTTAGCTTTTGTCATCGAGGCAGCCACCGGGCAAACACTAAGCGACTATGCCGAAGAGAAGCTCTGGCGTCTGATGCAGGCCGAACGGGATGCCTATTGGTTGCTGGACAAAAAAGACGGTGACGAAAAGGCTTTCTGTTGCTTCCATACCACGGCCCGCGATGTAGCCCGTTTCGGAAGTCTCTTGTTACATCGTGGTAATTGGCACGGCCGTCAACTGGTTTCCGAAGCCTATATGGACGAACTGATGCGTCCTGCTTCGTACCTGAAAGACCAGTGGGGAAAGGATTCACTTAACTATTATGGTTTCCAGACGTGGGTGATGGATTATCACGGTATGCGTTGCCCTTACATGCGCGGTATGCTAGGGCAATACATCATTGCTATTCCCGATTTGGATGCCATCGTTGTACGCCTGGGCCGTAAGCGTTGCGATGTATATAACCGTGAGATTACGACTGACATTACACGGTATATGGATATTGCTATGAAGATACTGAACGGAAAATGATGTGTGCTGTCAGAGTCGTTGTCGGTTGATGGACGGAAAGCAGATGGTTGTTTTGAGGTCTTTCGAGGAATATTGGCTTTGGCTAAATATGTTTTCCTAGTCCTGAATGTTTCTATCAGAATGAGCGTTTTATTTGCTTTCAGTAATTGGATATAATTATTTTGATTGTTCCTTTTTATGTTTTTATAGTTATTTGGTAAAATATGTCGGGCATGATGGCTGTAAATAATTTGAATTCTAATGCAGCTGTAAACATATAAAAGTAGTATGTATATAATTAATACAATAATTGTTAATACATGGTAAATGGAATATATTTGCTGAAATCTTATAATTCATGTCAATTAGAGCTATGTTGTCTTCTCATGTTTGTTTTATATAGTTTGTACTATTAATATTTTCAGTCTTGTTGATTAAAGTAGCTGATAAAATCATTGTGTTTGATAAATGTGTTGTTTGGTGATGGTAAAGTGACAGATATAAAAGCTGTTGTTTATTTTATAATTATGATAGAAAATTCAATTTAATTTATTATATTTGCAAGTGCTTAATCATATTGAATTCTTTATGGATTGAGGTCGGATTAGGCATTTGTACATAAAAGGCGTAACTGTACGCTTTGGTTTTGACGATCTAAGAACTTCGCAAACTCAAGGGTAAGTCAAGAACAAAGCAACGGGAACGCCTCATGGGGTGTGTTTTTATATGCTCTCATTGTATTCGTATTCAGATGGATGCGAAAGGGGGATTATATAATTTTGTACACTGGCGTGGGGCTTTCGGCGTTGCTCGTTTCGACTTACCGGGCAATGCGAAGGCCTTTAGATCGTGGAACGAGTAACAAGACTGGCTCCACGCTTTTTTTGTGCTTAATATTTACTACTTGTTTAAAAGGCAATATGGCACAGAATCTTTTCATGGCTCAGACATGTTTTCTCATCTCATTGAGAAAATTAGACAAAACATATCGCAAACGTTTTGCGAAAGGTAATGGGCGGCAGATAACTCCTTCCTTATGCGCAAATCAAGACGAAATGCTCTGCCTGTATATTTGTGTGGATAAGCATGATTTCTTTTTCAAATTATTTCAATATAACAGCCTTAATTATGTCTTTCATAAGGTGACGGCAGAGGCTTTTGTACTTTCTTTTCGTCTGCGTCATATCAGCCGACAAAGGGATTATTTCCTCGCAGTATCCGTTATGGTAGATAAGTGTTTCTCCGAAACATACACCTATAGTTTAGGACAGGGATTCATCCGTCAGCTTTCTTTAGCAATATGTACCAAGCGTGATCTAATCTATCTACAGAAGGCTTTCTATGAAATATTTGACACCCAAAAGCTGAGCAGCCTTTTCTATCCGTTACAGGAGCATAGCCATAAAGAGTGGGCAAGTAAGCTTATGGCTCAGACTGAAAATCTCACTTTAAGCAATGTGGATTTTGAATATACCACTGTCAAAGTAGTGTCAGCAGAAATTAATACACAAGGATTCACAGGCGCGAAGTTAGGATTACTGACCAAGCAGATGACTGATGCATACTATGCGCCTTATCATCGAAGCTTCGATGCTTGCTGGAAAGATGATGTTGCGATTTTTGCGTCCTGCCTGATTAGCGGTAACGATAACATCAACAATATTTCTCTTTCGCACATTGAGCTGTTTAATCAGTCATATTTCACAAACAAGCATGAAAAGACATTTGCCAGCGAAAGTGGCATAGTGTTCATGCAGACTCATTACACGTTTGATCTTACAGCAGAAGAGAATGCAAAACTTAGTGCGAACAAACTTTCAATACCTTGGAAAAATGGTCCTGAAGGTGTAGAAAACATTTGCGAATTGTGTTCAGCTTTGCACTTCTTGAAACAAATTAAACGCATCAGGTTTAGGTTGAAAGAACAGTGCGTTATAGGTATCAGACGAGTCTTGGCAAAAATAGTCAAACAACTCAGTATGGAGCGTGTACATTTGGCCGACATTGACAAGAAATTCGAGTTCATTTTCAACGTATGGGTATTACGCTTAAATTCCAGCAAATCCAGGAAGAAGCAATACTATTGCCAGATTCATCAAATCTGTTGTTGAATATAAAGTTAAACAGAAAAATGTTAGTGTTAACGATACTTGCATTCATTCTCGCTGCCCTGCAAATAGTACAGAATTATTTATATAACTCAAAATCCCAATGTATGGAAGATGCTTTAACAGTCAAAGTGATTTTAGGAACTCCACGACCGAAGATTTTAGTGGGTTTTGCGAAGACCCTGTGATGTTTGTCTTACAAGTGCTTATTGTGATCATCATTCTGATCGTGCTGTATCATTGTGTGTTTACCTGCTATCAGAAAGATGCATAAGCAATTTCACAGAGATATGGAAGACGAAGAATAACATGTAATCATTTAGAATCAAAGGAAATATGAGAAAGTTTATTTTATTAGTATGCTTTTCGTGCTTTGCATTCATGGCATGGGGGCAAGACAGTGAGTTAATCAGAAAAGCTGAAAGTGGAGATGTGGAGGCACAATTTGAGTTAGGATGGAATTATTATTACGGAGCTTCTGGGTTTGATAAAAATGAAGACGAAGCTGCTAAATGGTTTCTTAAAGCAGCAGAACAAGGGCATGCAGAGGCACAGAATAATATTGGTTGCTTCTATTGGTGGGGAAAGGGAGTTCCTAAAGACAAAGATAAAGCAGAGTCGTGGCTTTTGAAATCTGCGGCGCAGGGATATGATGGTGCTTATTTCAGTCTTGGATTGTTCTACGAGGATGATAATAAGGATGAAGCCATCTACTGGTTTAAAAATGATATGGATGCTTACTATGAAAAATATAGAAAAGAAGATGAATCTTCAGCCGAACATCTTCGAAAGCTCGGAGTGTATTATCATCCGAGCAGTAAATCATCAAGTGTTGCATCTACTTCCAGCTCTTCAAGCAGCAGTTATTCGTCTTCTTCAAGCAGTTCCGATGACGGATTGTTATATGAAGGAGTCTATACCAGAAGTTCTCAGGGGTATTGGGTTGAAGCTGGACAATATACCGATGCCATCGGTCCTGGATTTCAACTTCATATAAAAATCTATGATTCATATATTATGGTCGGAGGAACAAAATGTGAATACGTAAGGACATCTGGCGGATGGAAAATCTACGAAGGAAATACAATGTTTGGAGGAACAGAATATTATAAAGTAAATCCAAATAATTATGAGATGAGCAGTTATATGTATTCTTCCAATCCATATACCGGAGGAGGTAGTACATTTGTATATGAGATGAAGAAAGGCGATGCGGTGTTCGATATCCGGCAAAATAATACCAACACGTATGGAAGTGGATATAGTAGTGGAAGTAGCAGTTCTGGCTCAAATCACAATCGAAGTACAAGCACATCGAACAAGAAAATATGCAATTTGTGTCATGGAACAGGAACATGCGAAACATGTGCAGGTAAACACAGATACCTGAATCCTTATACTAATAAATATGTAACTTGTCCTAACTGTGGGCCTGATGGACGTTGCCGTGGATGTAACGGAACCGGAAGGAGATAACTAAAAAGGGAGATGATGCTGTATCACATTCTCATAGACCGTTTCGGTATAAGCGACCATAGTGTAGGGAAAATATGCTTCAAAGGTGGAAACCTGAGAGGCATACTCTCTAAGCTTGACTATATACAGGAACTTGGAGCAGATGGTATTATGCTAACTCCATTCTATAAGACAGATGCCTATCATGGCTATCATATAACAGATTACGAGCAGATAGATCCACATTTTGGCACATGGGATGATGTGCGACAGTTTGTAGATGGCGTACATAGACGTGGGATGATTATTGTAGCGGATTTTGTAGCCAACCATTGCCATGAAAAGAACTCCCTGTTTGCGGATGGAAAACATCACGACTGGTTTCTGTGGAACAAAGACGGCAGCGTGAAAGGTTTTGCCGGTTTAGGATTCCTTCCCATGTTTAATACTGATAATCCTGAGGTAAGAGATTATTTGACGAATAAAGGATTAGAATTATGCCGAATGGGATTTGATGCCATGCGACTAGATTACGCAACAGGTCCGTCATACAGGTTTTGGAAATATTTTCACAAAAAGCTACATGCCGAACGTCCGGAAATACAGTTAATTGGTGAAGTGTGGGGAAATATGGATTTCAAACCACGTTGTTACATACGTTATAGGTTGAATTGTCTGCGCTATTCATTACAAGAAGCAAGGCAATTGGAATATGTCGGGATATTGGATGGCGTGTTCAACTTCAGTTATCAATATATGCTTTGTGATGCTGTTCATAAGAATTTGCCAAAAATTGATAATCAAAGACTTTGCAAACAGGTGAAATCTCACTTTAAGCGATATCCAGTATCCTTTCATTTATGGTTGTTTCTTGATAATCATGATTTGAATCGTTTCTTGTTTGAATGTAAGGGAAATAAATCTGCATTAAAATATGCAGTTGAATTTACTAAGCAATGGAATCATCCATGGTTAATGTATTATGGAACAGAATCTGGATTTACCAATGAAAAAGATATTTTTGACGGAACGTCTTATGCTGACGAACGAGTAAGGCAATGTCTTTCTTTATATTAATAGGTGTAATATGGTTTATACGTTAATCTCTGATAATTATTGATTTAGTTGTTAAGTACAAGTCCAATGGTATATGCAAAATTAATTATTAGATTTTTAAGGAAAATATAATAGGTTAAATTTAAAATTAATAAAATGGATATAAGATTTATAAGGCACTTAATCATTGTTTTGATAATGTCGTTTTCTTACGTTGTAGTTGCAACTGCTCAAGATGATAAAACTATACATATAATCAAAAGGGGTGAGACTATTGAAAGTGTAGCCAATAAGTATGGAATTAGTATTGATGATTTAATTAAAGCAAATCCCTCTGCTAATGATTATTTTTATATAGGTATGAAATTGACTATTCCTGATTCAGTAGAAAAAAAAGATGTGAAAACAGTTCCTTTAAAGGTGGAAAATCCAACAGCGACAGATACTTCTTATGAATATTATAAGAAAGATATTGAAGAAAAAGACATGAATCGTTATTCTAATTATGGGGGTCGATATAATGCTCCTTTTGAATCAGCGGGTAGTGGATACTATGCTCTTGAAGGTCAGATTTTTTACTGTTCCGGATTTGGTATAGTGATGGGTATTGGTTCAAATATGGGTATAGTGGATATGGATTATGCATCTGTTTCATTTATACTTGGCCCTGCTTATGCATATAAGTATAATAATATTTTATTGTCTTCTGCTATTGAACTTGTAGGAAACTATAGATCATTGTCAGATGAGGAAAAAGATTTAGGTTTAAAAAGTTTTACGATGGGGGTTGGACTTTGTCCTAAGATAGGATATGTTATAAATAGAGTCATTCCTTCTTTGGGAGTTGATTTTATGATCTACCCTGGTAATAGTTCAAAAATTACACCATGTTTTAATATAGGTATTAAATTTATAATCAAATAATTATAGTACAAATGAAAGCACTTAATTTCCTGTTTTTATGTCTATGGAGTTCAATAATATTTTCTTGTAAAAATAATTCTATAGATGCCACATCATTGTTAGTGGAAAGAGATTCTTTGAGAAATATAAATTGTAAACAAGCAGAAGAATTGAATATGTTGACTTCAGTTATGAATTCAATATATACAACAGTTGATAGTATAACACAACAAGAAAAGTATATATATAAAGCTAAAGAGAATAATGTTCGTAATAAAAAACTTTTAATGGAGCAATTGACTTTTCTTGGTGAGCTATTGGAAAGACAAAGAAATGTAATAAAACAGTTGAGCGATTCGTTAGTAAATGATTCTTTGAATATGATTCCTTCTAAAAAGAAATTATTGAGTATTATTTCTTTTTTGGAAGCTCAACTTGAAGAAAAGGATGTTACGATAAATAATCTTAGAAGAGAAATATCTAGAAATAATACTAATATAGCTCAACTAAAAAAAACAGTAGTAAATCTGGAAACAAATATTTCTGATTTAACAGAGAAAAATGATGCACAATTAAAAGCTCTTGAAGTGCAGAATAAAATGTTAAATACAGGATATTTTATTGTTGGTACTAAAAATGAACTAAAGAAAGCGGGAATAATAAAAACCAATTTATTCAATACTAAACTTGATATAGCCCCGTTTCATATAGATAAATTTACTGCTGTAGATCTTAGAAACTTCAATGAGATAACTGTAAATTCAAAAAAAATAAGGGTTTTATCTCAAATGCCAAAATCTTCTTATTATATAAGAAATAATAACGATAATACATCTACACTTGTAGTTACTAATAAAGATGAATTTTGGCGTTTTTCAAATTACCTTGTAATTCAGTCTTATAAATAATTATAATTGATGGATGTTAATACCCTGTCTGAATTAGGCATGGTAATGTAATTGATGGATATATATTTATGCTGTTATGATATTTTTATAACAGAGATAAACGGCTTTTTAAGTTTCATGATTATATAATTAGCATTTTATTAATTTAAGGGTTGCGCACGACACGAAATTAGTGTAGTATAAAATGAAATATTTTAAGTTTTGGAGTTTTATTTTTATTGCAACATTGGTTGGTATTAATTTGTCATCATGCAGTGATGAGAATGATATTTCATCTAATAAAGAGTATGATGGAACTCTGTATGGAGAATGGATAGAAATAACTGGAGGGCAATACGTTAAAGACTATTATTATTTTTCATCAGATGGAACAGGGATACACGGTTCTTATGAATTGGATATTGATTGGATTAATGAAGATGACGATATCAATTGGTATACTGTAGATAAAAAGTTTCTGTATATCAATGGCCAGAAATGTGAGTATCAGTGTGATGGAACATTGTTGGAAATAGAACAGAACGGGAAGATAAAAAAATATAGGGAAAAATAATTGTTATGAAGAAACTGTTTTTATTGTTTTTGTTTTTTTTATTTTCATGTAATGAAGATGAGAATTCTGTCGATGAAGAATTGAATGTACCTAATTCGACTATTACTGAAGATTTGAATGTATCTAATCCGACTATTACTATTGATAATATGGGTTTTGTTGATCTTGGCTTAAGCGTACTATGGGGATACTCAAATTTAGATGCAAGATTACCATGGCAAGTTGGAGGATTTTATGCTTGGGGGGAATTATCACCACGAACCGATTTTCAATATGAAAATTATGATTTCTTTTATGATTATAATAATGATGGTAAATGGAATGGATATGACAGATTTGCAGATATAGGAGATTGTATTAGTGGTACTCAATATGATGCTGCAACTTCTCGATATGGTAAGCTTGTTCATATTCCAACTCTGCATGAAATTTCAGAAATTTATGATAAATGTATAATTACCTACTGCGAAATAGAAGGAGTAAAAGGTGTTCGTATTACTGGCCCTAATAAGAATTCTATTTTTATACCTGCAACAGGATATTATAAGGCTGGTCAGTATTATTATCCGTATTGTGAAATTGGATATCCTGATTATGTATATTGTAGAAGTGGCTTGTTAGATAGTAATTTTGATAACTGGGATACTTTTATGTCTTTTGATGAAGATGGAAGAGCTTGTGGTGGAGATAATGCAATGTTGCCTAGTGGTATGAATATTCGTCCTGTGTATGGACAAATATTAAATAATGGAGGTAATTCTTCTGGAAATGAAAGTGGAAATTATGAAAAGCCAGATATTGGTTTTTACGATTTTACGGCTACAACATCATCTTTAAAAATTCAGTATAAAATTTACAATCGTAACGAGGCTGAGGTTTCATCTGCTAAAATTTATTATGGAACCAGTAGCAATCCAACAGCTTATAAAATTGCGTCTGTTAGTGGAGTTCTCATTACGGCTAATATTACAGGGCTTAAGTCTGGAACTACATATTATGTGAAGTGTGTGGCTACAGGAAAAGGTGGTGTTGCAACTACATCAACAACAAAATGTATAACAAATTACTAGTTTATGAAATGAAAAAGATAAAGAGGCTGTACAATTTATTTATATAAAGTTGCATGAACGGACTTATTTGAAGTTTCTAAGTGTAACACTGATTGGTATTAATTTATTAGTATGTAGTAATGAGAATGACATTTTATCTAAAGAAAGAATATGATGGGATAGAAATGTATGGCTCTTACTAATTGGATATTAATTAGATTAATGAAGATGAGATGATGATACCAATTGACATACTATAGATAGAACGTTTCTGTATATTGGCGATAGGAAATATGGGTGTCAGTGTGGTGGAGTATTGTTAGAGATAGAACAGAACGGGAAAATAAAAAATATTAAGAAAATAATATAAACTGATAATATGAAATTAATAAATAAAACATCAATATTAGTGCTGTGCATATCGTTTTTAGCGGCATTTGGTTTAATTTCTTGTGGAGAAAGTGGAAATAATCCTCCTAGTGAATTAGAAGAAGATAATTCAAATAATAATCAAGATTTAGATGAATCGGAGGATGAAGTTTCAAATGATAATTATGTATTACATTCTGTGGTTGAAACAACTAGAATTTCTACAGGAGAAACAGTTGTAACTAAGAATTTTTATAATCCGGTATATGAGGTTAGTACATGGAGCGGAAGAACTATGTTGAAATCGTACGATAAATATACGGAATCTCCATATTCTCAATTTCAATATGCATTACCTGATGCTGTTACTATATATAATTCTTCTTTTACCATGGAGTGCTCTTTAAATTCAAAGTCTATTGTTATGGCTAAGATTGGTCGAGAGAAATATGTTTATGAGTATGATACAAAAAACAGGCTAATAAAAATAACAAGTCAGTATGGTGATTTAGATCATGATATTCATATTCGTGAATTTAAGTATGATAGTACATTTAATTTAATAGGGTACAAATTGTTTATAGATAATACGCTGGCAGAGGAAGCAGAAATAGAATATTCTACTGTAGTTGCAAGAACTATTCCATTACAATGTTATGATTCATCATATGGAAATATATTTTCTTATTTGGGGGATGCTGATTTATTAGCAATGGGATTTTTTGGAAATAGTATTCCTTTATATTTAGTAAAGCGGATTTTATTTAAAGATTATAGTACAGATATTGAAAATGAGAAAGTATTCGAATATGAGGTTAATCAGCAAGGGTATGTTGTAGAAATGGTGATGATGGATTATAGAGTTACACAAACTTTTATATCAACCTGGAAATTTGAATGGGAAAAAGTTCTAACCCCATCATATGTAAATTGGTTATTTTCTGATATAACTTCTCCGTATTATAGATACTTGAATTAAATGAAGTTATACAGGGTCTTTAGTTATAAAATAGATGATAAGTAACTTTACAGAATTGTTTTTAGCTCACTTAGTTTGTTTTTGAGAGTATGATGTTATTTTTTGTGTAAATTTTTAAACTGATTGAATACTAATGAAAAAGAATTTATTTTATATATTTTTGATATTCTTGAATATTTTAGCACTTACAGTTTCTTGTAGTAATAACAAGGATGAATTAGAAAATGAGAATTCCCAAAACGAAGCATTTGTGGGGACCAAGTGGGTGCTGACGGACTGGGATTACTCTATTGGTGATGATTATATTGGAACTCATAATTATACAATTAATGTATATTTTTATTCAGAAACAGAGGGACTTGTATATTATGGACAAAAAGACAATTATTCAGATTTAGGAAGTTCTGATTATCGGGCTGTATCTCATTTTAATTTTAAAGTGAATGGTAATATGGTTGAGCTTGATTATATTACAAGTAAAATATCAGAAGCTCCATTTCTTTCCTTTACAATTGCAGAGAATGAAATTTTAGCTAATGGAATGAAATTGCAAAGAAATACAATTTCAAATGATGATTACGATTGGCTTGCCACTTTACATGGAGAAACAGGAAAATGTTCATGGTATCATGATTTGCAAAATATGCTTTATGTTGTAGGGGAAGGTGAAATGGCTGATTATACATCTTTTGAGGCTACACCTTGGGCAAATAGGGCTTTTAATGTATTGAAAATTGGTGAAGGAGTGACATCAATAGGTAACAATGCTTTCAATTGTAAGAGTCTTGGTGAGGTGACCTTACCATCTTCATCTTTACTTCGAATAGGAAATAATGCATTTGGGGGTTCATGTATTTCTGAGGTGAATTTAGGTGATAATATAATGGAAATAGGAGATAAAGCATTTAGTGACTGCTTATATTTATATCAAGTAAATTTACCTGCGAACATTGAAACTATTGGGAGTTGGGCTTTTTCTAATTGTAAGAGTATAAACCTTAGCGATACAAAAAAGCTAAAAAAAATAGGAGATTATGCATTTTATGGATGTAAAGTAAATGGCTTTACAGATTCAGAGGTTCTTGAAGAAGTTGGTGCTGCTGCTTTTACTAATTTGGTTGTGAATGAGTTAGTTTTACCAAATTCGTTAAGTACAATAGGCCATTTGTCATTTTGTGGAAGTTTTACAGAAATTCGTATTGGAACAGGATTGTCAGAGATAATAGGTACTCCATTTTTCCCAGCATCAACTGGAAAAATTTATGTAAACTTAGTAAATCCCCTCCCTTTAACGTGTCCTTTTTTAGATGCTACTTCTGGCTGGACGCTTTATGTTCCAGAAGGTTGTCGAACAGCATATTCTCAAACTCTTTATTGGAAGGATTTTAAGAATATCATTGAAGATAATACCTTAACTTCTGGAAATGAGCAACCTGATGGTAGTGATACTGACAATGATACTAATTGGGGAGATAATAGTAATATAGTAATTCCAGAAACATATTCAAATGCGGGTAAAACTTATAAATGGATTAGAGTAGAAAGCTCTACTATACCTACATTTTATATTATGCAAACAGAATTGGATGCTAGTAGTCATTTTAGAATTGGGGACAATGGTGATATAGGCCTTTTGAATATAACAGGAGGTATTGGCGTTACAAAGGCTATGATGAAGAATTTTCTTGACAAAATTGAACAAGTAACAGGTATCCAAATGCGTATTCCAACAAGAGAAGAATGGATGTATGCGGCAAAAGGAGGTAATAAAAGTATGGGTTATACTTATAGTGGAAGTAACGATATTGATCAAGTTGCTTGGTATAGTAAGAACAGTTACAGCAGGATACAGAATTTTGCACAGAAACAGCCAAATGAACTTGGGATTTATGATATGAGCGGGAATTATGCGGAATTGACCAATGATAATGTAGCAGATTATGCTAATGTTGATGGATACTTTTATGGTGGTTGTAGTAAAGATGGAGCGTCTGCTTGTACGGTAACAAGTGGAAAACCAGGGATTGCTAGTGGAGATATTCCTGGTTCTACATATAAAGAAAAGAATGCGTATGATACCAGGTATATTACTGTAAGATTGGTATTTACAGCACCGTATTAATCTCTTTTATTACTAAATTTGTAAATGTAAATATGGAATTTGAGAATCTAAAATACTTTTTCCAAAATGGATGAATTAAATATCATTCAATTGTAGCAAGAGTCCGGTACTATACCGGATTCTTGCTACAATTGAGGTTCTAATACTCTCTAATTATAATAATTAAAGTAGGTATAATAAAAGATTTGTGCTTGTTAGGGTGTTGAGAGTATTATATATTCTCTTTTATAGCTTTTGTTAAAATAACATGTTTGATTTCCTACAGTGTTTTATCTCATTTGTCGTTTTTCAAGGTTATTCCAGAGATTTTCCGTAAATCTGTATTGAGAATATACCTCTTTGAAATCAAGAGAGTTAGAAGAATTACCTTGTTTTGGGGTAATGATTTGGCAACCGTCCTAATTGCCGTGGTCTGCATCGCTTTGCTTATTTGGGTAACTCTTTATGACCGCAAAAATATAAAACTAAATTGAGAAAACATTCCACTTGCATATAATTTATTAAAAAGGAATAAGTATCAAGAGGATATTTTGTCTTTAATGCCACTCTTATTTTATACCTTTGCAAAAAGAATATTTTTATGGAAAGCATTATCAGAAAGATAAGAACGTATTATCCGGTTTCGGATGAAGCATTAGAGGCATTGGTATGCCTTTTTAAGCGATGCGTATTTCCGGCAAAAACAATTATTATCCATGCCGGGAAACTGGATAGAAAGGTTTATTTCATTGAAAAAGGCATTACACGCTCTTATGTTTTGCACGGTGGAACACAAATAACGACATGGTTCTCTAAGGAAGGTGATGCCGCCTGTGGCTCATGGGATTTATACCGCCACAAAGCTGGCTTTGAATATGTGGAAACTTTAGAAGAAACTACAGCTTATTCCATATCAGTAGAACAATTGGATAAGTTGTATCGGTCGTACATGGACCTTGCAAACTGGATGCGGGTGTTGCAGCAAGAAAACTTCCTTCGCCTACAAGATATTCACATCCAGCGTTTGAACTGGTCTGCCCAAGAACGTTATGAATATTTGACCAAAGAATGTCCCGAACTCTTTCAAAGAGTGAAGTTGGGATATATAGCTTCGTTTCTGGGCATTACACAACAATCATTGAGCCGTATCAGAGCTAATAGGCGTTTTTTAACGTAGGGTAAACGAGAAATGATTTCTTGTTCCTATTTTTGCCTAATTAAATGACATGCAAAGATTATGGATAAACAAAAGCAGGAACATCAATGGCTGGAATGGGCAAAAGAGCTTCAGTTCATTGCGCAAGCGGGATTGACTTATACAAAAGACCCATTTGACAAGGAACGTTTTGAGCGTGTCCGGGAAATCGCAGCCGAGATAATGAGTTTACAGGGCAGGCTGCCTTTGGAACAAGTGAAAGATTTGTTTTGCAATGAAACAGGATTTCAGACCCCAAAACTCGATACCCGTGCGGCGATTTTCAAGGATAATAAGATTCTGTTGGTAAAGGAAAAAAATGGCACTTGGTCTATGCCGGGCGGATGGGTAGATGTCATGCAGACCATCCGGTCAAATACCGTCAAGGAAGTACGGGAGGAAGCTGGGTTGGATGTAGAAGCCATTCGCATCATCGCCTTGCAAGACCGGAACAAACGCAACCAACCTCCATACGCTTACAACGTGTGCAAGGTATTTGTACTCTGCAAGGTGTTGGGTGGGAACTTTGAACCGAATATGGAAACCGTGGAGAGCGGTTATTTCGGGATAGATGAACTACCGGTATTGGCTGAAGAAAAGAATAACAAGGAGCAAATAGCAATGTGCTTTTCAGCTTACCGGGATGAAAATTGGCAGGTAGAATTTGATTAAACGAAAGGGCTGATAAAATGAAAACGGAATACGAGAAATGTTTGGCGGGCGAACCTTTTATTGGAAGTAAAGACCCGAAAATAATGGAAATGATTTTGCGCACAAGGCGGCTGTTGGCACAATTCAATGCTGCGGATTACGCCGACACGGAGCGTAAGCAAGCTCTGTTGCGTGAGATGTTCGGGCGCATGGGAAAAGGAGTGCATGTGGATATTGATTTCCATTGTGAATACGGGAAACATATTTTCATAGGCGACAAAGTGATTATCAACATGAATTGTACTTTCGTGGACAACAACCGCATTGATATTGGCAGCAATGTGTTGATTGCTCCCAATGTGCAGATATATACAGCCACCCATTCCACGAAAGTAAACGAACGCATGGTGCAGGATTGGTCTGAAGGCGAAGAAATATGCCGCACATACGCTCTGCCCGTCAGAGTAGAGGACGGTGTATGGATTGGCGGAGGTTCCGTCCTGTTGCCGGGAGTCACTATCGGCAGGAACAGTGTCATCGGAGCAGGCAGTGTAGTGACCCGTTCTATTCCTGAAAATTGTGTTGCGGTAGGAAACCCTTGCCGAGTGATAAAGCATTTGCAAGAGATGGTATAGAATAAGGGGAAGAAGAGTATGGCAAAAGCTATATTTTTAGATATTGACGGGACTTTATTGAGTTTTGAAACGCACAGCGTTCCTTGTTCTACAATCAAAGTATTAAAAGAAGCCGGTAGCTTAGGTTATAAAATTATAATAGCTACTGGACGTGCTTCAAAGAATATTCAAGAAATAGCAGAAGTCCCTTACGATGCTGTCATCGCCCTGAATGGGTCAGAATGTGTATTAAGAGACGGAACAATTGTTTCACAAAAGCAAATTTCCAGTGCAGACTTCTTAAAAGCATTGGCTCTTTCCGAGAAGTTTCATTTTCCAATGGCTTTGGAATTGAATGAAGGAGTTTTCGTGAACCGCTTGAATTCGACCGTAATAGATGCGGCAAAAATAGTAGAACATCCTGTTCCTAGTATCGTTGATTTAAAAGGATATTTTGAAAAGCATACATGTTGCCAGTTCTGCTTTTATCTGGATGCAGATACCGAAAAAGTTGTTATGTCCCAATTACCCAATCTTTCCGCTTCAAGGTGGCATCCTTATTTTGCTGACATAAATGTTAAAGGGGTGAATAAAGCAACAGGCATGGAAGATTTTGCCGCATATTTCGACTTGGATTTGTCCCAATCTTTAGCGTTTGGGGATGGAGGGAATGATATTCCTATGCTTCGTAGGGCCGGAATAGGTATTGCCATGGGAAACGCTTCAATGGCAGTAAAATCTGTTGCAAAGTATGTTACCGGAGCAGTGGATGATAATGGAATAGAAAAGGCTTTGAGGAATTTAAATATTTTAAGATAAAGATTCTATATGAATGATTAACGGGAGGGCAGCAAGCGGTTTTGGTCTGCCCAAAACACAAACTTGCTATCCTCCCGTTGGCATTGTTTATAATCCCATGCCCTTGCCTTTCCTGAGCGGCTCAACCGTCCTTTTAACGGATGAAAACAGCCTGCCAAACTGCTCTTTGAACCATTCGCCAATCAGTTGCCCGTTGATGGAAAGTGCAAGTTTAGACTTGTCTTTCGGGTCTTTCACCACTTGGAAACCAGCCCTTTCGGTCGTGAACTTCCGCTTGTGTTCCTCCGAATAGAGTTCGCCTTCATAGAACAACGGCTTGCCGCTGATGAGCGTGGCGGTCTGCCGTTCGTTGAAGCCGACTTTAAGGCAGAACTTCTCCATGTACACCAATTCTTGGAATAGCGGAAACCATTTCTTGGCTTTTTGGATGATGGATTTCAGGAATGACACTTCTTCTTGGTGTGCCGTTTCTTTATCTGCCATCTCCCTGCGGTGCTTGACTTGCAATTCCATAAGTTGGCGGTTATGTTCCTCTTGCTGCCGCTGCATCTGCTGTTGCAACAACTTGATGCTCTCATCACGGGCGGCGACCTCGCCTTGCAGGGTGCGGTTGTTGGCTTCCAGCTCTTTCAATTTACCACCGCCCAAAAGAGAACCGACCTTTGCCACGAATGCGGCTTTCGCTTCCATCTTAGCAGCTTCCAGTTTCTCCGACTTGACTTCTTGCCTTACCTCATCAAGCTGTTGTTCTGCCTGTTGCTGCTCTGTCTGTAACTGTTGTACATTGGCTTCGAGTTCACTCGTCTGCCGTATCAAATCACGGTAGTATTGGGCTGTTGTCGTATGCCGTGCTTCCGAGCCACGTACGCCACGTTGCAAACCATATTTCTCCATTGCTTTTGCATAACTATCGTGATATGTTACCAGCTTCTCACGTGTCAATACATCGTCAGCACACAGACGCACGGTATTGGCTTTCTTGCGGTACGAGCGTTTACCATCCGTCTGCTTTTTCTTGGCTTTCCTGCGCTCTCCTGTTACTATCGGTACGACCGTGGCATGAATATGCGGTGTGTGCTCATCCATGTGCAGGACTGCCGAAACGGTATTTTCCTTGCCGAAGGTATGGTACAGCCATTGCAGGTTGTCATCACACCATTCGTCAAGTCTGCCCTCGTCCTGTAATTTCATCATATCCTCGTGCGTACCCGAAAGCACGATTCTAATTGCCCGCACTTGGCCAGGGGTTATCTTACGTTTGATACCTGCCGTACGGATACGGTGACTTATCGCTTCGGTACGGTCGGACACTCCATCAGGAAACTCCACCAGTTCACGGTTGAGATGTGTACGTGTAGGGTCGGCGTTCTTGGGTATGGTCTTGCGTTCTATGTGGTCGGATGCGCCCGTGTCAGCCGAACCTTTCGCTTTGTTGATTTGAATGCTTATATATCCCATGCTTGTTTTTCGTTTTCAGGTTTGACAATTTGGTTTGTTGGTTTCCGTCCGCTGCGGTCATGCCGCATGGCAAACGGGGGTGTCCAGAGGGGTGTAACCCCGTTGGCTCATTGGGGCATTTTTAGCTGTGCTTGCACTGCGTAAAGAAAATGCCCTAATGAGCTATGGCTTTTCTGTTCTCAAAAGCCTGTGAGAGTACCAGCTGTATAGGCAGCTCTTTTCTTTTCATTGATATGATACGCCTTCCCTTGTCGGCTGGTCGGACAACAGGCAGGTCGGATGTCCGACCGACCAGCTTGCGGATAGTGGCATTTCCTTCCATCCATTTGTCCCGCAAACTTGTTGGCGGATGAAAATCCGATGAATTGATGAGTTGACAGGATAATAAACTGATAACCAAAATGATATATGTTCATCATCGTTTCATCAAACCGCTCGCCCAAAGAAAAGTGATGTAGAGTGCGGTGTGTTCTTTCTCTTTTCATCAGCCCGATTCTCTTGTTGAAAGGTTGATGAAGACGTAAGTTACTGTTTCTCTTTATTTTTATATATACTTTCATCATCTCATCAAAATATCAGAATTTTTCCAGCTGTATTTTGTTTACCGTGTAGTAACGTCCTATTCCTCTTATCGGCGAATAATGACAATCCCGATTCACAATCTTGTAGAGAATTGTACCTACGCAAATGATTCCTTTTTTTCTTCATGTTCTTGATACAGGTTTTAGTGCTGCCTACATTCTGTCGGCAACGGGTTAAACATGGTTGCAAAGCTACGGAAGTGTCGGTAAAATCTTGATACGCAAATCTATGCGGAACGGCGCAAAATAGGTCATGCCAAAAGAAAATGCAGTATAAACGGGTTGCTCTTTCAGATAAAAGGAGATAAAAAAGCCCGAAGTCGTGGAATATGCACGTCTTCGGGGACTGGATGTTGCAGATAATTACAGATTGACTGACGCACTGATTTACGGATTTAATGACTTCATGTCGTCACTACGTCAGATTAAACCGTTAATCATCAAATTGTGGTCGATGCCGAGAAAGTGAAGCGTGAGGAACAGGCTTACCGGTCTATACCCGTCATCACGGACTTTACAGATGCCGGCGGCAACGACCGCATGAAGGAGATGAACTAGGATAACTACAACCGTATCCGTGCCGAAGTCCGGCAGATTGTCGCTGACGAGTTGCAGCGCATACAGTCCGACCCCGAACTGCAATACCTCTTGCAGAACAAATAGAAATATCATAGACGAAAAGAAAAATCCGTAATACGACTGGATATTCCAGACTGTATTACGGATTTTCCTTTTTTATAACGCGTATTTCTGATTCAGATTGACTGAAAAGCCTTCCATTTCTTAGGTATCTGTAAATCAAAGTTTGCCTTTCCAAGATGTACCACATCAGGTAAAAGACATTGCCTGAAACGAGTTTCATATTGTTTCATATGGATAGGCTTACCCATACCCATAGTAGCAAGATTACTGGAGTACTGGTAAGGAGGGAAATATACAAAAACCTTTTGACAAGCTTCTGTTGCAAGTTCGATAGCAGGTATCATGTCACTATCAGCTGATACTACAATGGATATATCACAATTCTTCTGATAGGCATCTGCTACAATCTGTGTGGCTATTCGTACATCAGTTTCCTTTTCCTCATGGGTATGAATAACATTTCCGCATTTGAAACAGGTTATAGATTTTTTCAGATACTTACCCAATATCAACTTGAATTTTGGATTTTCTCTATTGGCTTGAAAAAAGGCATTCTGGCGAAGACTTTGGTCTATATCATCAGGCTTTGCCGAAAAATACTTGACGGCAACAAGCTCCTGATTCGGGCGCATGAACATCTCGAACAACTTGACTATATCAAGCCAATAATATTTCTTCCATTTAGCATTGCTCTTCAGTCCGAAATAGAAATTGAATCCATCAATATAGACTATAACGCGTTGTTTTTGCTCCATATTCCAATTGTATATATAAAAAATAAGCCACCTTTTTAGGGGTGGCGAGCCTTAGTATTTTCCACCTAAGGGCGATATTGTATTGCAAAAGTACAATTTATATTTGATAATACAAATATAGTAGAAACTTTTTTTATTTTTTTTCGTAATAAATCAAGGCGGACTTATCGCTTATTTTCTTGCTTCACCGCCTCTTCCGTTCCGCCTTCTCGTCCCGCATCATCCTGCGGTTCAGCCGTTCCACCGCCCTGTCAAAGAAATACGTCCGGCTCTCGTTCTTCCGCCGCTTGATGTCCGCATGGGTATTGTAGTGGCTGAACATAAAAAGTTCATTCTAACATTCATTCGACATCCTGTTATTCATTGACACCAGCAGGACTTGTTTTTCTTTTCGGCGGCACAATCTTTCCAGCAGTGCATTGCGAACCGTTGCGGCACCTGACGTGTCAATGCGGAAAGCGAGTGCCACCACCATCGGCAGGGCATACATGTCCGCATAATAGCCGTTGGGTAGCTTGATACGTTTTTCAGCTTCAAGAGGATTAAAATTTCCACACTTGTACACGGCACGAATGGCGGCACGGAGCGTCGGGGCGATTGCCCCGAACAGCTCCACCAGCTCCATTTCATTCATCCATATATTGCCTGTATCAGATGGTATGGTAATTCTACCATAGCTATCCGTTGTGATTATTTCCCGTTTCATATCCCTGCCATTTTCACGTTTCCGAATGATTTGCTCAGTTTGTCGCCCAGCATCGTGAGGTCATTATCCAATTTCTGCACGGTTATCTTCGCATAGATTTGCGTGGTCTCAATGTTCGTATGCCCCAAAATACGGCTGACGCTCTCAATTGGCATCCCTTTGCTGAGAGCCAGGGTCGCAAACCCGTGCCTTGAGCAATGAAAGCTGATTTTCTTGGTGATACCGCATTCCTTTATCATCTTTCCCATACGCTTGCATATTGACCAATAGTTGAGATTGGGAAATACAAGATTGTTTTCCTGAAAAGCCTTGTAACGCTCGATTATCTGCAAGGGAATATCCAGCAGCTTCACCTGAAACGGTACACCCGTCTTATGCCGTTTGGAAATAATCCATTTCTCACCGTTCACTTCCACAATCTGGTCGTTGCTTAATTCCTTTATGTCCACGAATGACAGGGCGGTAAAACTGGCAAAAACAAAAATATCACGGAGATAGGAGTTCTTGGGGTCTTTGAACTGAAATTCCATCAATGTTTTCAGCTCATTCTCCGTCAGATATTCACGCTCTTTCGTGTTCGGGCTTATATGAAACTGGGCAAACGGATTTCTCGGTATATGTCCGTTGAAATGCGCCCGCATCACCACACCTTTCAGCCACATGCAGTTTTCCCATATCGAACCGTTGTGCAGTCCGGCTTCGTTGGAAAGGAACACGGCGAACTCCTTGATGAAGTCGGGCGTAAGTTCAGGCATGGAGATGTCGTTCCGCTTGTAATGTGACCTGATGAATGCCGCCACATGGTTTCTTGCCCGTACCCTTGCCATATAGGTTGCCCTGCCCCTGTCTTTTCCGACACGCTTCTTGAACACTTCATTTTCCTTGTCGAAAGCACCGAGCAATGTTTCATACTCACCGCCCAATCCCTGATAGGCATTGCGTACCATTTCTGCCGTTACATAGGCTTCACGGTCGGATATACGCTGGTAATGCTTGATGATTTGAGCCTTGATGTTGTCAAGCGCAAGATTGGTTTCCCTCGCTTCCATACTCTTGCCCTTTGCCTTGTTCCCTTTGGCATCCCAAAGCTCTTTCGGGATAGTCCGCTTGCAGCTGAACTGTGCTACCGTACCATTGATTGTAACTCGTCCCATGATGGGGACAATTCCGTTCTTTTCCTTACTGCCGTTCACGTAGAACAGCACCTTGAATGTGCTTCTTGCCATACTCGTTTCTTTTTGGTCGCAAAACTATAAATCAACGAGTTACCTATTGATAAGCAAAGCTGCGCAGAACGCCGCAAAATGAAACAGGAACTGTTAAATCTGCACTTTCATCGGGTAATGATTAGGAAACCGTTCTTTTGCTTTAATCTGCTTTAAGACGGTTTTCAACTGTCTGCCCAACTTCTGCGTTTTTCTTCTAACTCCCTAATTATCAAATCCTGTTGCGTTAATCTGCTGCAATTCGGCGGATATTCCGAAGTTTTTCCGTAAGTTTGCAGAAACAGTAAATTTCATTTCAGATGAGGAGCATGATTTATCCGGTAGGCATACAGAGTTTTGAAGAGATACGGAAAGGAGATTATTGTTATGTCGATAAGACCGCACAGATTTATCAGTTGGTAAAAACGGGTAAATACTACTTTCTGAGTCGTCCGCGACGCTTTGGGAAAAGTCTGCTTATATCTACGTTGGAAGCTTACTTCCAAGGGAAAAAAGAACTTTTCCATGACTTGGCTATGGAAACTTTGGAAAAGGAATGGACTACGTATCCTGTATTGCATCTGGATTTGAATGCACAAAAATACGATACTCCGGAAGCGTTGATTCATGTGCTGGAGGAAAATCTACAATACTGGGAAAGTCTTTATGGGGCTTCGGAGAGTGAAATAGGAGTAGCCCGCCGTTTCAATGGGGTGATTCGCCGTGCGGCCGAAAAAACGGGGAAGAATGTGGTGGTACTGGTGGATGAGTACGATAAGCCCATGCTCCAGGCTATTGGCAATGAAGCGTTGCTGACCGAGTACCGTAATACGTTGAAAGCTTTTTATGGGGCTTTGAAGTCGATGGATGCATATCTCCGTTTTGCTTTGTTGACTGGTGTGACAAAGTTCAGTAAAATAAGTGTGTTCAGCGATTTGAATAATCTGGAAGACATTTCCTTGCAGCAGGCTTACAATAATTTGTGCGGTATTACTGAGCAAGAATTACTGGAAAACTTTGAAGAAGGAATCCGTGTGTTGGGGCAACATAATGAGATGGCGTATGAAGAGACTTGTAAAAGCCTGCGACAATGGTATGACGGTTATCATTTTTCCGGTCATGTAGGCGGCCTTTACAATCCGTTCAGTCTGCTCAATGTCTTGAAAAGTAGGGAATTTGGAAGTTATTGGTTTGAGACGGGCACGCCGACTTTCTTAGTGGAACTGCTTTTACTCAGTCATTATGATTTGCATCGTCTGACGGAAGAATTGGCCACCGCTGACTCTTTAAGCGGTATTGATACAATGGAGACGAATCCCGTGCCTATTCTATATCAGAGTGGCTATCTCACTGTAAAAGGATACGACAAGCGTTTTCGTACATATACCTTGGGCTTTCCTAATCGGGAAGTGGAGGAAGGATTTATCAAGTTTCTCTTGCCTTTTTATTCGGCTACATCAAAAGCTGATTCGGCATTTGAAATTGTCAGGTAAGAAAAAGAACCGGACTCCAATTAGTCCAGTTCTCTCTGACGGCAGAAGCATCCGCCGAATTTCTCGTCTACGTGTTCTACCGGCTGGCGGAAGATGCCGTAAACCGATGAGCCGGAACCACTCATGCTGGCATACACTGCACCCAGATCATACAACTCGTCTTTGATGGCTGCGATTGCCGGATATTTCAGGAACACGCTGTCCTCAAAATCATTCTTCATGTTGTCCTTCCACGTTTCTACCGGCTGGCAGATGATGTCTTTCAATGAAACTTCCGGCTGACGGGGAGTGATGTGTGCGAAAGCGTCGCGCGTGGATACGAAGATGTCCGGTTTCACCAGTACCAGGTAATAACCCGAAAGCGAAAGACGGACAGGTTCGAATATGTTACCGATGCCCGTGGCAAAAACCGGCTGGTTGCGGATGAAGAAAGCACAATCGGCTCCTAAGCGGGCGGCGTAGTCTTCCATCTCCTCCAGACTCAGTGCCAGACGGAATTTCTCGTTCAGCAACTTAATCATGAACGCGCAATCAGACGAACCGCCTCCCAGTCCGGCACCCGTGGGGATGTGCTTGAACAGGTGGATGTCAACGGGCGGTATATCATGATCCTTTTTCAGCAATTCGTAGGCTCTGACCACGAGGTTGTCTTCCGGCTTTCCTTCGATGGCCGTACCTTTCACGTGAAGCGTATAAGGAGCATCGTTATTTTCTCTTCGTGTCACTTCCAGTGCATCTTGCAGGTGGATGGGGTAGAAAATGGTTTCCAGGTTGTGGTAACCGTCGGGACGTTTTTCAATAATATTCAGGCCAAGGTTTATTTTGGCATTTGGAAATGTAATCATAAGGTCGTTTGTTTTTTCGTTGCTCAAATATAGCAGAAAGTTTCGAGAAAATCGGGATTCACGGAAAAAATCGTATCTTTGCCCCACTTAAACAAAAACAAAATGGCAGAACCGAGAAGAAATACACGTGTGGCAAAGACGGCTAAGACCAAGCCGATGGATGAGTATGGCCACCTCCAGCCTCAGGCTCCCGAACTGGAAGAGGCTGTGCTGGGTGCGCTGATGATTGAGAAGGATGCGTATTCACTGGTGAGCGAGATTCTTCGTCCGGAGTCGTTCTACGAACACCGGCACCAGCTGATTTATGCGGCCATTACTGACTTGGCTATTCAACAGAAACCGATTGACATCTTGACCGTGGCCGAGCAGTTGCGCTCGCGCGGTAACCTGGAAGAGGCGGGCGGACCGTTCTATATCACTCAGCTGAGTGGTAAGGTGGCCTCGTCGGCTCACATTGAGTATCATGCCCGCATCATTGCTCAGAAGTTTCTGGCACGTGAGCTGATTTCTTTTACGAGCAACATACAGACCAAGGCGTTCGACGAGACGCAGGACGTGGACGACCTGATGCAGGAGGCCGAAGGAAAGCTCTTCGAAATTTCCCAGCAGAACATGAAGAAGGACTACACGCAGATTAATCCGGTTATTCAGGAGGCCTATGAAATGCTTCAGAAGGCGGCGGCACGTACCGACGGTTTGAGCGGACTTTCGAGCGGATTCCATCAGCTGGACAAGATGACCTCCGGTTGGCAGAACTCCGACCTGATTATCATTGCGGCTCGTCCGGCCATGGGTAAGACGGCCTTCGTGCTTTCCATGGCCAAGAATATGGCGGTGAACAGCAAAGTGCCCGTAGCCTTGTTTTCGCTTGAAATGAGCAACGTGCAGCTGGTAAACCGTCTGATTGTGAACGTCTGCGAAATTCCGGGCGAGAAAATCAAGAGCGGTCAGCTGGCACCTTACGAGTGGGGGCAGCTCGACTACAAGATAAAAGAACTTTATGACGCCCCGCTTTACGTGGACGACACGCCTTCTTTGTCCGTGTTCGAATTGCGAACCAAGGCACGCCGTCTGGTACGTGAGCATGGGGTAAAAATCATCATCATCGACTACCTCCAGCTGATGAATGCCAGTGGTATGTCGTTCGGAAGCCGCCAGGAAGAGGTCAGCACCATTTCGCGTTCGTTGAAGGGACTGGCCAAGGAGCTGAACATCCCGATTATCGCGCTGAGCCAGTTGAACCGTGGAGTAGAGAACCGTGAAGGTATCGACGGAAAACGTCCGCAATTGAGTGACCTTCGTGAATCGGGAGCCATCGAGCAGGATGCCGATATGGTGTGCTTTATCCACCGTCCTGAATACTATAAGATTTACACCGATGAAAAAGGTAACGACCTGCACGGTATGGCCGAAATCATTATCGCCAAGCATCGTAACGGTGCCGTGGGTGATGTGCTGCTTCGTTTCCGTGGCGAATATGCCCGTTTCCAGAACCCCGACGACGACATGATTGTGCCGATGCCGGGCGAAGAAAAGAAGGCTCCGGTGCTCCGTTCGAAGATGAACAACGGTGGCGGACAGGACTTTGTACCACCTCCACCCGCAGAGATGCCTCCTATGCCCGACAATCCGTTTGGTGCGCCTGTGCCCGATGTGCCGTTCTGATAAGGAGAAAAAGTATACGGACGACTTCATTGTTATTATGAGGCCGTCCGTTTTTTATGCTTTGGTTAGTCTTGTGTATCAGGGAAGAATGGTTACCCCTATTTCTTCCGTCTCAATGAGGGCAGGAGATGCATCTGGGGTGGTCGCTTCAATTTTAATGAAACGTGCAGATTCTGGGTGGGGCAGTGCAACGGTCTGTGGAAGAGGATTATGCATGATGTTGCTGAATTCTCCATCTGCAATTACTTTTCTCCATTCTTTACCGTCCAGACTGACAAAGAACTGATAGTGATAAGCCATTGTGGGCTTTGCTTCCTCATTTAAAGGAGCATAGGTAAATGCTTTTAATGTGACAGTCTTTCCAAGGTCAATACTTAGAGGAGAAGATGATAATTTTTTCCATGTGTTTCTGGGTAAGTTATTCCAGGCCGTGGTAATTGCTTCTTCCTCCAAAGGTGCTGCGTAGTAAGCTGCCACATGCTGTATATTTGCATCTAAACGGGTCTGATTGATTGAAATTCTCAACGAGTCTGTAATGGTTTCCGGGATGCGGACCATTCTTTTGTAACCGATGGTCGTTCCGTTTCCAACAGTTACCCATTGTCCATCTTTCCATATTTCAATAGAAAAGTTTTCCACTCGCTGCCCTTTAGAGATATCTTCCTGTAGCATGACCACATTAATCGGAGCATTCGCTTTTACTGAATAAGTACGCTTGTCGCCTTGTGATGCTTTCCAGAGAGCTGTTCCGTGGAGTATTTTATTGTCTTGGAACGTTTTTTGTCTGTATTCTGCGAATTCTTTTAATCGGGCCACATCTGCTTCATGAATAAGTCCGCGACGGTCTGGAGGAATGTTCAGCAATAATACAGAGTTGTATCCTACAGACTGGAAATAAATATCCGACAAGTGTTTCAGACTTTTTACTTTTTGATTTTCTTCTTCGTGCCAGAACCATCCCGGACGAATGGATACGTCTACTTCTGAAGGATACCAGAATAATTCTGTCGCATTCTTCAGGATGTCACGACCGCCCAGGTCTGCTGCTTTGGGATAAACTCCTAATCGTGCATTATTGGATGCGGAACGGGCATAAATTCCTGGGGTAAGCACTGTAGCACTCCATTCTGTTTCCCGGCCGATTCCTTTTTCATTTCCAACCCAGCGTACATCATCTCCCATAATTGCCATTACGGCTTTGGGCTGCAATCGTTGGATTGTTTTATAAAATGCGTCCCAGTCGTATTCCTGTTTCTTTCCATTGGGGCCTTCTCCATTGGCTCCGTCAAACCATACTTCGTGCACTTCTCCGTAATTAGTCAGCAATTCGGTCAGCTGTTCAATGAAGAATTTATTATACTCGGGTGAGTTTCCATAACAGCTGGCGTTTCTGTCCCAAGGTGACAGGTAGACACCAAATTTCATGTTATATTTGGTACATGCATCACGTAATTCCTTGACAACATCTCCTTTACCGTTTTTCCAGGGTGAAGAGGCTACGGAATGTTTGGTCGTTTTAGTAGGCCACAAACAGAAGCCATCATGATGCTTGGCGGTGAGCAAGACCATTTTAAAGCCTGTTTCCTTCAAGGTCTTTACCCATTGTTCTGCATTTAGCTCGGTCGGGTTAAATAAAGCCGGATCTTCGGAACCGTCTCCCCATTCTCTGCCAGTGAATGTATTGATACCAAAATGCAGGAAAGCTGTCAGTTCCATTTGTTGCCAGGCTAATTGCTGGGGAGAGGGTACAAGGCGTGCTGCCATGGATACTTTTTCTTCCATGGTTTCTTCTCCCGAAAACGTCAGGTGCTTTATGAAATAGGATGTGTCCTGCTGGGCTTGTATGCTTGTTGTCAGACATACAAGCGCACAGGTTGCAAGAATTTGATTGATCTTTTTCATAGATTCATTATGCATAAGTTTTTATTCAATAATTACTTCATCGATGTAAATCTTGGAAGGTTGTTCTGGCCGTACATGATCATCAGGACAATTTCCAGCTGATTCTAATGTAAATTTAACGAATTGGCCCGTTATTTCATCGGTTTCAACAGATAAATTTTCAATGAAGTTTCCTTCTTTAAAAATTTCTTTGTCAGTGAAGGTCAGTTTACCAATTTCGGTGAAAGTCACATTATCATTTGAAACTTCCACTTTGAGGCTGCGTGGCTTGTGTACTCCCATCCCATAATTTGTGATACAACCCACCGTAAATTGTTTCATGCTTTCAGGTTTCTGTAAATCAATTGTAAATGAAATGGATTTTGAAAGCTGACCTGTATACCATTCAAAATCTGTATATTTTAGGCTACCTCTTAATCCGTTGACTAATATATCCATTCCTGCATCTGCATGGATAAATGGTTTGCTGGTAGCCTTGTTCCAATGAATTGGAAGTACCAGTAGTTCTCCCATTTGTTTGTTTTGTGAGAAGGTAGCTGCTTTAATGTCAGTATCTTTTTCTATAATGAGTTCTTTTTCGTATAGGGTAGAGGTTGAGGTGGGTTCTGTACCATCTGTGGTATAGCGTATTTCTACATCAGGTCGCTCACATTCTAATTTTACTTTCAATTTTCCGGTAGTTTCTGTGGTAATAGTATGTTGGATATTGAACATAGAATGGGCATATCGGATACCTTTACATGCCAAATGTGCATTGTAGTTATCCAATCCTTTCAGGAATGAATTCCAGTTTTTGGTTCCTTTGCTGACCCAGGCAATCTCTGCCAAGGCTCCCAGTCGTGGAAAGGTCAGATAGAATACGTCCTCCGGGGTGTTGCAGAATTCGGTCCACATACATGCTTGTACCCCCATGAATAAAGGCTCATATTCTGGTTTCCAATCCTTTTGTACCGGTTCATAATCGAACAATCCTTTTAAGGTGTTATTTCCAAAATAAGTCATTGGTTCAAACCATTGAGGCCCCTGGTATCTTATCAGGTATGCAACGCGTGCCGGAGTCATGATGAAACGGTGGCCTTGTGCGGCAGCTTTTAATGCGGCATTGCCATATCCTTGCCATCCTAAGATAATAGATTCTTCCGGGAGTTTACTGTTGGTCAGTTCATCCCATCCCATGACCTCCTTCCCTTTACTGCGTACGTAGTCGGACAGTCTTGCCATAAAATAGCCTTGTAGTTCTTCTTCATTTTCCAAATGCTCTTTATGTATGCGTGACTGGCAGAGAGGACATTTTTTCCAGTTAGTTTTGCGGGCTTCGTCACCTCCTAAATTAATGTATCGTGAAGGGAATAAGGCCATCACTTCGTCCAGTACATTTTGTAGAAAATCAAATGTACCCTCATTCCCGGCACAGAAAATGATTTCTGCATTTTTTGCACCAAGTCCCGGCAGAACTCCTATAAAATCTTTAACTACGGGGCAGGCAAATTCCGGATAGGATGCCAAAGCAGCATTGGAGTGAGCTGGGACGTCAATTTCCGGGATAATTTCTACTTGTCTTTCTGCTGCATAACGGATAATTTCTTTCATGTCTTCTTGGGTATAGAAACCTCCGATGGTGGCAGGTTCTTCTTTTTTCGGATTTCTCCGGTCGGGGAATGGGATGTTTTGTCTGTCTACTTTCCATGCTCCAACCTCTGTCAGTTTAGGGTACTTTTTGATTTCCAACCGCCATCCGTTATCGTCTGTCAAATGCAAGTGCAACCGGTTTATCTTGAGCATTGCTATACAGTCGATCATGCGTAACAAGTCTTCCTTTGGTAAGAAGAAGCGTGAAACATCCAGCATGAATCCACGATAGTTGAATCGGGGTGCATCTTTAATGGTGAGAGAAGGAATGCTCCATGTGTCGGTTGTCTTTTCTTTACCTTCGATAGTAGGAGGTAACATCAGTCGAAGGTTTTGCAGTGCATAGAAAAAGCCTTTGACATCGGCTGCCTTAATTGTAATTCGTTCGGGAAGGACGGTCAGTTCATAGGCATCACTTTTCATAGTGTTGTCTGTAAGGAATACGATGTCTCCTTCTTGACCGGTTTTCACTTGAGGGGTAAATCCTGCAGGCAGGGTAAATAGAGAGGCAAAGTTCTCGGCAATGATTCGCTGCTCCTCATTGCCTACAGCGATGGTGGTTTCTTTACTGAAAGAGAAGGTACCACTTCCTTTTTCCATGGATAAAGGTTGTGGTATGATGGCTACGTCTTGAGTTTGCTGTGGAGATTGACATCCCCACAAACTTAGAATAAGGCTTACCATATAAACGGCAATCCATTTTTTTGATTGAAAAAATGCCATGTTGCTATTGTTTTTTAGTTTGTTTCATTTCTTCTGCTACTACTTTCAAAAGTGTTTTAGGGTCACTTAGGGTAAGGTCTGTAGCTAAATCTAATTTATGGTGGTGTTATCCCTGTTTAGAGTACTTTACGTTAAATAAAAGAGTTTGTCTCTGTTGTAATAATGTGAGAACTTATGGTTGAAAAATGGATGATAAGGTCGTTTTATGCAGAAGATTTTATGGTTTGAACTGGGGCCCCCAAACTCTTTGGGGGCATTTATTGGCAGTTCATTCTTACAAATTATTAATGCGTGTGCGAAGAAAAATAGATTTTTTTCATGATGATTAAAGGTAGTAATTAAGGTTGGGATTGGTAGTGAATGTACTCGTATAATTCACCAATGGTGTAATTAGACAAGCTTGATTAAAGGTTTGCAAACTGCATTAATATCTGTATTTATTATTTCATGTTTTCGTCCTAAAATTTTTTATAGTTATTGTTTTCGTTTCTTTTATAATTACAAAATTGCTGTATTCAGAATAATTTTATGTTTTATAATCGATAAATGTGCTCAGATAATCGTTATAAGTATGAAAAACTATACTTGAATGGTGCAAATTAGTGAATTTTGAACATGAGTTAGACAAAAACGAACATGTAATGACTGTGAGGAATAGGATTTATGCTGCATAAATGAGGGTGATGTATGCTGGGATACTATAAATGTATTTTTAAACTTTTTTACTTTTAGCTTGCGAATGTCGAGATTTCTTGCGAATATTGCAGTCTAGTTAAAACTATGAGTGGAGATATACGGTGGATGATTTTTTTGTATGCTCTAGCTAAATGTTGTAAACCTTATGAACATCTATATAAAAAGACTTTTCTGTATTTTATTTCTTATATTGTGCTTTTTTAATCTGAATGCTGCGGAGTTTGTATTTCGTCAGTTGTCTGTATCGGATGGATTCCCTCCGTCTATTCAATATATTTATGCGGAAGATAATGGATATGTATGGATTGTGAGTAAGCAGGGCTTGGGAAGATTTGATGGATATGAATTGAAAACCTATTCTTATGAAGAAGGGAATCCTTATTCACTTCCGGGAAATCAGATTTATGCAATAGAGGAAGATAGTTTACATAACTTATGGGTCCTTTCTGATTCAGGGGTTGTAAACTATCAGCGACATACGGATCGCTTTATCCCTGTGTTGGATGAACATGGAGATACGTTTAAAGCAACTGCAGTTTGTAAATTGCCTGGCAGATTGTTGCTGGCGGGGCATAGACAAATTTATCAGTATTCTTATCAGGAAAGAAAAATACGTACGTTGCATGAAATCAAAGTGCCCTCTTCATTCTCGGTGAGAGAAATGCTGCTATGGGATGAACATACTTTGTTATGTATGGAATCCTGGAAAGGTATTTTATGTATAGATTTGCGTACTGGGGAGAAAAAGCCTTCTCCTTTCCCCGATGGAAATGACATAACACATGCCTTGATAGATGAAACAGGTAGTGTTTGGACTACTTCTTATAACAGAGGAGTTACTTGTTATGACAGGAAGGGGAATATAAAAGCAGTTTATACTACTGAAAATTCAGCATTAAGTCATAACGTCATTCTATGCTTAAGTGAGAATAATGGTAAAATATGGGCTGGCACAGATGGGGGAGGTATTAATATTATAGATTCTCGTACCGGAAATGTAACTGTATTAAAGCATTTATCTGGAGATGATAATTCATTACCTATTAACTCTATACAATGTTTATTTCAACGAAAAGGAGAGAAAAATGTATGGGTTGGTAGTGTAAAAGGAGGACTTATAAATATTCGTCCTTCTATTGTCTGCTCTTATACAGATGTACCTTTAGGTTTTAAAACAGGGTTAAGTGAAAAGGCTGTATTAAGTTTTTATCAAGAGTCTGATTCAAAGGAAATTTGGATTGGAACGGATGGAGGAGGGGTTAATCGCTTTAATCCTATTACGAAGGAGTTTGTGCATTATCCAAGTACTTATGGTGAGAAAGTCGTTTCTTTGTGTGGATATTCCCAAGATGAATTATTGATTTCTCTATTCTCAAAAGGAGTTTTCTTCTTCAATAAACATACCGGGCAAATTCGTTCTATTAATGAAAAGGGAGAAATAATTAATAAGATTGCACTATATAGTAGAAAAGGTATAAATTTATATCAGGATGATACGAAATCTATTCTTATATTATCATCGGATATACATCGATATTACTGGAATGATGGGAGAGTCCAGCAATTAAATGACAAAGGAATACCTATAGAAGGACAAGTTATTCCATTTGGTTACGATAGCCTGAAAACATATTTGTATGATTTAAAACGTATATATGCACTGGACCATCGTAACAATAAAATAGAGATTATTTATACTTCTTCAAGAAAGAATGACATAGAGTGTGTGGCAAAAGACGCTCATGGAATTTTCTGGATTGGGTTTAGTAATCAAATTTTTCGTTATGATGTGAACCTTCAGCAAGAAACCCTGCTTGAAACTCATCCGTTGAGAAATATAACGGCTTTAGTATGTGATAATCAGCAACGGCTCTGGATTGGAACAAATGAGGAACTTTTCGTTTGGCTGGATAAGGAGAAGAAACTTATTTCGTTGGATAAATCTGATGGGGCTGAAAACAACGAGTTCTTAAAGAAAGCTGTGTGGGTTTCCCGTCAAGGAGATATTTACATGGGAGGGATAAACGGAATGCTATATGTGGATGGGCAGAAAACGGATATAGAAATACCGAATCCACCTGTAATTGAGTTAGCTGATGTGATAAGCAATAACAAAAGTTGTTTGTCTGAGATTGAAGATGGATTGCTGAAGCTTAATTTTGAAAATAAGGCGTTAGCTATCAAAGTGATGGCGCACGAAAGTAATGTGTTTAGGAAAAGGGTTTACCGTTGGCATATTTACGGACACGAAGATTTTTATATCGATACAACTTCTCCAGAGATTATAATGCGTTCGTTGACTCCGGGAACTTATCATGTGTCTGTGGCATGTACAACGAAGGATGGAGTTTGGACTAAATCTTATCCCGTTTTATCATTTCGGATTCATGCTGTGTGGTATAAGACTTGGTGGTTTACCTTGTTGTGGATTGTTTTACTCGCAGGTTTATTGATAATTGGAATTCTTTATCTGCTTAATCGTAAAGAGGAGCGTTTGAGGGAGGAATTGCAGGCACATAAACAAAAAATCTATGAAGAAAAAGTACGTTTCTTGATTAACATAAATCATGAGCTACGTACGCCATTAACCTTGATTTACACTCCTTTGTGCCAATTGATGAAAAATATGTCAAAGGATAATCCTGCATATCCTACGCTTAGAAGCATTTTTAAGCAGTCTAAAAGAATGAAGGAACTATTGAATATGGTGCTGAATTTGCGGAAGATGGAGGTGGAGCAAAGTAAGCTGAATTTGAAATCATATTTGTTGAATGACTGGATAAAAGAAATTGCATCTGATTTTAAGTACGAAGAAGAAGAGAAACATATTACTTTTGTATATGAATTTTCTTCGAATATAGAATATGTGCCTTTTGATTCAGAAAAGCACATGATTATTCTTACTAATTTAATAGTCAATGCACTTAAACATAGTCCATTGAATAGTAAAATCATTTTACGGACGGAATTGACGGATAACCGGTCTGCAGTACGAATCTCTGTCATAGACCAAGGGAGAGGGCTACAAGGGGTAGATACTCAAAAACTGTTTACTCGCTTTTATCAAGGAGAGAATGAGAAAGAGGGTACCGGCATAGGATTGTCCTACTCTAAAATCCTAGTCGAAATGCATCATGGACATATCGGTGTATATAATAATGAAGAGGGGGAGCCTGTTTTTATTATGAACTTCCTTTGCATGCCGAAGCTTCCGTCATTTGTTCACCTCAAGAATATTTGAATGCTCCGGCATTGACTGGAGAGGATAAATTAATACCTGTAGCAAACTCTATAGATACGAGGAACTATTCATGTTTGTTTGTTGATGATAATGAAGGTATACGGCAGATGATGCTTGATGCGTTAAAGGATGAGTTCCGGAATTTGTACATAGCTTCTGATGGGCGAGAAGCGTTGGATATTGCGCTTAAAGAAATTCCAGATGTGGTTGTGAGTGATATTATGATGCCTGGAATGAATGGATATGAGCTTTGTCGGAATATTAAGGAGAATGTGAATATCAATCATATTCAAGTAATACTGTTGACAGCGCGTACGGATGAACAAAGTCATGTAGACAGTTATAGGACAGGGGCAGATGCCTATATGGAAAAGCCTTTTGAAATAAGCAGCTTGCTGGAGAGTATTCGTAATCGTTTGTTCCTGCGTGAACAAATGAAGGAAAGGTATGCCTTGAACTCTGTTACCGTTGAAGGCAATCAGCCAGTTTCTTCTGCAGACGATGCTTTTTTATTCAAATTGAATAAACTGATTATGGAAAATATGGATAATGAAGGATTGAATATTGAATTCCTTTGTCAGAATATGGGAGTTAGCAGGGCTTCTTTATATAATCGTTTAAAATCATTAACTTCTATGGGAGCTAATGAGTATGTGAATAAGTTACGTATTGAAAAGTCGATGGAATTGTTGCGTAATACAGAGATGAGTATTACTGAAATAGCGGAGCGTATGGGCTTTTCTTCCAGTCGATATTTTAGTACTGCGTTTAAAAAATATACAGGGATTACTCCAACTCAATTTAAGGAATCTGCTGGAAAATCTGATAATTAGATGAGGCCTGAGCCGGGCTTGTTTGTTTTCTGAATAAGCTTATTGCTTGTTTTAATTATTGTAATCTCCTGATTTTATTAGATTATTCCATCTTATTTTTATAACTTTGCACGTCATTATTTAGGAAATTACAAAATACTATTACGATATGAATATTTCTTATAACTGGCTGAAAGAATACGTCGACTTCGACCTTACCCCGGACGAAGTGGCAGCCGCACTGACTTCCATCGGTCTGGAGACTGGGGGAGTGGAAGAAGTTCAAACTATCAAGGGAGGATTGGAAGGCCTGGTAGTAGGCGAAGTACTGACCTGCGAGCCGCATCCCAATTCTGACCACATGCATATTACGACCGTTAACCTGGGACAGGGTGAACCTGTGCAGATTGTCTGTGGCGCTGCCAACGTGGCTGCCGGACAAAAGGTCATCGTAGCTACGCTGGGTACAAAATTGTATGATGGCGACGAATGCTTCACCATCAAGAAGTCAAAGCTCCGTGGCGTAGAATCAAACGGTATGATTTGTGCCGAAGATGAAATCGGCGTGGGCACGAGCCACGAAGGTATCATCGTATTGCCTGCCGATGTAGTTCCGGGTACACTGGCTAAGGATTACTATAATGTAAAGAGCGAATACGTACTCGAGGTGGACATCACTCCGAACCGTGCCGATGCCTGCTCACACTACGGTGTGGCACGTGATCTCTACGCATGGCTCATTCAGAACGGTCATAAAGCTACGCTGAAGCGTCCTTCGGTAGATGCATTCAAGGTAGACAATCATGATATGAACATCGACATCGTGGTGGAAAATATTGAAGCCTGCCCGCGTTATGCTGGAGTAGCCATCAAGGGTGTAACAGTGAAGGAAAGTCCTGAATGGTTACAGAACAAGCTTCGCCTTATCGGTGTGCGTCCTATTAATAACATTGTCGATATTACCAACTACATCCTGCACGCCTATGGCCAGCCGATGCATTGCTTCGATGCCGACAAGATTAAGGGTGGAAAGATTGTGGTGAAGACTTGTGCTGAAGGAACTCCGTTTGTTACACTGGACGAAGTGGAACGTAAATTGTCTGACAAGGACCTGATGATTTGCAACGCGGAGGAACCGATGTGTATCGCCGGTGTGTTCGGAGGTCTGGATTCTGGTACTACCGAAACTACTACCGACGTGTTCCTGGAAAGTGCTTACTTCCATCCTACATGGGTGCGTAAGACTGCCCGCCGTCACGGATTGAGCACTGATTCTTCTTTCCGTTTCGAACGTGGTATCGACCCGAACATTACTATCTATGCTTTGAAGGAAGCCGCTCTGCTGGTGAAAGAATTGGCTGGGGGTGAAATTGCTTCTGATATCAAAGACAACTATCCGAATCCGATTGCCTATTTCGCGGTAGAACTTTCATATAATTATGTAAACTCACTGATTGGAAAGGAAATTCCGGCAGAAACGGTGAAGAGCATCGTAACCAGCTTGGAAATGAAAATTGTGGAAGAAACGGCCGAAGGTCTTTCTTTGCAGATTCCTCCTTACCGTGTAGACGTGCAGCGTCCGTGCGACGTGGTAGAAGATATTCTTCGTATCTACGGATATAACAATGTGGAAATTCCTACTACCCTGAAATCAAGCTTGAGCGTGAAGGGAGAAGTGGACAAATCGGTGAAACTCCAGAATCTGGTAGGCGAACAGCTGGTGGGTTGCGGATTCAATGAAATCCTGAACAATTCTTTGACAGCGGCCGCTTATTACGACGGACTGGAAACTTACAAGCCGGAAAATCTGGTGCGTTTGATGAACCCGTTGAGCAACGACCTGAACGTGATGCGTGCTACCTTGCTCTTTGGTGGTCTGGAAAGCATCCAGCACAATGCCAACCGTAAGAATGCCGACTTGAAGTTCTTCGAATTCGGTAACTGCTATCACTTCCATGCCGAGAAGAAGAATCCGGAAAAAGTGTTGTCAGGCTATTCAGAAGAGTTGCACATGGGCTTGTGGATTACCGGAAAGCGTGTAAGCAACTCGTGGGCTCATGCCGACGAAAACGCTTCGGTTTACGAACTGAAGGCTTATGTGCTGAACATATTCCGTCGTCTGGGCGTGAACTTCGGCTCACTGGTGTTCGGTAACCTTTCAGACGACATCTACTCAGTAGCTATCTCCGTACACACCCGTGGTGGTAAATTGCTGGCTACCTTTGGTGTGGTTTGCAAGAAGATTCAGAAAGCGTTCGACATCGACAATGAAGTGTACTATGCCGACCTGAACTGGAAAGAACTGATGAAGGCCATCAAGGGCAATACGGTAAGCTACAAGGAAATCTCCAAGTTCCCGGCTGTAAAACGTGACCTGGCATTGCTGATTGATAAGAAGGTACAATTTGCCGAAATCGAAAAGATTGCTTACGAAACCGACAAGAAGTTGCTCAAGTCTGTAGAATTGTTTGACGTGTACGAAGGAAAGAACCTGGAAGCTGGCAAGAAGAGTTATGCTGTAAGCTTCATGCTTCAGGATGAAAACGCCACACTGAACGACAAACAGATTGATAAGTTCATGCAGAAGCTGATTGGCAACTTGCAGAATAAGCTTGGAGCTGTGCTTCGATAATAAGTAAATTCATTAAAAAATAAATTTAAAATATCATCCAATGGGAAGAGCATTTGAATATAGAAAAGCTACGAAGCTGAAAAGATGGGGTCACATGGCAAAGACCTTTACACGTCTGGGTAAACAAATTGCAATTGCGGTAAAGGCCGGCGGTCCGGAACCGGAAAACAACCCGACTCTGCGTTCGGTAATTGCTACTTGTAAGCGTGAAAATATGCCGAAGGATAACATCGAACGTGCCATCAAGAACGCAATGGGTAAAGACCAGAGCGATTACAAAGGTATGACTTACGAAGGATACGGTCCTCACGGAATCGCCGTATTCGTAGATACACTGACTGATAATACTACTCGTACCGTTGCCGATGTACGTTCTGTATTCAACAAGTTCGGAGGTAACTTGGGTACTACAGGTTCACTGGCCTTCTTGTTCGATCACAAGTGTGTGTTCACTTTTAAGAAGAAAGAAGGTATAGATATGGAAGAACTGATTCTGGATTTGATTGACTACAACGTAGAAGACGAATTTGATGAAGATCCGGAAGAAGGAACTATCACTATCTACGGTGATCCGAAGAGCTATGCGGCTATCCAGAAACATCTGGAAGAATGTGGCTTTGAAGATGTCGGTGGTGATTTCACTTACATCCCGAACGACCTGAAAGATGTGACTCCGGAACAGCGCGAAACTATCGACAAGATGGTAGAACGTCTGGAAGAGTTCGACGACGTACAGACCGTATATACTAACATGAAACCGGAAGAAGACGCTGAATAAGCTTTTTCTTGAAAGATAATGACGGAACGGAGTATCCGGCCGGAATAAACCGGCAAGCGGTGCTCCGTTCTCTTTTTATGTCTAACCCGAATAGAATGTGATGGCGATGAAATATAGTTATCGTACGATGGGAACATGTAGTTCTCAGATTGATTTTGAGGTAGAGAATGGCGTACTGAAAGATGTGCGTTTCATGGGAGGTTGTAACGGAAATCTGAAAGGTATCTCAGCTTTGGTAGAAGGTATGAAGGTGGATGAGGTGATTGCTCGTCTGGAAGGTATCCGTTGTGGAGGGAAACCGACCTCTTGTCCCGACCAGCTCTGCAAGGCTTTGCGGGAAACTATGGATTAACCTATAAAAAGTGGACTAAACAGCCTTACGGGGCTGTTTTTTCAACGGTTTTGAAATTGTTTGCAACAGTATTGAAAGAAGTGTCTTTCAGTGGCAGACTATCTTTGCGGAGAAAAGAATAGTATATGCCATGAAAAATAATTTGCAAAAGATTTTTGTAATCGTATGGGGGCTTTGTCTGACTGTGATGAGTGTTTCCGGACACTCGGATCAAAAGTGTATCCATGCGAATGTGCGGACAGTGCCTTACCCTCAGGAGAAAACTCCTTTATATATTAACCCTTCTGCTTTATTTGTTCCATATTCTTTAAAGGGGGAAGATAAGCTTCAGTTTGCACTTTCTTCGGATGCAAGTTTTCCTGTGCATTCTACTTTCCTTTCTTCTCCTAAACCCTGGTGTATGTATAATCCGCACCGTACACTTTCACCGGGTGTGTGGTTCTGGAAATATCGTCGGGTGAGTAGAGACGGTGTGTGTGCTGAGTGGAGTAAAGTATATCGTTTTGTGGTAGGTGAGGATGTTCCTCGTTTTGTGACTCCACCTTTTCAGACTTTTCTTTCGAATATTCCAGAATTGGGAAACCGGATTTATTGTTACTTGTCGGATAGTCTAGCTTCGGCAAGAAAGAATGTGTATGCGCATCCTGAATTTAATGATATGATAGCCCAGGCACGTATGGGACTGGCATTTAATCTGTCAACGGATACTGATCCTTATGGAAAGGTGAGTGAGATGGCAGAATTGAGTGTCAGACTGCACACGGCTTATCTGCTTTTGCAACGTCCTGTATATGCGAAGAAAATGGTACAATACGTTCGCTGGCTCCTGAAGGCACGTTTGGATGATAAACGGCTTGAAAACGACTTCTTTGCCGGTGACTTAGCTTTTCTATTGGCAAATACTTATGAGACTTGTTATACGTTTTTTGCACCGGAAGAACGGGATGAGATACAACGCCTGGTGATGCAGGTGTTCCGTGTGTATCGTTCCCGTTTGTTCGGGCATGAAGAGAATCATGTGTTTGACAACCATTTCTGGCAGTTCCCGGTACGGAAATTCATGCAAGCCGCTTTGGTATTTTATGACAAGGAGCCCCTGGCTATGGAATATTTGGAATATCTGTATGAGGTCTGGACAAGCAAGGCACCGGCCTCCGGTTTCAACAGAGATGGGAACTGGCACAATGGAACCAGCTACTTTAGTGCCAATGCGGTGACTCTGTATTACATGGCTTCCCTGTGTTCTTATCTGACAAAGACCGATTTTATGAGTCATCCTTGGTACCAGAATGCGGGGAAGGGATTGGTGTATAGCTGGCCTCCACGCTCCATGTCTGCCGGATTTGGCGATGGGCATGAAAAGACCAACGATCAGCCTTTGCGCATACGGAGTGGATTTGCCGATTTCCTGGCCCGCGAAAAACAGGATGTTTATGCGGCATGGTATTCTTCCATTAATCAGAAATATGAAACAGATTACGAGTTCCGTCTTTATCGTATGGTGAGTGGAAAGCTCCGTCCGGCATCTTCTTCCTTGCCGGCAAATGTCCCTAAAGCCGTTTGGTTTCAAGATACCGGTGAAGTGATAGCCATAGACTCTTTGGCCGATTGTACTCGCGGCATGTATCTGAGTTTCCGTTCCAGTCCGTTTGGTTCTGGAAGTCACACTCATTCTAACCAGAACGCCTTTAACTTGCATTATAACGGAGTACCGGTTTATCGTTCGAGCGGTTATTATTTGAACTTTAGTGATAGGCATAATATCTTGTCTTATCGGCATACCCGTGCCCATAATACGCTGCTTGTGGATGGTATCGGACAGGGATTTACCACAAAAGCCTACGGAAACGTGACTCGGATGCTTCACGGAGAACATATTACTTATTGTCTGGGGGATGCTTCTCATGCTTATGGTGGGGTAAGTGAATATCCTATGTGGCAGAAAAATTTTGAGGCTGCAGGATTGGAACAGACTCCGGAATATGGCTTTGGAAAAACTCCTCTGACCAAATATCTCCGTCATATTCTGGTTTTACGTCCAGGAATTGTGGTAATCTACGATGAGATGGAAGCCAGCCGGAAAGTTCGGTGGGAGTGGCTTCTCCATAGTCCGGTTCGCTTTCAGATAGATGCTTCTTCGAATACCCTGGTGAGTCCTCATCCGGAAGGAGGTTTTGTATCCACGGCCCGCTTGTTTGCTACGGAAGCTTGTGAAGTATCCCAATGTAATGAGTTTCAGGCTGCTCCTAATCCTGATTTAGCCATTCGGGGCGAAACACTGGAAAATTACTGGCATTTAACGGCTTCTTTTAGTCCCCGTAAAGTCAATCGTTTGCTGACGGTAATCACTTTAGATGAAGAAAGTGGTAAAAGTCATGTCGTTTCTGGAGGAAAAGATGGAAAGCTGACGGTAGATGGCTGGCGTATATCTGCAGAACTGGATGTCCGGAAATCCGCTGCATTGACGGTGGAAAACGCCGCAACCGGGGTAGTATTTAGCTACGGTGACAAAGATTGCCTCATCGAGGGAGAGACTTATCATCGTAAAGCGAAGGGTACCACGGTGTTGTATGACAGAATCAATGGGGTATGGAAGTGTGAAGAAGTGGCAGACCGTCCGGCATTGCCGACTACGTGTGCTGAAGAATAATAATTTAGAATAGATACATAATATCATGAGAACAACGACATTTTTATCATTTGTACTGGCGGGTGTGGTTTTTACTTCGTGTCAACCTTCTACGAAGAAAGAAGCATGGATAGAAAAAGCACTCGATGTAGCCTCTTACCAGCTGAATCTGACAGCGGAAGAAATGAAAGATTCTGTCAAAATGCCCCGCTCTTTATGGACAGGTTATACAGTCGATTTTCTGGAAGAACAGCTGGAACGCGAATCTGCTACTTTTGCCGATTCCTTATGGCCTAATCCGGCAAAAGAAAAGCTGGGAACGCTTCGTAGTTGTGACATATACGACTGGACAAGCGGTTTCTTTCCCGGCAGCCTTTGGTATGCTTATGAACTTACCGGGAATGAACGCTTGAAGGAAGAAGCCGTCCGTTATACCAACCGGCTTTATCCAGTCCGTAAATACAGAGACAATCACGACATAGGTTTTATGATGAATTGTAGTTACGGAAATGCTTTACGATTGGCTCCGAATGATTCTATCATATCCGTACTGTCAGAAACCGCTGATAATCTGTGTTCACGTTTTAATGTACAGATTGGCTGTATTCGTTCCTGGGATTTCGGTACATGGAATTATCCCGTCATCATTGACAACATGATGAATCTGGATTTGCTTTTTCATGTCAGCAAGCTAACCGGTGATATGCGTTATCGTCAGGTGGCCATACAGCATGCCCGTACGACAATGAAACATCATTTCCGTCCGGATTATACTTCCTATCATGTGGTGAGTTATAATGCTGACGGTACGGTGGAAAAGCGTCAGACACACCAGGGAAAAAACGATGAATCCGCCTGGGCCAGAGGACAAGGATGGGCTGTGTATGGCTATACTGCCTGTTTCCGTGAAACAGGAGATACTTTATTCTTGCAAGAAGCAGTACATGTGGCCGATATGATTAGAAAACGCAATACGGCTCCCGACCTGATTTGTTATTGGGACTTTGATGCACCGGTGAAAGCAGATACTCCTCGTGATGCTTCGGCTGCTGCCGTGATAGCCTCGGCTTTCCTGGAGCTTAGTACGTTCGTACCCAATGGTGAGGTTTATTTTAATTACGCTGAAACTATATTGAAGAATCTTTCTGGTCCGGCTTATCTGGCCCAAAAAGGAACAAACGGAGGTTTTATACTGATGCATTCCGTAGGCTCTCTTCCACACGGTTCGGAAATAGATACTCCGTTGAATTATGCAGATTATTATTATCTGGAGGCCCTGAAACGCTATCTGGACTTAAAAAATAAACCTTTTTGAAAGAAGATAAAACGGATTTAAAACCGATATTGGGGTAAACAACCTACTTTTGTGGTGATGATCATAACTGAAATTTAAGTATTATGAGAAATATAAGAATAGTTGTTAGTTTTCTTTTGCTTTGTCTGGGACATGCTATGCTTCTCGCGCAAACATTGACCATTACAGGAAAGGTAGTGGATGAAGAAGGCCTGGAGGTTATCGGTGCCAATATTCGTGTGAAGGGCAACGCCTCGGTAGGTACGATTACCGGTTTGGATGGCGCCTACTCCATTCGTGCGGGAGCAAAAGATGTGTTGCAATTTTCTTTTATCGGCATGGCGACGCAGAATGTACCGGTCAAAGGAAGGACGAAGATTGATGTGCAGTTAAAGCAGGATAACAAAATGCTGGATGAAGTGGTTGTAATCGGATATGGCACCTCCAAGCGGAGTGACTTGACCGGCTCGGTTGTTTCTGTAAAAAGTGATGACTTGATGAAAACGCCGACTTCGGATGTTACACAAGCTTTGGCAGGACGGGTGGCCGGTGTGCAGGTTACCCAGTCAGAAGGAGGTCCCGGTTCCTCCATTTCCATCCGTGTGCGTGGTGGTATCTCCATTACCCAGAGTAATGAACCTTTGTATGTCATCGATGGTTTCCCCAGTGAAGATGGAATGGCAGAGCTGGATCCAGGTGAGATTGAATCCATTGATATTTTGAAAGATGCTTCGGCTACGGCCATCTATGGTGCCCGTGGAGCTAATGGAGTCGTGGTGATTACTACGAAGAACGGAGGGAAGGAAGATTCCAGGCTGTCTGTCAGCTTTGACTCGTATATTGGTTTTGCCAAGATTGCCCGTAAGCTTCCGGTGCTTTCTTCCGAAGAGTTTGTGACACTGGATTATGAACGGAACCTGTATCTGAATGGAGAAGAAGGAGTCACACGTTTTCAGAATGTGTATGGCTCTTTCCGGGAAATTCAGGAGAACTATGCAGGGCGAGGGATAGACTGGCAGGAGGAAGTACTCGGACGGACTACTACCAGTCAGAACTACCGTGTCAACATCTCCGGAGGAAATAAGAATACGAGTTACAGCCTGGGCTATGCGTATTTTAAGAACCTGGGCGCCATGGTGTATAGTGGAGATGAAAAACATAATGTATCTTTGAATTTGTCTCATAAAGGAAACAAGCGACTGTCGGTGAATGCCAGGGTAAATTTTACGCAGTCCAAGGTATATGGCATGGGAACTTCCGAAGGAAATGCCAGATTCAATAAGATGGAGCACATTCTTCAGTCGCGTCCTGTGGCAGGAATTAATGGAACGGAAGAAGAGTTGCTGCAAGGAGAAGATCCGTTGTACGTGGATGATGAGTCGAATCCGATGCAGAATCCTTTGATTTCTGCCCAGCAGGAGCAGGATGACCGTATGACACGTACCTTTCAGTTGAATGGTGGATTAAACTATCGTCTTGGGAAACGCTGGTTTTTCAGAAGTACCATAGGTACACGTTACCAGATTCTGCGCCGTGACCGTTTTTATGGAGAACTGTCTTCAACTGCCAAGCGTTCCAGTATTAACGGGAGTATTCAGTATTCGGAGAATGGAAGTTTTCAGACATCCAATGTGCTGAATTATGAATATAAGACAAAAAAACAGAAATTTACGGCCATGTGGGGACAGGAATGGGTGTCACGCTGGACACGCTGGGTTGTCTCTTCAGCCACGAACTTTCCCAATAATGACATCGGACTGGATGACATGAGCCTGGGTACTCCGGGTTCAATTACTTCCAACGTGAATTATGATGATAAGTTAATCTCATTTTTTTCTCGTCTGAACTACAATTGGGGGGAGCGTTATTTGCTGACAGCTACTATACGTGCCGATGGCTCTTCTAAATTTAGTGCCAATCATAAATGGGGATTCTTTCCTTCCGTATCGGCTGCCTGGCGGTTGAGCGAAGAAGAGTTTATCAAGAAACTGAATTTGTTTTCTGATTTGAAGTTGCGTGCCGGTTACGGATTGGCCGGAAATAACCGTATTGCGAGTTATGCTTCCTTGAATCTTCTGAAGTCGGCCAGCTATCCAAGCGGAGAAACCGTATCGCCTGGTTATGCACCTTCGGGTATACCAAGTGTAGAACTGCAATGGGAGTCAAACAAAACATTGAACGTGGGACTGGATATGGGCTTCTGGGGGCAACGTCTCATTATTTCTCCGGAATTCTATCTGAACAAAAGTTCTCATTTGTTGCTGAACTCCAAAGTTCCGTCTTCTTCCGGTTATACGACTATGTTGCGTAACGTAGGAAAGACCCGAAACATCGGTATGGACCTGACCATTTCTTCGGTAAATATTCAGCGAAAGAATTTTACCTGGTCCACAGACTTCAATTTGTCGTATAATAAGAACCGCATTGAGGCTTTGTCGGGTGAAGATTATTTCCTGGAAGAAGCACAGTTCGGATTCAATCAGAACACCCATAAGATTGAGGTAGGTCGTCCTGTCGGGCAGTTCTATGGCTTTAAGACCATTGGCTTGTATCAGGTGGATGACTTTAATTATGATGCTTCTACTCAGACCTATACGCTGAAAGAGAATGTGCCTTACCGCGAAGGAGTACAACCCGGTTACTGGAAGTTTGAGGATGTAGATGGAAACGGCATTATAAACGACAATGACCGTACGGTGATTGGAAATGCCAATCCCGATTTCTATGGAGGGTTGAACAATAGTTTCTCATACCGGAATTTCGATTTAAGTGTCTTCTTTACTTTCAGTTATGGAGCTGAAGTGCTGAATGCTACAAAACTGAGTAATACGTTGGCGGGTTCAACCAATAAGAACGTACTGGATGTGGCCAATAGTTCCAACCGTTGGATGACCATCGATTCTGATGGAAATGAGGTGACAGATCCGGATGTGTTGACAAAACTGAATTCCGGTAAGACGGTTGCTCCGGTAGCCGACCTGGAGAACGGTGATTTTTATGTGCACTCCTGGGCTGTAGAAGATGCTTCATTCTTGCGATTGAGTAACCTTACTTTGGGATATACATTTCCTCGAAAGTGGATAAAGCCATGGGGAATCAGCAAACTGAGACTATATTTCACCGGCAGTAACCTGTTTATCTGGACTCCGTATGCCGGCTTTGATCCGGAAGTGTCTACCAAGGGAAATAACCTGACTCCCGGAGTTGATTTTGGTGCATATCCACGTAGCCGTTCGTTTGTGTTCGGATTGAATTTAACCTTATAATTAATGAAGCCATGATAAAGAGTTTGAAGATATTTTTGATGGGAGTGGGAACGCTTCTTTGGATGACAGCTTGTCAGGATGCGTTGACGGAGCATCCTGATTCCTATTATGAAAAAGAAGATTTTTTCACCAGCGAGGCGAAAGCCGAGATGGGAGTCATCGGCATTTATAATGTATTGCCCACCTTGTATGGCGACAGTGAAATGGCTTTTGGTGCTTCAGACGACACGTATTACGCATCGGGCACCAATACGGATAACGCTCGACGCGACATTGCGCATTATATGTTGTCTACAACCAATAAGTACGTGGAAGCTGTCTGGCAGGCCACTTATCAGGGAATTGAACGTGCCAACTACATGATAGAAGGTATTCAGGAGATGCAAGGTTTTGCAGAAAACGAGAAACTGCAATCACTGGTGGCAGAGGCAAAATTTCTCCGTGCGTTTCTTTCATTTAATCTGGTAAAGTATTGGGGAGATGTACCTTATAAGACTACATCGACCGGAAGTTATGAGGAAGCTTATCAGCCCCGTACTTCGCGTGAGGTGATTTATGATCAGATTGTGGACGATCTGGACGATGCCAAAGAAAATATGAGCTGGGCCAATGAGGCCTCTTCGCCAGAACGTGCCACTCAAGGCGCAGCCCGTGCTTTGCTGATGCGGGTATTGCTTCAGCGTGCCGGATATTCCTTGCAGATGGACGGTACAATGACTCGTCCGGAAGAAGAATTACGGCAGACCTATTTTGCAAAGGTGATAGATGAATGGGAGGCTTTCCAGGAAAACGGTTACCATGATTTCTATGAGGGAGGTTATGAAGCACTGTTCAAGTCGTTTTCGGCTGGAGAACTTCATTCGAAGGAGAGTATCTTTGAAGTGGCCTTTTATACGGTAGATGGTCGTACGGGAGCAAGGGGATATTGGGGAACGTACAACGGTCCGTTGGTCGCAGCTCCAGGAATAGAGGCTACGGAAACAGACAAGTTTATGGGGCGTGCCAATGCCTTGTTTCGCGTAATTCCGGAATGGAGAGACTTCTTTGAGGAATCGGATGTACGTCGGGATGTAATGATTTGTACGTATCAGTATGATTGGGATAAAACTCTTTACAACCATGTGAAGAAAGATAATATCAGGAATAAGAAAAACTGGTATCCTGGCAAATGGCGGAGGGAATGGATGCCTTTGGGATACAAAGACCCTAATATTACCGATGTCAATTATTGCAGCCTGCGTTATGCCGATGTGGTACTGATGGCGGCAGAGGCTTATAACGAAACGGGAGAAACTGCACAGGCCTGGAAGTTGCTTAATCGGGTACGTCAGCGTGCCGGAGCAACGGAGATAACTTCTGCTAACTATGCTTCCCTGATGAAGTCGCCGAAGGTATACGATCTTCCTTTCATAGAGGATGGAGATGAGGCCGGACGTTTTCGTACTGCACTTTATTGGGAAAGGGGCTTTGAGCTGGCTTTCGAATTACAGCGCAGATTTGATTTGTTGCGCTGGGGAGTACTGGGAGATGCCTTACAGTTGATGGCTTCAAAAACGGTGGTCAATCAGTCTGCGGAAAAATCTTTTTTGGCCGGATACAACTTTGTGTCTGGCAAACATGAGCTTTTCCCCATTCCACTGGATGAAATACAGGTGAATTATTGTCTGGAAAATAAGAATAACCCTAATTACTAAGTTGCTATGAATTATAGATTGCTTTTTATTTGTGGGGCGATGGTTCCTTTCGCAGCATGGGCGCGTCAGCATCGTCCGAACATCATTTATATCATGACCGACCAGCAGTCGGCCAACGCCATGAGTTGTGCGGGTAATGCCGACCTGCATACACCCAACATGGACCGTCTGGCCGCACATGGGGTGCGGTTTGAAAATGCTTATTGTTCGCTGCCTTTGAGCGGCCCTTCGCGTGCCTCTATGTTTACGGGGTATATGCCGGGTGAGGTCGGACTGACAGCCAACGGTACTCCGCTTCCCGATTCGTTGCGGACGGAGACTTTGGGGGATGTAATGAATGAAGGTGGATATACTTGTGCTTACGGAGGAAAGTGGCACGTACATACCAATTCGCTTCCTTCAGCACATGCCTTTGGTTTCGAGCGCTTGTATGAGCATAACGACTACGGGCTGGCGGAAGCCTGCGTGAAGTTCCTCCAACGGAAGCATGACAAGCCTTTCTTCCTGGTGGCTTCGTTCGACAATCCGCATAACATTTGCGAATATGCGCGGAAGCAGCCGCTTCCTTTTGCCACAATTGACGAGCCGGAAAGCATTGAGGATTGCCCGAACTTGCCGGACAACTTTTATGTCGCTCCCTATGACGCGGATGCTGTTGCCTACGAGAAGTCGTTGAAATATCGTCTGCATCCCACGCGGAGCTATACGCCCGACGACTGGCGGCGTTACCGAAACGCATACTTCCGCCTTGTGGAGGCTGTGGATGCCGAAATTGGAAAGATTGTCGACGAAATAGACCGTCAGAACTTGTGGAAGAACACGGTGATTATTTTCACCAGCGACCATGGCGACGGGCAGGGCGCACACCAGTGGAACCAGAAGTCGGTGCTTTACGAAGAAGTGGTCAACGTGCCTTTCATCGTCTGCCTGCCCGAAGGCAAGCACGCCGGAAGGGTGCTTCCTCAGCTGGTGAACAACGGAGTGGACCTGATGCCGAGCCTGTGCGACTGGGCAGGAGTGGAAGTGCCTGCCGGACGTCAGGGGGTGAGCATCCGTCCGATAGTGGAAAAAGGCGATGCGTCGGTTGAAGGACAGTCGTATGTGGTTTCCGAAACGGACTTCAGCGAGAACGGAGGAGGAACCATGGGATGGATGGTGCGCAGCGGAAACTACAAATACGTGCTCTACAATATGGGGCTTTACCGTGAGCAGCTCTTCGACATGACGTCCGACCGTGGCGAGATGCGCAACCTTGCCGTAGAGGAGAAGTACACGCCGGTGCTCGAGCAATACCGCCGGATGTTGGAAGAATGGATGAAAAAGCATCCGGTAAAAGGAGGGTTGCCTTATTTAAGATATATTCCAAAAGGTAAAAACTGAAAAAATTAATATCATGAGAAGGAAATACATTATGGCCGGTGCGATGCTTTACTTGTCTCTCTTGGCAGGAACGGCATCGGCAAACTCCTCGGCGCTTGTAGAGGAAACAGAAAACAGCACAGAGGTGTGGCAGGTACCTCACAAACCGAAAGGCACAAAAACCCGTCTGAAAATCCAGCCCAAGGCAGAACGGCCTGCCGCAAAGAAGGCGGACAAGCAGAAGCCGCAGGCTAAGAAGTCTGACAAGAAATCTGTTAAGAAGGTGTCTTCTTCTTCACGCTATGTGGCGATAAAGACCAATGCAGTGTACTGGGCCGGTGCCATTGCAAACATTGCGGCCGAGGTAAAGCTGCACAAGCATGTGTCGTTAGAGTTGCCGCTGGATTTCAGCCTTTGGGACATTGAGCGGGAGCACGGTGTGCGTCTCGTTCTCTTCCAGCCGGAAGCCCGCTGGTGGATGAAGGGTGTGGGTGAAGGCCATTTCGTAGGCGTGCATGCACATGTAGGAGCATTCAACGTGAAATGGAACGAAGACCGTTATCAGGTGGCAGGCCGTCCGTTGCTTGGAGCCGGACTTACCTACGGGTATTCGCTTTCGTTCGATGAGCATTGGGGTGCGGAGTTCCTCATCGGGGCCGGCTATGTCAATATGAAGTACGACCGTTTTTATAACATTGACAATGGGGCAAAGTTTGATGCCGGAACCTATAACTATTGGGGAGTGACTCGCGTGGGGGCATCGTTAGTTTACCGTTTTTAAGCACTGAAAAAGCATTATATCATGAAAAAGAATAGACTGAAAAGAGAACTCCTGCGCTGGGGAATGCTGCTGGCTTTTCCGGCACTGATGAGCAGTTGCCTGATGGAGTATCCGGAAATGACGGCAGATGGTGAGCTGGGGGTAGACCCTACATCCGTGACCGTAAAAGCGAAGATTCTGATTGACTTGAAAAGTCTGGCTGCACAGGAAACAGGCCGGCTGGCGCGTGCCGAGGATGAAGAAGCAGCCTATAGTCACCGCATTGTGGTAGCTGCGTATGAAGACCGTCAGCTGGTACAGCAGGAGGTGATTTATGAGGACCTTTCTGCCAGCAGCCGCTTGCAGACTGAGGTGCGTCTTCGTTTGCATGCCCGTCGTTACCAGCTGGTGGTGTGGGCCGATTATGTGCAGGAAGGAGAAGAACCGTTTTACGACATAGACAGTCCGGAAGGACTTGCCAGTATTATTGGTCGCGAGGGTTACACGGGGAATACGGAGTATAAGGATGCTTTTTATAGCAGTAAGGAGATTGATTTGACGGGATATAAAGACGAATGGAATGCAGAATTCCCATTGGAAGTCACTCCTGAACGTCCGCTAGCACGCTATGAACTGACTGCCACGGATGTGATGGCGTTTTTGCGGGAGTATCCTGAAGTGACGCAAGTTCGTCTGACGCTGAAATACGACGATTATTTACCCAAAGGCTTTAATGCCTTGGATGGGATTACCAAACACGCGTTTAAATATTTGCAGTATAGTCGTACGGTGTCCTTGCCGAAAGGCGGGGCTACGTCACTTCCTTTGATGTTCGATTATGTATTCGTCGATTCGGAAGGGGGATTTTCCGTTCCGGTCACCTTACTGGTGGAAGATGCGGATAAAGGGACACTTCTTGCCAGTTCCAGCTTCCGCCTGTCGTGTGCTCAGGGAGAGAATAAAGACATTCAGTTTGATTTCCTGACAACAAGCCCGGAGGATGGAGTCGGGTTCAATCCCGGATTTGATGGAGATCAGGAAGTTGAACTACCGGTGGAATAAAATGATTCAAACAAGCTATTTATAAAAATCTTAATATTATTATCATGAAAAAGAGTTTATTGTTTTCGGCAATGGCACTGAGTTTAGGGTTGTTGTCATGTAATCAGGAAGATATGTCGGATGTGGAAACTGTAACCGGTACTCCGGTAACGGTGTCTGTAGAAGTTCCCGGAGCGTTGTCCGGCAGTGAATCACGTACTTTGCCTGCAGCTCCCGCAGGCCATAAGCTTCGTTGTATTATGGTAGTAGATTATAATACGGCAGCAGATGTGCGTATGGAGCAGGTAGCCGGAGAGACGATGGTCAACGAAAAGTTCCGTTTTACCTTTACTCCGGCAGAAGAAGATTATACCTGTCTTTTCTGGGCTGACTATGTGGATGAAGGAGCAGCAGTGTCGGATGGTCAGTATACCGATAAATATTATAATACGGCCGATTTGACCAACGTGACCTATAAGGTTGCAGACAACACCGTGTTCAATAATCCTGCTTGCGATGCCTTCTTTGGCAAGAGTCTGGCAGGTTCTCCCAATGCCGTATTGAAGCGTCCGTTTGTGAAACTTTCTTTTAAAGACAAGAATCGTGAAACTGTGCAGGCTGCTTCTTCACTGAGCGTGACTTATACTGTACCTTCAGGCTTCAGTGTGAAAGATAACACGGTTTCTGGAAGCAGCAATCAGGAAATCAAACTGACTGCATCAGCTCCAGCTGATAAAGATAACGGTATTTGGTTCTATAATTATGTATTCGCTCCTGCAAATGTGAATAAGCCTGGTAATATTCAGATGACAGTAGATGAGAAAAAAGATGTGACGATAAATACAGAATCACTGGTGCTGACTCAGAATTACGACATTACGGCAAATATCGATTTTGCATCGAGCAATGACAATGTAAATGTGGATGTAGATATTGATGACGAGTTTAATGACCCTGATGCACCTAAGGTAGGCCAGTTTATGCAGAAAGACGGTACTTTCTCTGATATATATAGTGCGGAAAATTCCATTGCCATTGTGTTTGCCGCAGGTCCTAAAGGAGGTGATGTGGCAACGAATTACGGACAACCAGATGGTACGAAGATTTGGGGGTATGCTATGGGGCTGAGCAGTGTAGCACGTAAAGCTTTTACTACAACTGAGACACTACTTGACTTAACCAGTTATGGAATCGCATCTCCATGGGCTGCAGGTGATTATAATGGATATAAATATACACAACAGTTGGAGACTGCAACAGCCAGTTTAGGAGCAGCGTTGATGTCAGCATATAATGAATGGAAAACAGCTAATTCAGTGTCTGAAATAACGAATGTCAGTGGTTGGTATATTCCATCGGCTCGTCAGTTATTGGATGTAATGGGAATGACTTTAGGATATGCTGGAGAAGAAGGTATAGATGCTGTTGCTCAAAATGAACAGTTTGCATCACTTTTAGCTGATTTGATGTCGGGAGATAAATCCTGGTTTGGAACTCATACTTCTGCCTCTAATGTGATGTCTAGTTCTGTAAGTAGAAGTGGTCAGATTTTTGCTGTACAGACAAGCTATGCAGATGGAAAGGAAACTATCTCAAAAGCATTAGGAGTAGGTGTAAATCAAAGGGCTTCTACATTTGCCATCCGTCCTGTTCTTACCATATTTAAACCTGCAGAATAAATAGTATCACTTCAAATAAATATTATTCATCAGGAGTGCTTTTTCGTTGTGGTGTTCTGTTTTGGGCAGGCGGCACAGGAGAAAGCACTCTTTGTTTTTAATGAATTTTTATAGGATATGATGAAGATGAATTTTTTATATTGGACATTGGGATGCTTTTGTCTGTTAGGGTATGCTTGTGCAGATGAGGAGGTACCCGCTGCTTCACCAGAAGAAGCCCAGGAAGTTGAAATGCCCGAGGCTTGGCATGACAAGACACGTACGCAGCCTTATCCCAAACTTTCCAATGAGTTATATTTGAATCCGCCTCCACTGATTGTACCTCAGTCACTGAAAACAGGTGCTTTCCTTCAGTTTGCATTGTCGCAGGATGCCGGTTTTCCCGAAGCATCTACTCAACTTTCAGAGCAACAGGAATGGTGCATGTTCAATCCTCATGTGAAACTTGTTCCGGGGCGCTGGTTCTGGCGTTACCGGAATGTGGCTGAAGATGGGAAAGAAGAAGCATGGAGTGAACCCATTGAATTTGAGGTAAAGGAGGAAACGCCAGTTTTTGTGACTCCTGCATTTGATGATTTTCGTCAGGGACTTCCTCTGCGTCATCCTCGGTTGTATTGTTTTCTCGATCCGAAGATAGATGAGGCTCGTCGTCACGTGACATCCCACGAAGAATATCAGGCACTGAAAAATCGCGCGGAGAGTGCCTTGCAAGCCGATTATGAGTCGTTGATTGCACCGTATAGCGCTTCCCACATGGAAACGGTGGCAGCCAATGTGGAATATCTTTATCAGGCCTTTCATCTGACTCAGCGTGGAGACTATGCGCGGAAGATGGAAGAAATCCTGAATGTGCTGCTGGAGCATCCTTTCACGGATACGGAGTTGTTTGCTGAGAATTTTGCTTCTACGGACATTGCCTATAGTTTCCTGGCTCCCTATGACATGTTGTATGACAAGTTGGGAACGGATGTACGCAGTCGGGTTGAAGAACAGCTGTGGCGGGTGGCCACGTATTATTTTGACGCTTATTGCGGTATGCAGGAAAATCATATTTTCGACAACCATTTCTGGCAGCAGAATATGCGTGTATTGTTTCAGATTGCTTTTTGCCTGTATGACAAGAGTGAGTATGCCTCACAGGCTTTACGTATGTTGACGTACTATTATGAGTTATGGACAGCCCGTGCTCCGGCTTCCGGATTCAATCGCGATGGAGCCTGGATTAACGGAACGGGATATTTTGAGGCGAATGTCCGTACGTTGTTTTATATGCCCATGTTACTTTCGTATGTATCGCGTGCCGACTTTCTGCAACATCCCTGGTATCAGCAAGCAGGGCAGTCGATGGTTTATAGCTGGCCGCCTTCTTCGAAAAGTGCCGGATTTGGAGATGGCAGTGAGAAGAGAGAGGAACCAGGAAGACAGCGTGCTGCTTTTGCTGATTTTCTGGCTCGCGAAACGGGCGATGCGTATGCCGGATGGTATGCCGGAGAATGTCAGAAAGACCTCGTGCAGGATGTGGAACTGCGCTTGTATCGCATGGTAAATCCGGCTACGTATGCGACGGACTTTCCTGCTTCTGCCCCGAAACTGAAATGGTATAAGGACATCGGTGAGGTGGTGATGCACAGTAACCTGGCGTCGACGGAAAATAATCTCAGTCTTGCTTTCCGTTCGAGTACGTTCGGCTCGGGAAGTCATACGCTGGCCGACCAGAACAGTTTTAACCTGCTGTATGGAGGGAAGGAGGTATATTATCACACAGGATATTATCTGAATTTTAGCGATGCACATAACCTGATGTCTTATCGTCATACAAGGGCACACAACAGCATCCTTGTAGATGGCATCGGACAGCCTTTTTCCACCGAAGGATACGGCATGCTGCTGCGTGCAGCCGGAGGAGAACATATCGGTTATTGCCTGGGGGATGCATCGCATGCATATTGCGGCATCAGTGAAGATCCTATGTGGATAGAAAGTTTTCAGAAAGCCGGTATTGAACAGACGCCTGAAAACGGATTCGGCGAAACTCCGCTGACCAAATATCGCCGTCAGATGATCATGCTCTATCCGGACATCGTACTGATTTATGATGAGCTGGAGGCATCCCGCCCGGTACGATGGGACTGGCAGCTGCATAGCCCGACGGCATTCGAATGGGCAGACTCACAGAAACAGTTTACGTCGCATTTGCAAGATGGAGGAGTAGCTGTGGCTGCGATGTTTTGTGAGCATCCTTGTGAAGTGTCACAAACTGATCTTTTTGTGGTTCCTCCTACCTCTGTACCCAATGACCCGCAATATCCGAATCAGTGGCATTTGACGGTTTCTGTGCCAGGGCAGGCAAAGTGTCGCCTTTTGACATTGGTACAGGTAAAGCCGGATGCAAAATCTGTTCAGCCAATAACGCAGGAGGGTGACTGCCTTCTTTGTGGTCCTTGGAAAATAGAGGTTAATTTGTCTTCCGAAAAGCCGGAAAATCTGTGTGTGACGAATACGGAATGTGGAGCGGTCTATAGTTACGGTTCCTCCAGTCCGTGGCTTGGAGGAAAGCCTTATTATCGTCAGTATCGTAATTCTTCGTTGCTTTATGATGAGGTGGACGGGGAGTTTACGGTGAGCGAGATGACTGATTGCACACCGGTTTCAAGTCGCTCCGGAGCCGCCTTCTGAAAACGCAAGTACGTTTCAAACAAAACGCAAGTGCGTTTCAAGTCAAACGCAAGTACGTTTCAAGTCAAACGCAAGTACGTTTCAAACAAAACGCAAGTGCGTTTTGAAATAATGAAATGAGAAAGTATAAACTATTATTATTCAGCTGATTGCAAAAAAAGAAGATTCGACAGGTTTTTATAGGGTCGAATCTTCTTTTTTATATGTTTTCTATTTAGGCAGATAAAGCTTTTTATTTTCTGTTATAATAGAAGGCTATCGGTTCATTTTTTAATTCTTTGGGCAATTCTACGGTTATAATTCCGTTTTTGCAGGTATGCTTTACTTTACGATTTCCTTTTATGAGGCGTATGGCTCCTTTGGGTTCATTGCCTTTCCAGGTAATGGTGGAAGGCAGTGTTTCTCCTTCGGGAAGTGCATACAGCGCATACAGCGTCTTGTGGTCTTTGGAAGTCGTAAACCATACATTTCCGTCGTTATAGTGAGGAGTGATTCTGGTTGCATAGATTGCCTTTCCATAACTTTTCAGCCATTCTCCTACCTGTCGGAGACAGATGGCAGCCTTTTCTTCTATGGTACCTTGTGGAGTGGGGCCTACTCCCAGCAGAAGTGCTCCCCCTTTTGCGGTTATCTCAATCAGGTTATTGATAATGGTTTGTGGAGATTTATATATACTGTTTTTTCTCCATCCCCATCCGTTAGCTAATTGTAGATTGCTTTCCCAAGGATAGTTCAGTTGTGTGGAAGGGATTCTCATTTCAGGGGTCGCATAGTTTTCGTTGCGTCCGGGCACTGTGCGGTCTACTGCAAGCATACCAGGCTGTTTCTGGCGTGCCTTGTCAATAATCCGGTCCAGGTGGATGTCTTGTCCGTTGTCAGGACGTACCTGGCCTCCGTCCAGCCATAAAATATCTATTTGGCCATAGCGGGTTGTCAGTTCGTCTATTTGTCTGGCTGTATATTCCTGGAATTTCCTCCACCATTCTTTATGCAGTTTTATTTGATAATTTACGTTTCTGTCTGGGGTTGCCATGTCCGAATTCCAATAATATTCACAATGCCAGTCCGGCTTGGAAAAATAGGCTCCTATCATAAAGTCTTTTTTGCGGAAGGCATCAAACACATGGTAGGCCACATCTTTCTTGGGGTTATTGCTAAAAGGACCATGAGCAATTGAAAACGAAGTGGTTTGAGTGTCGAACATGCAGAATCCATCGTGGTGTTTGGTGGTAAATACTACATATTTCATCCCTGCGTCTTTCATTATGTCGGCCCATTCTTCGGGGTTAAATTCTGTGGGGTTAAAATTATTGATCTGTCCCCAGTACCATTGCTTGAATTCTTCATAATTCATTTGAGGCTGAATGGATTTGCGGCGTTTCAAGAAACGCTCTTCAGAACATAGCGGCCATGATTCGTTGATACCTTTTACCGAATATAGTCCCCAGTGGAACAATACCCCGAATTTCAAATCCTGCCATTGGTCCAGCTTTTGCAGTACTGCCTGGTCTTGAGGCCAGGTATAGGTCTTAGACATTACATGCACATCTGTTTGTTTTTTGTCTACGAACTGTTGTGCCTGTACTGTTCCGGTCGTAATGGCTAATGCCATTACGGTTCCGGTGATTAGGTTGAATCTTTTCATAAATAAAATCTATTAGTATTTGTTATTTGGCAGGTCCTGCACCGGTAAACTGAGGTTCATAGTCCGACATTTCATGTACGAGCCATTCTCCGTCAATTTTATCGTATAATACGGAAGAACCTTTTTCCAGCCGTTTGTAGGTGGTACCTCCAATCTGTACGTCGTCATTTCCCAGACTGAATGTGGCATTGTTGCGGGTATTGACAACCTGAAGTGAAGCCGGTTGTGTCGGGTCCAGTTCTGCCTGGATTTTCCATCGGCCACAGGTGAAGGTGTTTCCTTTTCGGATAAGTTCCGACATTTTCTGTCCGTCAGGAAGAATGCGAATCACAGTCAGGATGCGGTTGGCGGCACTTGGCTGGAAAGTAGCCGTGAGATGCCATTGGTTGACATATTTGCTTTCCTGCCCTTTTTTCATCTTTTTCGGGTCGGGCGGGCACACAAACTGGTCGGTCTGTGTGATTTCGCACGGCTGATTGCTGAACAGTTGTGCCACAGAAGAGAATTGTTTCTGCTCATAACGCGTGGTGAGTGTGGCATTTTTTCCGTCAATCTGGAACTGTACGGGACTATGCAGCAGCCAGTCCCAACGTACCGGACGGGATGCCTCCAGTTCATCATAAATCAGTACGATGTCCGGATGCAGCAGGAAGATGTGTCGACGGTATTTGGTCAGCGGAGTTTCGCCGAATCCGTTTTCAGGTGTCTGGGTAATGCCGGCTTTCTTGAAGTTTTCTATCCACATGGGGTATTCGCTGACACCGCAGTACGCATTGGACGCATCGCCTACTGCATAGGTGATGGTCTCACCGTTCAGCATGCGGGTGATTTTTCCGTAGGCGCGTGTGGTAAAGGGCTGTCCGATACCATCCACAAGGATGCTGTTGTGCGCCCGTGTGTGACGATAGGACATCAGGTTATGTGCATCGCTGAAATTCAGGTAGTAACCTGTGGAACGATACACCGGTACTCCTCTGAAGTGCAGGTTGAAGCTGTTCTGGTCGGCCAGGGTATGGCTTCCCGAACCGAAGGGGCTGGAACGGAAGCTCAGGAAAAGATTCCGGTTGGTATTCTGAAGGGCAGAATGGGCCACTACTTCTCCAATGTCTTCCAGCCAGAGGGCATTGCCTCGGTCTTCGGGCAATTGCTTGTTGTCGGAATAAGTCTTTTCACTACGTGCCATGCGGTAGAGACGGAGCTCAAAGTCTCTTCTCAGGTCTCTTTGGCAGTGGTTGACGTACCAGGCTGCATACGGATTGCCTGTCTCACGGGCCAGAAAATCGGCAAAGGCCAGACGCTGGCGGTCGGGTACCGGCTGACGTTCGTTCCCGTCGCCGAATCCGGCGCTCATGGTGCCTACGGGGAAGGTGTAGAGCAAGGCTTTTCCGGCATTCTGATACCACGGGTGTTTCAAGAAGTCTGTGCCTGTGAGGTAAGAGAACAAGCTGGGTACATAATACAATGTATGCGTATTTGCAGTGAAGTATCCTGTGCCGTTATGCCATTCTCCGTCGCGGTTGAAGCCCGATGCCGGAGCACGTGCGGTCCATACCTCATAGCAGTATTCCAGCATTTCGCGTGCCGTTTCATTCCGGTCGGCAAACATCAGGCCAATTTGCAGCATCTGACGGAAGCAGTGCTGCCAGTAGTGGTTGTTGAAGATGTGCGTCTCTTCATTGCCGGAACGTTGTACCATGTGATGTCCTTTGGCTACTTCGAAAATCATTTGTTCCATCTGCCGAAGTTCCTGTGGAGTAAACATGTCATGACAGGAATCGTACGCATACAGCAGGCTTTCAATCAGCTCACCGGAATAGAAGTCATCCTTCCATAGTGCCTTGTCGGTTTTTGTACGGAGCAGATGGCGGGTGTAGGATACCATCTTCTGTGCGTATTGTGTGTCGCGGGTTAGCAGCCAGGCAGTCTGAAGCCATGCGACGTATGGATTATATTTGCGGATGTAGCGATACACATTGGGGTCAGTATCGAAATTTGATTTCATGGCAGTGGCCGCACGGCTTGTCATGTCTTTGTATTCGGGATGTGATGCGATTCGCTGAGGAGCCGTTTTCAGGTCCTTCTCTAAAAAGCAATATAAGCGCGGATACCCCTTAGGCAGGTTTTGGAAAAAAGCCTGGAAAGAAGGTGTCACAAACTGAGGTTCTTCTCCGCTTATCTGAAACTTCCAGACTGGACTCCATGCTTTTTTCTCTCCCTTGTCTGTCACGGAGCGAACCCGCCAGTACCAGGTACCTTTTTCCAGTATGCGGTGAGGGTTGAACATCAGCCACGGCTTCGGAGTGTCTGTCATTGTTTTTCCGGCAGGAAAAGTGGAGTCATTACTTAACTCAAATTGTATCAGTGCCTCCGTTTTCATGCTTTTGGGAACAAGCAGGGGAGTAGGGTTTATGTACACCTGATGCTCTTTCTGCGGATAAGGAGTTTCGCGCACATTCTCATGTACTCGCACAAGAGATGTTTTTTGTGCCTGGATTTTATCCGGTCCGTACAAGATGGAGAGGCATAGGATAAATGCCATTCCATGAATAAGTAAAGAGTGTTTTTTCATTTTGATAACTACTGTTTAGGTTTTAGATGTGTTTGCAAAAATAGCTTCTACCTAAGTGTACGGACTTTCGTTTCTGTTTTAAAATATACCAAATCCGTGTTTTTCATGGAAAATGAGACAGATTTGATAATATATTCCACAGAAATGACCTTTCGGGATGAGCGAAACGCTTATTTTTGTATCTGTAAATATAAGAAGTAAAACTATGAGAATCATTATTTCCTTGATTGTTTTTTTGCTGACGATGGCCGGACTGAGGGCTGCAGATAGAATCAATTTCTTCCACATCGGGCTGGAGCAGGGGCTTTCTCAAAGTACGGTGGTAGACATTATTCAGGATAAGCGGGAAAACATGTGGATTGCAACGCATAACGGATTAAACCGTTATGACGGTTACGATTTTACGGTCTATCATCACAACGATGCCGACACGTCGAGCATTGCCAGTGATGTCATTCGTTCCTTGGCATTGGATGAGTCTGGAAAAATATGGATTGGAACGGGAGCCGGACTGTCTTTATATAATCCTGAACTGGACATCTTCTATAATTATTTGTGTGTGTGCGAAGGGAAGAAACAGCAGGTGCTGGATGTGGCTTGCCTGGAGGAAGGGAATTTGTTGGTGGCTACAGATGCCGGACTGCTGTATTTTGACAGTCGCAGCGGCGTGTTTAACAGCACGCAGATTCCGACAGAATTGCAGAAAATACGTCCCAGAACATTGACCAGATACGGGGATGAAGTATATATAGGCTCTTACCAGGGCCTGTTTGTCTATTCATTGAAAGAAGAAGTGGTGCGTACTCTTCTCACGGGAGACTACAGCTTGTCGCTCATACTGGCAATTCTGAAGGAAAAGGATGACCGCTTGTGGGTAGGTACGGAAGGAGAGGGACTGTACTGTCTGAATCCGGTGACAGGAGAATGTAGAAAATACAAGGACGGACGAGGGGGACTGAGCTCCAATTACATTCGTTCGCTGGCTTTGGATATGTCAGGAAATCTGTGGGTGGGGACATTGACCTCACTGAATGTGTACGACGAAAAAACAGACCGTTTCGTGGTGTATGACAGTAACCCGATGAAAGAGGGAAGCTTGTCGCAGACCTCTGTCCGGAGCCTGTATAAGGATACGCAGGGAGGTATGTGGATAGGAACCTATTTTGGTGGGCTGAATTATTACCATCCGCTTCGTCAGCGTTTTCATAACATTCGGAATGTACCCTATCATAATTCACTGAATGATAATGTGGTGAGCAGTATCGTGGAGGATGATGAGCGGAATATCTGGATTGGAACGAACAATGGGGGATTAAACCGGTATGACCTCGGGAAAGAATGGTTTACTTCTTATACGATGGCAGACGGACTGCTGTCGAACGACGTCAAGGTGATTTATGTAGATGAGCAAGCGAAGAGAGTGTATGTGGGAGCTCACGCTTCAGGTGGGCTGAATGTACTTGATTTGAAGACGGGACGTATCCTTAGCTTTTTGCCGGAGGAAGGCTTGCAGACGGGAAGAGGTTTTTATAGCATTCTTCCAGAACCAGACGGAGAGCTGCTTTTAGGAGCTGTAACCGGAAGTATGGTGGCTTTTGTTCCCGGCACGGGTAAATTCCGCCGGCTGTCATTTTCAGACGGCAGGTTGCTGGAGAAGCGCATTATCACTTTGTTTCGTGATTCGCGCAGCCGTATATGGATTGGTACGCAGGAAGGAGTACGTGTGTATGAGCGTAAAGGTGATGTATTGTCGGTTTGTCTGACTTTACCGGTGGGCAAAGGGCTGGAATATACCTCGGTCAATGTGATTCATGAGGGAACGGACGGAATCTTCTGGATAGGAACCCGTAACGGGGTTTATTGTTTCAATGAACAGAAGAAAGAACTGCGTCATCTTTCCGTAAATCAGGGACTTCCGGATAATGTAGTACACGGTATACTGGAGGATGCGGAAGGTCATCTATGGTTCAGTACGGAGCGCGGGTTGTCATGCTACTCTCCGTCTTCCGGCGAGTTCCGTAATTTTACGGATATTGACGGCATTCAGAGCAATCAGTTTACGTCTTATGCCTATTGCAAAGGGAAAGACGGACAAATGTATTTTGGAGGAGTGAACGGGATTACCGTGTTTAATCCGGCTGTGTTCCCGGAAAATCCTTATATCCCTTCGGTGGTGATTACGGAACTGTCTGTGCTGAACCGGCAGGTTCGTCCAGGAGATGTTACGGGAATTCTGTCCCGCCACATCAGCGAAACGAAACAGATTGAATTACCTGCCGGACAGTCTACCTTCTCATTGCAGTTCTCGGTGGCCGATTATATTTCGGGCATGCACAACAAGTTTGCTTACCGGCTGGAGGGGTATGAGGAGGAGTGGATATATACCGACCACATGAACCGCGGGGTTTCTTATTCCAATCTTCCTCCGGGCGATTATTGCTTTATGGTGAAGGCGGCCAATAGGGATGGTTTATGGAATGAGGTACCTACTCAGCTTCGGATTGTGGTATTACCGGCATGGTATGCCACCTGGTGGGCGAGACTGTGTTTCGTATTATTATTCTTGGGAATCGTAGCATTGATTTTCCGCTATTTATGGATTCGTAAAAGCATGAGGGTGCAGCTGGAGATGGAACGTCTTGACAAGGAACGGATGAAAGAGGTGAATGAAATGAAGCTTCGCTTTTTTATCAATATATCGCATGAGCTGCGTACTCCGCTGACTCTTATTGTAGCTCCGCTGCAGGAGGTGATAGGAAAAATCACAGACAAGAAAATCTTGTCGAAGTTGAAATATGTCAGTGACAGCGCCAACCGATTGCTGCACTTGGTCAATCAACTGATGGATTACCGCCGGGCTGAGTTGGGAGTCTTTCGTCTGAAGGTAAAAAAGATTATGTTGCATGCGGTGCTTCAGAACATATATCAGGTATATGCCGGACTGGCAGAATCCAAACAGATAGATTATCGGCTGGATTCGGATTTGGAAGGGAGAGACGTGTGGTGTGATGAAAAATACATTGAACTGATTTTGAATAATTTGCTGTCGAATGCCTTCAAATACACTTCTGCCGGTGATTGTATCGTGCTTCGGGCCCGTGAAATATCGGGTAATCTTCTGCTGGAAGTGAAGGATACAGGAGCAGGCATTCCGGCAGAAAAACAACGGCTGATTTTCGAGCGTTTTTATCAGGTGGATCAGGAACATGTAGGTAGTGGAATCGGTCTGTCGCTGGTGAAGCGTCTGGTAGAATTGCATCACGGCACGATTGAACTGGAGAGCAAGCCGGGCGAAGGATGTGTTTTTTCTATTGTATTGCCTGCTTTGGAAACGGCTTATGCATCGGAAGAAATAGAGAACGTGGCTCGGGAAGGTTCGGAAACTTACCATTACTCAACAAATACATCGGAGATGTATCTGATGGATGCCGGGGGTGATAGGATAGAGGCCGGAGAATCAGTGGAACCGGAAGATGTGGAGGAAGGGAAGAAGTCGTGTGTGTTGCTGGTGGAGGATAATGCCGACATTCAGGAATATTTGTCTGAAGGACTCTCCGCGTATTTCCGGGTATTGCGGGCCAATAACGGGAAGGAAGCATTGGAAATATTGGAAGAAAATGAGGAAGTCAATCTGATTCTTTCGGATGTCATGATGCCAGTGATGGACGGAATAAAGTTGTGCAGACAGGTGAAGCGAAACTTGAAGTATTGTCATATCCCTCTCATCATGCTTTCTGCCAAATCGGATGTGAAAGACCAGTTGGAAGGTTTGCAGACAGGTGCGGATGATTACATACCGAAGCCTTTCTTGCTGGAAATGGTGGTTGCCAAGGTCCGTAACCTGCTCCGTACGTATCGGCAGGCCGTGGAACATTATTCGAAATCCATGGAGATTGAACCGGAAAAGGTGGCATTGAATCCTTTGGATGAAGAGTTTTTGCGCAAGGCGATGGAGGCTGTGAAGCGTCATCTGGATGACATCTCTTTCTCTGCCGATGCTTTTGCCAGTGAAATGAATATGTCACGCTCGACCCTACACTTGAAAATGAAGGCTGTAACAGGAAAAAGCACAATGGATTTTATTCGGAAAATTCGCTTTGGAGAAGCTTGTAAACTGTTGAAGGAAGGGCGTTACAACGTGACGGAAATCAGTGAAATGGTAGGCTTCAATACACCGTCTTATTTTGCAACGAGCTTCAAAAAGTATATGGGTTGTCTTCCGTCTGAGTATGTGAAGACGGGAGAATAAAAATGTAGCCCCACAAGAATCACAGCGGGGCTACAAATCTTATTTAAAGTGTTAAAGTGTCTCTGAGAGCGAGGACAGCAGCATAATGAGCAGCACAGCCGCAATGGCCAGTGAAATGAAGGTAAAGACAGCTAGGAAAACGGTTGTCTTGACAAATGTACGTATCCATCCCCGGCGGTATACCGTGTGCAGGGAAATGTAGGTGTACACAAACATGCCTGTTACGAAGATAAGTAGAGTATACATCGGCATATTTCCTTTAAACGATTCCATAAAAGTGTCACTTGTCAGCACGGGTACCAGTGGAATAGGAATCAGTATCAGAAACACGGTGTTCAGGTGGATGGCATGCACGAAATGCCACATGTAGGGGAATTGGGCTTTCCGGAACATTCCTTGTAGAAGCCAGGCAAACAGAGGCAGAAGGAACATCATGTAGAGCGGAGTCCATTTGGACAGGTCTCCAAAAAACTGGTTGAGAAACGACTCCTGACGAAGTTGCTGTGCTTCATCGCTTTGGTCTTCTTTCCATTCGTATACGGGAGTTAGGGCGGTACCGGTAGAGTCTACCTGAAAGTGGCGTGCGGCTTGCAGGGATTCAGAGGTAATCTCTTCTTCCTCGACAAAGTCATCCAGGTACTCACCCTTTACTTTTTTGAGACTCAGAATGGTATTCAGGTCTTTTTGTCGGAGAGTGGTTTCATGCAGGCAGGAGTCGGCCACGATTCGGGGCATTCGCACGTAGGAAAGAGAGAAGCGGTCGTCCAGTTGTTGTACCTTGAACAATTCCTCGGCCTTTTCTACTCCTCTTTCCTGAAAAGCTTTCACTAACTCAGGACCTTGGTATACATATACGCATGTATCGGGCAGGGTCGCAGACGATTTGAGTTGTGCTACGATTCCGTCGTTGATATTGAGGGAGCTTACGGCCTGCAATGCCTGATTGGCTTTGTCGGAAGCTATCATAAAGAAGAGGGTAAAGAAAACGACGGAGATACACATATAAAGCCGGAAAGGATGTACGTAGGAATTGATTTTTCCGGCATTGAATTCGTTGGTCAGGAATCCGGGACGGGTGAACATCAGCCACAAGGTTTGCCAGATTTTGCTATCAAACTGATAGACATTTTCAATGTATTGTCTGAGGTATTTCCAGAAAGGCTGGTAGATGTCGAGTGCATATTGTCCGCAGCAATGGCAATACATTCCCTCCAGCTTGGTACCGCAATTCTTGCAATAGGTGTACCCGGGTACAGTTTTTTTACGTATTCTCCGGAGGCGTTTCAACTCGATGAGGCGCATTACCCGGCGCTTTCGTTCTTTCAGTCTTTGCCGCATCCGGGCGAAAGGAGTCTTGTGGGTTTCTTCTTTGTGTGTGGTATTTTCCATGTCAGTAGAAATGTAATATAAATGATATTTTGACACAAAAGTACGTCCGGAAAATGAATTTAGCAAGTTTTTCTGAGAGGAATTGAAAATGCTGGCATTCGGATTTAAGGAAATAAAAAAGTGATATTGTTTCTCTTGAAGCATGTCTCACAGAAACAATATCACTCGGTGAATGAACAAACAGGAGGTCTTTCACCCGTAAGTTTATCCAATCTTGCTTATCTTCTTTAATTTTTCTTCGTCAATGAGCTTGATTTTTCGTCCGTCAATAATAATCAGTTTTTCGGCGGCGAAATTAGACAGAGTTCGGATGGCATTGGATGTGGTCATGTTGGAGAGGTTGGCCAGGTCTTCTCTGGAGAGATAGATGCTCAGGGTACACTGGTCTTCTTCCACACCGTAGGTATCTTTCAGGAAAAGCAATGATTCAGCCAAACGTCCCCGAATATGTTTCTGAGTCAGGTTGACTGTTCTTTCATCGGAGATGCCCAGGTCTTTCGACAACTGTTTGATGAAAAACATGGCAAGCTCCGTATTTTCCATAATCAGCTGCACGATGATGGGCATGGGGATCAGGCACATGGTACATGGCTCAAAGGCTGCAGCAGCGGTCACGAAATTTTCTTCGGCAAAATAGGCACGATAGGCAAAGTATTCTTTGTCCTTTATTACTCGGATAATTTGGCTGCGTCCCCCTACGCCGTCCTTGTAAATCTTTACCTTTCCGTTCAGCAGGCACATCAAATTCTCCGGTGTTTCACCTTCACAATAAATCGTTTCGTTCTTTTTGTATTTCTGAATCGTAAAATTCTGTGCCAGCAGTTCGCGTTGTTGCTGTGTTAATGGTTGCCATAAATCTGGTATACTTTCGGCAATCTCAGCTTCTGTTAATTCCTTTTTTACCATAAAATGTTCCAAAACCATGTTATTAAGCACAAAGGTACGAAGAAAAATTGAAAATATTCTTTTTTTTCATCATAAAAATGGCCTCAGATAAGGGCTTTGTTATATATTTGCTGTGAATATGCGAAAACTGAAAGGCTTATATGAGGCTTTGTGGGGAGTGCTGGTATTGTGCTTGCTGTGCTGTTTCCCACTGCGAGGGGTGGCGCGCGACAATGCTCCGTACCTTCCGAAAAAGCCTGTCGTGGCCGATTCTATTTTGGATTACATGTTTCATTCTGCGTCCATTTATTCGCGTGAGGTGAAAGGATACAAGGGCGATTTGTATCTGAAAGGTCATCTGAAAGTACACAAGCAGAACCGGATTATCAAGTATGTGCCTTCCATGTTTCGTCTGGAGAAGGGTATAAATGATTATTTTCATGAGTCTATCAGTGAGCTGCAATATACGGCTCCTGCCATTTACGACCGGAAGGTCAGGGCAATATCTACGACCTTCCCCAGCACCAGGGGGCAGATATTCGACATTATGGACTACATGAAGTTCAATATTTATGCTCCTTCGCTGATGGGCAACAGGATACTTTCGCCGTTGAACAGAAAGGCTCAGGTGCATTATCATTATTTGCTTGAAAGGGTGGAACACCGGTTGGGAGGAGAATTGTATTGCATTCGTGTCGTACCCCGTTATCGGAGTACGCAGTTGGTGGAAGGTTTTCTGTGGCTTTCATCAGCCGACTGGACTATCCGAAGAATGAATCTCAAGGGACGTTATGACTTGGTAAGGTTCCAACTGAGTATGCAGATGGGTGAGGAGGAAGATACAAAATACCTTCCTGTTTTGCTGAATCTTGATTTGAACTTCAAATTCCTGAAGAATCATCTGGAGATGAAGTACACGGGGTGGATGAAGTATTCATCGGTCGTTTATCGTAAGCCGGGGGAAGAATGGATTGTCAAGAAAACGAACGATCATAATCTGTCGAATTCTTATACTTTGTCGTGTGATACCAGTCGGCTCGTGGTGGAGCGTGACTCGTTCAACCGTATCCGGCCGATTCCTTTATCTGCTTATGAGGATTCGCTTTACCGTTCGGCGGATGAGCGGCGATTGAAGCGGGAGGCCGATACGATAAAGGCAGAGCCTACGAAACTGAAGAAGAACATGGTGTTCTTGGGGCAGCTGGGGGATGCCTTGATTAGCAGCTATGACATTGACATCTCTAAAGTGGGAAGCATCAACTGCTCTCCGATTATCAATCCCTTATTAGTGAGTTATAGCCACCGGAACGGAATATCCTATCGGCAGGTATTTAAGTACAACAAGCTTTTCCATGATGGGCGTTTGCTACGTATTGTTCCTCAGATTGGTTATAACTTTACAAAGAAAGAGTTTTATGCCAAGGCGGATATGGAATATATCTACAATCCTCGGAAACTGGGCTCCATTGAAGTACATGGAGGAAATGGTAACCGAATTTACAGTAGTGTGGTGCTCGACCAGCTGGAGCAGATTCCGGACAGTGCATTTACCTTCGATGGACTTGAATTGGATTATTTTAAAGATGTATACGTAGATATATCGCATAACATTGAGTTGTGCAACGGACTAAAGTTAGGCACAGGTTTGGCTATGCATTGGCGGTATACCAAGAGTACGCCGGAAGTAGAGGCACGTGTACGTTCTAATTATAACAGTTTCGCTCCCCGTATTCGTCTGGAATGGACACCGGGCATGTATTATTATATGAACGGCAACCGAAAGATAAATGTCGGTTCTTTCTTTCCCACCTTTATGCTGGATTACGAACGGGGTATCAAGGTTCTGAAGAATTCCGGTACATACGAGCGAATCGAAGGCTCTGTAGAACAAATCATTCGTTTGAAGAATGTGCGTTCATTGGCTTATCATGTGGGAGCCGGTATGTTTACCAATCAATCGGATATGTACTTTGTGGATTATGCGCATTTTGCCAACTTGAATCTTCCCCAGGGTTGGAATGACGATATTGGAGGTACATTCCAGATGCTGGACGGACGCTGGTACAATGCTTCCAGTCATTACATACGGGGAAATCTGACCTTTGAGGCACCTTTCATCCTCTTATATCCGGTCACCCGTTTGTTGTCGTTCGTACAGAAGGAACGTATTTATGCCGGCGTTCTTTTCATGCCGCACCTGAATCCTTATCTGGAATTCGGTTACGGCTTTGCTACCCACTTGTTTGATGTGGGTGTCTTTATCGGAAATGAAAAAGGTAAATTTACCTCCGTGGGATGTAAATTTACCTTCGAATTATTCAATAAATAAATATAGTTGCGCTTATACTAACTCGTCCGAAGTATATCCTTGCGGAAGTGGACGACAGTTATATCCAGAAGCCATGATTTCACCGTAGGCTCCGGCAGAACGAAGTGCAATCAGGTCACCGCGGTGTACCTTGTTCAGGTCAATGGCTTTTCCGAATACATCCGATGATTCACAGATAGGACCTACTACATCGTATGCTTCTGCAGGTTCTTCCGAAGTAAGGTTCTCAATCTTGTGATAAGCCTGATACAAAGCCGGACGAATCAGGTCGGTCATACCTCCGTCTACGATGGCAAACTGTTTGTTGGTACCTTGTTTCACGTAAATGACTTTAGTGATGAGGTTACCACACTGACCTACCACTGAGCGTCCTAATTCAAAGTGAAGCGTTTGCTGCGGACGCAGGCGCAGATGCTTGTGATAAGTAGCAAAATATTCTGCGAAGTCAGGAATCGGCTGGCGGTTGGGGTGTGCATAGTCAATACCTAAGCCGCCTCCCACGTTGATATGTTCCACGATAATCTGACGGGCAAAAAGTTTTTCCTGTAATTCGTTTACACGGTTACAGAGTGCCACGAAGTCGCCCATATCCAGAATCTGTGAGCCGATGTGGAAGTGTAATCCTACGAACTTCACGTTTTTCATCTCCAGTGCCAGGTCAATCACACGGTCCATGTCCTGTATACTGATACCGAATTTATTCTCTGCCAGTCCGGTAGTGATGTTGGCATGCGTATGAGCGCCTACATCCGGATTGATACGGAAAGCCACGCGGGCAATTTTGTTCTTTGCTGCAGCCAGTTCGTTGATGACTTCCAGTTCAGGAATAGACTCTACATTGAAGCAGAAGATATCATAATCCAGTCCTAAATTGATTTCCTTGTCTGTTTTCCCCACTCCGGCATATACTATTTTGCTGGCAGGGAATCCGGCCTTGATGGCAGCTTTGATTTCTCCGCCGCTTACGCAGTCAGCTCCCAGTCCGCTTTCACGGATGATGCCTAATATTTTAGGGTTGGCATTGGCTTTCACCGCATAGTGCACACAGAATTTATTGTATTTTCCTGCTTCTTCCTTGATTTTATTCAAGGTTTCACGAAGCAGATTTGTGTCATAATAATAAAATGGCGTTTCCAGTTTTCGGAACTGCTCTATTGGAAAATTAGCTTTCATAAAATGGGTTTAGTTGTGATTGTTGTTATATTAGAAGAATAAAAAAGGCGGTGATGCGGTTTTTACTGACCGTATCCTCCGCCTTTAGCTTTTATAAAAGGTTGCTTTTATTTTTCTTTACCGTTGAAAAGCACGTTGCTCAATGACTGTAAAGCTTGTTTTTTGTCCGATTCACGAATCAGGAAAGAGATGTTATAGTTGCTTCCACCGAATGAAATCATACGTACCGGAATATCACGCATTGCATCCAGTGCCTTTGCTTCGAAACCTACGTTTTCCCATTCCAGGTCGCCCACTACACAGACGATACACATGTCATGGTCTACCGTTACTGTACCGTACTTCTTCAGGTCGTTTACGATTTCGTTCAGGTGTTTTGTGTTGTCAATTGACATGGATACACCCACTTCTGAAGTACATACCATATCAATCGGAGTCTGGTAGCTTTCAAAGATTTCAAAGACCTTGCGGAGGAAACCGTGAGCCAGCAGCATACGGCTTGACTTAATCTTAATAGCGGTGATATTGTCTTTGGCAGCTACCGCTTTGATTTTACCTTTTTCCGTATCGTTAGAAATTAGTGTACCCGGAGCTGTCGGTTCCATGGTGTTCAGCAAACGTACCGGAATGTTGGCATATTTAGCCGGCTGGATACAAGTCGGGTGCAGAATCTTCGCACCGAAGTAAGCCAGTTCAGCTGCTTCCTCAAAGTGAAGCTGACGTACCGGAGAAGTCTTGTCTACCACGCGCGGGTCGTTGTCGTGCATACCGTCGATGTCTGTCCAGATCTGGATTTCAGAAGCATTGATGGCAGCTCCAATCAGAGAAGCCGTATAGTCACTTCCTCCACGCTGCAGGTTGTCGATTTCACCGTATGCGTTGCGGCAGATAAATCCCTGAGTGATATAGATTTCATAACCCGGGTTTGCTTCCAGTTGTGCCGACAGTTTTTCGCGGATGTAAGTCAGGTCCGGTTCGCTGTTCTTGTCAGTGCGCATGTATTCCAGTGCCGGAATCAATGTGGCGTTTACGCCCTGTTCGCACAAGTAGTTAGTCACCATGTTGGTAGAGATGATTTCTCCCTGAGCCAGGATGACTTTTTCTTCAAATAAAGTAAATATGTCTTTCGTGTAAGAACGAATGTAATCGAATACAGATTTTACGAAATCCAGTGTTTTCTGTTTATATTCTTCGGTAGAATACAACTCATCAATGTGCTGTTTATATTTCGCTTCCAGTCTATTGATGATTTCATTTGCACCTTCTGGATTTTTCTTGTACAGATAATCCGAAATTTCAACTAATGTGTTAGTCGTACCTGACATGGCAGACAGGACTACAATTTTCTGTTCGCCGTCAGTGATTAATTTGGCCACATCCTTCATTCTTTGTGCAGAACCCACAGATGTACCTCCAAACTTTAAAACTTTCATTTTACGTTTCGAATTTTAAATGTTCTATAATTAATTAATTTCGGGAGCAAATGTAATAATAAAAACCCTATTTTGAGGTCATTTTGGCAAAAATCCTTTTACTCCTTTGTCTTTTTTATGAATTTGTCGTTTCCGTGAGACGGTGATGTTCGCATTTGTACACTTTTCCGGGATATTCCGAAAGCAAGTTGAGGTTGTGCGTGGTCATCAGAATGGCCGAGCCCTGACGGCAGATGTCCTGTAATAATTCCACGATGCGCCGTCCGGTTTCCACGTCCAGATTGCCGGTCGGTTCATCGGCCAGAATAATTTCCGGTTTGTTCAGTATGGCCCGGGCGATGACGATGCGCTGCTGTTCTCCGCCGGAAAGTTCGTTAGGCATTTTGTACCCCTTGTTTTCCATGCCAACCTGCTGTAACACTTCTTCAATTCGCCGTTCTATTTCGGTACGGTTTTTCCAGCCGGTAGCCTTAAGCACGAATTTCAGGTTTTCGTGCACGGTACGGTCGGTCAGCAGCTGGAAATCCTGAAACACGATGCCGAGTTTCCGGCGCAGGGTAGGGAAGTCCTTCCGTTTCAGGGTGCGCATGGCATTTCCCAGCACCCATGCTTCTCCGGCATCAATCTCCACCTCACCGTAGATGGTTTTCAGGAGGGTAGACTTTCCGCTGCCCACCTTTCCGATGAGATAGACAAATTCGCCTTTCCGGAGTTCCAGATTTACGTCAGAAAGAATCTCCTGTCCTTGCAAGCTTACGTTTACGTGCTGGTAAGAAATGAGTGGTTGTTCTTCCATATATAGTGATTAGTGTTTTTTCCAGGTGGCGCTGTGACGCTCTTTCAATTCACGGGCTAAGTCTTCAATGCGGTAGCCTTTGTATGTAAGCAGCACAATCAAGTGGTAAAGCAGGTCGGCTCCTTCGTAAATCAGGCGTTCATCGGTTCCGTTGCAGGCTTCGAGGATGGTTTCTACAGCTTCTTCACCTACCTTTTGTGCCATCTTGTTGACTCCCGAATTGAACAGGCTGGTGGTGTACGATTTCTCCGGCATTTCCTGACGGCGACGGTCGATGAAATCCTGCAACTCTTTCAGGAACATGATGTCCTGCTCGTTTTTGTCTCCCCAGCAAGTATCTGTGCCCTTGTGGCAGACAGGGCCTTCCGGATGTACCATGATGAGCAGTGTGTCGTTGTCACAGTCGGCCTTTACCGAAACCACGTGCAGAAAGTTTCCGCTTTCTTCTCCTTTGGTCCACAGACGGTTTTTGGTACGGCTGAAGAAAGTCACCTTACCCGTTTCCATGGTTTTCTCGTAGGCTTCCTTGTTCATGAATCCCAGCATCAATACTTTTTGCGTATAGTTATCTTGGATAATGGCCGGAATCAAGCCATTCATTTTTTCAAAATCCAGTTCCATAATCTTACTTTATATAATATAGTTAGTTTAAACAGTTATCTACGCACGGCGATACCTTCTTTGCAAAGGTAATCTTTTAATTCGGGAATTGGAATTTCACCGAAGTGAAAAACACTGGCAGCCAGGGCGGCGTTAGCTTTTCCTAACGTAAATGCGTCACGGAAATCCTCTTTCTTGCCAGCTCCTCCGGAAGCGATGACCGGAATGGTCAGCCGGTCGGCCAGTTCGGCAAGTGCTTCGTTGGCATATCCTTCCTTTACCCCGTCGTGGTCCATGCTGGTAAACAAGATTTCCCCGGCTCCGCGGCTGTTGGCTTCTTCCGCCCATTCCATAAGGAAACGGTCAGTCTCGAGTCTTCCTCCGTTAAGGTAACATTTCCAGCCTTGCGGGGTTTGTCGGGCATCAATGGCCACCACACATACCTGCGAACCGAAATGGCGGGCGATGTCATCGATGAGCTGCGGGTTCCGGATGGCCGAAGAGTTGATAGACACCTTGTCGGCTCCGGCATTTAGCAGACGTTCCACATCGCTCAGTTCATGAATACCTCCTCCCACGGTGAAAGGAATGTTGATTTCCGCAGAAATGCGTTTCACCAGCTCTGTAAACGTTTTCCGTCCTTCGTGGCTGGCTGTGATATCAAGGTACACCAACTCGTCGGCTCCTTGTTCGCTGTAAGCCTTTCCGAGCTCCACCGGGTCGCCCGCTTGTCGCAGATTGACGAAGTTGGTACCTTTCACCGTTTGTCCGTCTTTGATGTCAAGACAGGGTATGATTCTTTTTGCTAACATAATCCGTTTCTTAAGTTAAGAGTTAAGGAAGAAAAGCTTTCAAGTCCTGCAGGGTGATACGCCCTTCATAGAAAGCTTTGCCGAATACCACTGCCGGAATACCTGCTTCGTTCAGTGCTTCAATGTCCTTCATGCCGCTGATGCCTCCGCTGGCTATCAGATGCAGGTCGGGGTGCGCCTCCATGATTTGCTTGTATAGCTCTAAAGACGGCCCGTTGAGCATCCCGTCGCGAGAGATGTCCGTACAGAGTACCTTTGCGACACCTTTCTTTATATAGTCATCCAAGAACGGCATCAGCTCCAGACGGCTGCACTCCAGCCATCCGTTGACGGCTATTTTCCCGTCTTTGGCATCCGCTCCTAAAATAATCCGTTCACTGCCATATACCTCCATCCATCGGTTGAACGTATCCGGCTCTTTTACGGCGATGCTGCCCAGCGTTACCATCTGCGCTCCGCTTTCGAAGGCAATGTGCAAGTCTTCATCGCTTTTGATGCCTCCGCCAAAGTCAATGACCAGCGAAGTCTGTCCGGCCAGTGCTTCCAGTACCTTATAGTTTACCACATGCTTGGAAGCCGCTCCGTCCAGGTCGACTACATGCAGGCGATGGATGCCATGCGCTTCAAACATCTTGGCCACTTCCACCGGATTCTCGTTGTAAACCTTTTTCGACTGATAATCGCCCTGAGAAAGTCGTACACACTTCCCGTCGATGACATCGATGGCTGGTATTAGTTCTATCATATTTTATATAATGTTTCGTGATTAGAGATTCAAAAAGTTGCGTAGGATACATTCTCCCACCTTTCCGCTTTTTTCCGGATGAAACTGGGTGGCATAGAAGTTATCCTTGTGCAAGGCCGCACTGAAAGGGGTGATATAGTTGGTTGTGGCCGCTGTAAATTCGTTGACCGGCACATAGAAACTATGCACGAAATACACGAACTCTTCTTCTTTCATACCTTGAAAGAGCGGGCTGCGGAGATGTGACAATGTATTCCATCCCATGTGAGGAACTTTCTCTTCAGGATTGGTCGACTGGAATCGCTTGACTTCCGCATCGAAGATTCCCAGACAGTCCGCATCACCTTCTTCCGAATGTCGGCAGAGCAACTGCATCCCCAGGCAAATACCTAATACTGGTTGTTTGAGCTCTTTGATGAGAAGGTCCATGTGGCAAGCTTTCAGGTAATCCATGGTGGTACGTGCTTCGCCCACTCCCGGGAAAATCACCTTGTCGGCACTGAGCAGTGTCTCCTTGTCGTTGGTGATGACAGGTTCCATACCCAGTCGCTTCAGTGCACAATCCACCGAAAAGAGGTTGCCTGCATTATATTTTATGATTGCAATTTTCATTCAGTGCTGTTTTTTTGTAGAAAAAATAGTTTTTGCAAAAGTAACGAATTATAAACAATCTCCTAATAAAAGCGACAAAAAGTTTGTCTGTGATGGTGGTTTTCTGACAAGGTTTTTGTAAGAAGCTCCTATGCGTGGCTTTCTAAAAAATGAGGCGTAAAACTTTTTTGAATATTTTTCCGGAAAGCTATTGCAGATTCAAAAAAAAGCACTACCTTTGCATCGCAATCGAGAGAGATAGCAACGAAAAACTTAATGGTGCGTTAGTTCAGTTGGTTAGAATACATGCCTGTCACGCATGGGGTCACGGGTTCGAGTCCCGTACGCACCGCAAGCTTACAAAGCAAAATTAGGAAAAGCTCTGATTCACAACAGAATCAGGGCTTTTTTGTTTCCGGGCGGAAGCAGAATATAGCGTTTCTACGAAGTTTGTCAGGTGCAAATTCAGGG
>UMCI01071907.1_pt1 | contig 84630 bp, 62 predicted proteins | sample 1964211 | NCBI WGS metagenome assembly UMCI01 (sample SAMEA4835966, study PRJEB28245) | human gut metagenome | biome: gut microbiome; material: fecal sample | place: Denmark | collected 2008 | reverse complement strand
TTTGCCGAAAAGACACGTGTATCCGCTTGTGAAGACTGGTTCTGAATAAGCTCTGAAATCGTGAGCGTAAAGGAGGATAGATATGGTTTGTAAAAACTGCGGAAAAGAACTCAAAGACGATGCGAAATTTTGCGATCAGTGCGGTACGAAGGTAACAGAGGCTGATTCTCCGGAGCAAATTCCGGAGAACAGTGAGAGCACAGCGCCTGCCGAAGCAGCGGTAACAGCAGAAGAAACCGCTGCAGCGCCGACCGGTGCCAAAGCCAAAAACAAAAAGGCTCTGCTGATCGTGGTGATCGCTGCTGTGCTGGTGGCAGCCGGAATATTCACCGGCTTGTACATGACCCATGTGATCTGTTTTCACAAGTGGCAGGATGCCACCTGTACCGAACCAAAGACGTGCACGGTCTGCGGAAAAATTGAGGGCGAAGCACTGGGGCACGATGCGTCAGAGGTGACCTGCACCGAAGATTCCGTGTGCCGGAGATGCGGCGAAGTTCTGGAAAAGGCGGCTGGACACCAGTGGGTCGAGGCGACGTGCCAGAAGCCCAAGACCTGTTCCGTTTGCGGTGCAACCGAGGGCGAAGTGGCAGAGCACCAGTGGAAGGATGCCACCTGCACAGAACCCAAGACCTGTTCCGTCTGCGGTGCAACGGAGGGAAAACCCGCAGGGCACCAGTGGAAAGATGCCACCTGTACGGAACCGAAAACCTGCACCGTTTGCGGTGTTACTGATGGAAAGGCACTGGGGCACGACTGGAAGGAAGCCACGCTGTCCGCACCGAAGACCTGTGCAAGATGCGGGGAGACTTCCGGCGAAAAGCTGAAGCTGACTTCGCTGGATACACCGTCGATTTATACGGTAGTCAAGGAAGTTCCGGTTGCCTTGAACGGAATGGGAAAAGAAATGTATTCCGGAACGCACAGCTGCGACGTGGTCTGCTGGGATGCAATTCCCAATGCCGATGGCTATGAGGTGTCCTATGTCAAACATTATGGATATGAGTCAGAGGGAACAGCGACAGTATCGAACGAAATGCAGAAGGTCGGAACGAATACCTTTGTCTTTGGAAATTTGACGGCACACAATGAGAACGAGTACAGTTCAACACAGCTGGAACATCTGGCAGTCAGAGCATATGCCAATACCGACGACGGCGTGATCTACAGCGAGTGGAGCAATGAGATCACAGCGATATGGGAGTAAGAGTCCGCTTTCAAAAGCGTGAGAATCGAAAAGGAGCGTTGCAATGTTTTGCACAAATTGCGGAAGACAGATAGACGACACGGCGAAGTTCTGTGACTACTGCGGAACGCCCGTCAGTGACACAGACGATGCCGAACCGGCGCAGGATCGCATCAGCACCAGCCCGGCTGCACCGCAGATCACTGTACCAGCCAGTAAACCGGCTGGCAGCGGAAAGGTGGTCACGAAGCGCTATCACAAGCCGGCAATCATTGTCATTGTGATAATTGTTGTTGTGGCAGCTGCTGCGATTGCGATTGTTGCAGGGCTGGAAAGCCACTGGAACAAAAAGGGCGACCGTGCCATTGAAACAGTTCAGAATTCTTATTTTGAATTTCTGCCGGACATCACAGTGGGCAACCTGATTACAGCATATTACGGCGAAGATTACTGGACTTACAATTCCGACGATGTGGTGGAATTTTTCGGAACGAACCAGAAGGACAATACCGGTCTGTCCATCCAGTTCCAGCAGGAAGACGACCACACGGTTTCCGTGCCCTATCGGATGTTTTGTAAGGCGGATGAGGCATCCCATGAAATCAGCGAGGAGGAGTTCGAGTCGTACATGATCAGCTTGTACGACCAGCTGGACGGCAGCACCGCCAAGGCAGATACCACAGAGGCAGTGACGAAAACCACTGCTGCAAAGGAAACCGCCGCCCAGCAAACAACCACCAAGGCGACCACCACGGAAGTGGCGAAGTCCAAGAACTATATGGCGTATATGGATACGATTGAGTTGTATGGCGGACTTGCAGATATCGCGAAAAACGACTATCAGGAGAGTGTCGCACATCGGGAATACTATCTCTATGACATCGATCAGGATGGAACGCAGGAGCTGCTGATTCGGTTTGGCGGAAGCGAAGCGGATACAGAAACGATGGTGTTCACTTTGGACGAAGATGGAACCATTCTTGATTTGGGCAGCTTCGCCAGCGGAAACACCACGCTGTATCAAAAGGACGGCAAACTCTATAGCAGCTACGCCCAGATGGGACAGCAAGTTGTGTCGGAAATTCAGATTGTCGGCGGTTCTGTTACACAGGAAAAAGTGATGGAACAGTCTTATAGTGGTGAGGAACGGAGGTATGGCGCAAAATTCAAGGGTTGTGATCTCTCCGACACCATCAAGGTGGATCTGCTGCTGCCCTATGATATAGAGATGCCGTGTATCGTTGAAGCAAATGTGAATACCTATCTGCTGTCCGGTCAGGACGGCGTGGAAACACGGCTGTATGTGGATGGAGATTTCGCAAACGTGATGGTCACGAAATTCTCTCTGGAGGACGACAGCGTCACGAATGTGATTGGAACTTACAGCAAGGCAGAGTGTCAGGATTCCGTCAATCTGAAATTTGATCCTTACCAAAATCCGAAGAGCTATCTGTTTCTGATTCCCGTAGCAGCCGATGGAACAGTTGGCCACGGTGTTATCCGTGAGATTCAGCAGGAGACCAGCGGAACCGTCCAGAGCGGCGGCTATGCTGTCAGCATCCCCGACCAGAAAGGACAGATCAATTGCCATGGCGGGGTTGTTCCGGGCTACACCACTGATTACATCGTCAATGGCGGTGCATGCGAAACGGTGAGAAAGAGTCTCGGCGACACATGGCACGTCACGGCGAAAAACAAGTGCACCAATTATGGAACCACATGGTATGAACTGTGGGATACGGATGACAACGATTACTATGGCTGGGTGGATTCCAATAACATCGATTTCTATTGATGGGATTTCCTCATGACCCGTGAAAAAAGAGCACACCAGTGATGGTGTGCTCTTTTGCGTCAGATATAGGGATATGTCTGTGAAGATGTGTTTTTACTTCTATTCTGCGATGACGCTTCTCATGCGCCGTTCATGTCTCCGGCATTCCTGCGGTGCCTGTCTGGCTGCCTGAAACGCCAGTTTCACAAAAAGACCGGAGCCAATGGGGCGCATGGTTTTCAGCATGCCCTCCGGAAAAACGAAGTGTGTGCCGTGGGGATATACAGCAATCTCCGCATCGCAGTCATTTCACAGCGGAGCGTGCCGTGTAGTCCTCTCATGTTAAAATGTAAATCCGCACATGATTCAACTTTATTTTAGAATGATTTTTGTTTGGTTTTTCTAACGGTTCGAAAATGGTCATAATTATTTTGATAAAATATCGTATTTTTTGGAAAAAGTATTGCATTTTGAAAATTGACATGGTATAATTAGAGTATGATCTAATTATATATGAAAGTGGTGTAGAACATGTCGAGAAGATATGATAAGGAGGACGCCAGGCGGAGGATTCTCTCGGTCTGTGTGCGTTTGTTTATTGAGAAAGGGTACAGCCGGACGACCAATGCGGAGATTCTGCGGCTGGCGGATGTGACCAACGGAACGTTTTATAACATTTTCAAGTCCAAGGATGGCATCCTTTTGGAACTGACAGAATTCATGTTTTCCAACCAGTTCAACATTGCAGGACAGCTTGCCGGCACGGCGACCGATCCCATTTTCCTGTATGCGCTGGAAACCTCGATTCAGATGACGCTGACGGAGCTGAATGAGAATCTGCGGGAGATCTATGTGGAGGCATATACCCACCCGCAGGTCGCGGAGTACATCCATCATAAGACGGCAGCGGAGCTATCCAGGATTTTCGGCAGCTATCTGCCGGAGTGCAGCGAGGCGGATTTTTTTGAACTGGAAATTGGAACCGCAGGCATGATGCGGGGCTATATGGTGAGGAGGTGTGACTGCTATTTTACGCTGAAACGAAAACTGCAGCGGTTTCTGCGGATGAGCTTCAGCGCATACAATGTGCCGAAAGAACAGCAGGATGCGGTGATCTCACAGGTGCTGCAAATGGACATCACGTCCATTGCCAACATGGTAATGCAGCAGCTGTTTACCGCACTGGAGATGAAGTATGACTTCGTTCTCACAGAAAAAACAGACGAAGAAACCGGGAAAACGGGAACCAACGCAGGCAAGCTCTCATAAGAGCTCGTGTTCATAGGCGTCTATCTACGTCTTTTCGGCAAATTTTGTTGCATACTGCGTGAAAAATTCTTGCCATACGAAAGTATGCCTGCAAATTTTTGCCTTGTCTGCAAAAAAAATTGCTCGAAAATCCGCATATATTTCCTATGAACACAAGCTCTAAGATATTTTGCGGAGCATATGCAAAATGAACAAGAGGTGAATGAAATGAAAAAACATTTGGGAAAACAATATGCGCCGGGGGGCGCAGCGCATAAAAAGCGAACAGCTGCCGTGGTGACGGTTATGACGCTCTGTCTGGCAGTGTCTGTTGCAGGCGGACTGGTGGGTTATCACTGTTATCAGGAAGCCAAGAACCGCATTACCGTGTCCTTTGACACCGACGGCGGCAGCGAAATTCCGGCGATGGCGGTGAAAAAGGGAACCACACTGGAAAGCATCCCCTGTGCTGATCGGGAGAACAGCGATTTTACCGGATGGTATTACGATGAGGCGCTGACGCAGCCCTACTTTTCGGATGACGCATTCGATGCCAACACAATGCTGTATGCAGCATATGAGGAGGACAGCGACGAGGTCTATGAGAGTGAGTCGGCCTATGTGCCAGACTGCGATGCATCGGCATCCATCATTCTCCAGTCCGATGACGAGATCACGGCGGAGAATCTGGGGGAGTATCTCACAGTGGACTCCTATCTGGGAACTATGCCCAGCGGTTTCACGGTAACCTCGCTGGGTGACGGCAAATACGAAATCACACCGGAACAGGTGTATCAGGCGGGCTGTACCTATGATTTCTCGACTTCCAACGGCGCTTCTATCGTTACGGAAGAGGAAGGAGAGGTCACCTCACTGTCCCAGCGGATTCACAAAGAGGATGCGGAAACAGTCGTGCTGAAAAACGAGATCCTCTATTTGGACTGGGACAGCGTGATTCGGGACGGCTCGGACTATGCGCTGTACATTCCGCAGAGTGATACGTACACCCTGACGGAGGGCATGCCCATCTGTCTGCTGGACGGCTACACGGAATGGGTCGCTGCCGGAGAAGATCAGGATACTTTCGGACAGCTGTTCAACGATGCCACGCTGTTCCTCAAGACCACGGCGGTGGACTGCACTTTTTCTGCAAAGACCGTTGCCGGTCAGCCGGTATCCGGCGACACATGGTACTACGTGACGGCAGAGGACGGCGAGCTTGCCGATGTCATTGACGATGTGGACATCTACGCAGAATACAGTGTGCCGGCGAAAGAGATGATCGACACGGCGGAACTGGAAAAGAGCATCAGCGAGAGCGCCGGCGTGAACCAGATCGCCGACCTGCTGACCTGTGCCGTTGCAGACGATGCCACATTTCTGCAAATGGCAGATGGAGATGTTCGGGTGGATGACCTCCTGCTCAACTCCCTCTCCGCCTCGGCAGCAGACGGCAATTCCCTCTTGTTCCGCAGCGGGCTCAGCATGGGAAACGAAAAGGGCGTCAAGATTCCGGTGCGTGGGGATAACATCACCGTCAGTGTGTCGTGGAGCGGTGACAGCGCCTCCAACCCGAATTTCCCCGGCGTGGATGCAAGCGACCCGAACAACAACCAGTGGTCAGCCATGCGTGTCAAGATCAACTTTGAACGGGAGATCAAGGGCGTTGCCGTAAAAGCTGCGGTGGATGTCACAGAATATCTCAAGGTGACCATGCAGGGCTATAAGGAGTGGGACGGCAGCAAGATCTCATTTGACTACGCTGCAAACATGTACTCCCAAAGCAACTTTGATTTCAGCGTGCAGGTGCGCACAGACGGCGGTGACTGGACGGACATCTCGGACAGCATCAACAGCAGCCTGAGTTCCGCCGACATGGTGCAGAAGTATCAGCAGATGATCGGCGCAGACGGCGGATATATCGACCTGTGTGATGTGGAGCTGGTGGGAAAGGATTTCTATGTCATTCCGGAGTTCCCGATTTTCACTGTGCATCTGGGCTTGAACTATGTGCTGAAATTTGACCTCTCTGCCGGCATTACCAGCAACTTCAGCTATCTGGATGCCACACAGATCGGTATGCGCGGAAAGACGGGAGAGGGCATCCAGTCCTATAAAAATGAACTGGTGGGTGCGAACCGCTATGCCTATAATCTGGATGCCTGCGGTTATCTGGGCATCAAAACCGGTTTAAAGGGCGAACTGACCCTCTCGTTTACCGGACTCCGGAAACTGGGAGAAGTCGGAATCACGCTGGAACTGGGCACGTATGTGGATGTGTACGGTTATCTGAGTCTGGAGATCACGAAGCCGCAGCAATATTCCAGCAAGGTCAACAAGTCGCTGACTGGCGGCTACTATATGGAGATGGGCATCTATCTGGAAATTCGATTGATCGCCCGATCGCAGACCTTTGATGTGGAGGCAGGTGTGACGCTGCTGGATGAGAAGTGGAAGCTGCTCTCCCTCGGCAATCGCTATGTGGCGTGCGGCATCAATGGTACCGGAAATGCCGAGTACTTCATGCACACCAACAGTGCGGATATCACGGATGTGTGCGGTTTGAGCACGACCTGCTTAGACCTCAAAACCGGTGAGCTGGTGGAGAATATCCCCCTCAGCAGCCTTGGGAAATTCTATCCGCATATCTCGGATTCCTCGTTTCAATTCAGCAATATGCAGCTGAGCATTGACGCAAGCAAGTCGAAGCAAAAGACAAGAGTCGCAACCATCGACCTGTATTGCAGTGTGCCCATGCTCACCGCTGCCAAGAGCAACGACGAGGGCTATGTGTGCATTACCACCAAGCTATACTGGGCAGACCCGAATCTGGCAGTCAACTCTATTGCGGATTTCAGCAAGACGTTCCGTGCGGTTTACTATCTCAAATTCCCCGACGGCACGCTCCGGGAAATGGATTCCAAGGAAGTGCGCATGGGAGAGAGCGTCGGCTATTTCAGCTTTAGCATGTATCATGGCGGTTACGATCACATCTACCAGATGGAGGATGCGCTGTATACCGACACAGAATCCAACGTCGCAAGCTTTGCGGATATGGACCGTGCGCTAAAAGATGTGTATCTCACAGAGGACACCGCTTATTATCGTAACGCAGAGAAGAAGCAGTTTTATGTCAGCTTTGTCTACTACGACAGCTTGGCGGGATGCTGGAAGGGTGACATGCGTGTCTGCGCTGCCGGCGACATTCCGGTTGTGCCGGAGACAGCCCTGAATACACCGGCGCTGAAACAGTGGGATGGCCACGACAATGCAGCGGGCACGGATGTGTCGGCAATATCTGCGCTGTCGGATGATCCGAAAAACTATTATTATCAGTGGAGCACTATGGGAGAAGATCCCAGCCGGTCATTGAAAATATATCAGGGAACAGAACAGCAGGTGCAAAATCAGATCGAAGAATATTTCAATGATCTTAAGGCAGAAGAAACCGGAAAGAAAACCCACTATAATCCGGAGAGCACATTTACGCAGACCTATGCTGCAAGCTATAACGATTGCAATGTCACATTTATCTACGGAAAAGATGGCGAGGAATATTCCGCATCTTCTACCATGAAGTTTGATTCGCCGATCACGACACCGGACAACGCCTATTTTATTGAGAGCGTAGGTTATCTGGAAGGATGGGACGTGGACGGCGACGGCATATCGGACATTGGCAAGGATAAAAATAATAATTTTGTATTTCCAAATGCGACAACGGATGGCCTGGTATATCGGGGAATCTATGAACAGCCTGATATCAGGGTTCACGTACAGGCGTATGACACGGCTCAAAGGGACTATGTAGAGGTGGCATCTTTCAGTGCCAAGAGCCTGCAGCAATTCACCTTTGACGGGAAAAACGTATTGCTGGATGGGGAAAAGGTCATTCTGGACGGCGACACTGTCGACTGTTTCCAGAAAGCACTGGATCAGACCAGTGCAGATGCAGAGTTCCTCGGCTGGGAACGCTCGGCATATAGCTACTATGGTTTTCAGAGTGTCAATGAAACCGAATCTTTGTCGTATCTTCAGAGACAGTGTTACTTCCGCCCGAAGTGTCAGGTCTATCGGAATCTGACCTATTTGCCCGCAGAGGGAACGAAGCTCAAGAGAACGGTAGACGGCGTGACACAGGAGCTGGACAGCTACTGTGCAAAGATTACACAGGGCATGTACTACACGATGTACTACTGGTGGGGCGATTTTGATTATTCTGTATTTCAGTCAGAAAGCGCAGATGAGGTCACTTCCTTTGTGGGATGGGATTCCAACAATGACGGCGTCGCCGACTATGGCCCCAGGGACGGCGTTGTGGTTCGGGGAGATATGACCTTGCGGGCAGTTTGCGAAACAAGGAAGCTTCAGGTCAATGTTGAAGATATTGCATCGCCCATTCCGCTGGACTTTCCGGATGAAGTTCTGCCGTTCATTACGGACAACACAACAGGCGATGGCTCCGACGGATACCATTATTCCTTTGAGGGTGTGTATTCGGATTATCTGAAACTGGACGCTTATATTGAAGGTCTCTACAAGACTACCAGATATGTTGATCCGGAAACGGGATATACGGTGTTCTATTATCGGTGGATGGCATCGACGACAACGCATACGTATTATCCCAATGGAAAGGCGGAAACCGTTTGGTATCAAAGAACGATGACCATTCGTGAAGTGCATAACGGACACACTGTCACGTTCAATGCGGGGGAAGGCGGATACTTCCAAAACAATGACGGAACCAGAAAAACAGAGTTTACCAAGGAACTGGACAATGGCACTTACTCCCTCAGCGAAATCACCAAGTATTACAGTACAACACCATGGCACGATGCAGAGGGTGATGTTGAATATTTCGTGGACTACTGGACCGATGAGAACGGCGACAAAATCGAAAACGATGAATTTGTGGTTTCCAAGCAGGGAAAGACGCTGACTGCCCACTGGTCGTACAAGGCGCACGCCAAGCTGAGAACCGGCAACCAAACCTATGGCGATTACACGAGTGAGGTTCCGGGAAGCATGTGGATGCCGGCAGGAACGTACAAATACGGCGATCTGATTCCGCCGGTGTCAAATTTCTTCTCGAAGCGGTATCGCTACGAAGTCACTGGCTGGAAAGACAGCCGTGATACCGAGGACATCATACACTCGCTGGATGAGGAATTCACTTTCTCGCCGAAGGATGATGTGACATTTACCGCACAGTGGGAACTGACAGGACTGGAGCTGCACTTTGGCACTTATGATGAGTTCAGCGAAACAGGCAATCTGCCGCTGGGAGAAGATTTTAATTTCACGCACAGCGTGATGCTTCCTCCTGGGGAATACAGTGTCAGTGATTTCCCGATTCTGAAAGGTTGGGAATCCGGCTCCTTTACGTGGCGCTGTGCCGGCTGGAAAGATGCCGGCGGCAATATCTATTATCTGAATGACGAGAATGCCAAGATCAGTTTGACCACGGGTCCCGTCACGCTGACTCCGGTTTTAGAAGTCATTGCAGCGGATGTTTACTTCCATGCCAATGGTGGTGTTTTCGAGGAAGGAAAACAAGACATCACATGGCGGCTTCAGGTTGGCGACCACAATGTTGCCACAGATTTCCCTGTTCCGACTCGTGAAAATACCATGTATGAGGAATACACCCTTGCCGGCTGGCGTGTCAATGCGACGTATTATGAACCGGAGCAGTTTCTCGCATTAGATGATGTGTTCCACATGAAGGATATCACCTATCCTGTCGTTGCGATATGGGAGATTCGGGAGCTGGAGCACCGTTATAACTATGTTTACGACGAAGAATCGCACTGGCAGGTTTGCCAGAATGAATCGTGCCGTGACATGCCGGAGGGGGAGAAGCAGGCGCACACCCTGGATGCAGACGGAATCTGTACCGTGTGCGGTTATGGCTGCGTGACACCGCCTTGCGTGGACGGCGTCTATGAGATCTCCAATGTGGCGCATCTGTATGGATTTGCCAAGCTGGTAGACAGCGGCGAAACCGGCGCAAATGCCGTGCTGACCTGCGACATCACTGTCAACGAAAATGTTCTGGACTCCAACGGGGCATTCATGGGCAGAGATCTGATTGAATGGACACCCATCGGAAAAGACAATCCCTATACCGGTATCTTTGACGGACAGGGACATTCCATCAGCGGCCTGTACTATAACAATCAGGCGTACAATGAGGGACCGGGCTATGCAGGTCTGTTCACTGGGATTTATGGCGCTGAGGTCAAGAATCTCACCATTGCGGACTCCTATTTCGCTGCAACATTATACGGCAGCAGCATTGGCAGTATTGCAGGGCGTGCAAAGAATTCTGTGATCTCCGGCGTGGAGAACCAGGCGACGCTGCAAGGAAGAATTGCCGGCGGTATCTGTGCGGTGAGCATTCAGTGCACCATCGAAAACTGCATGAACCGTGGCAAAATCACCGGAAATGACGGGGCAGCTGGTATCGTCGTATATGCGTACGAAGACGACGAAGAAAATGATGGAATTGCTTTGAGCCGTGGAAATCTGATTCAGAATTGCTGTAGCGTCGGCACTTTGAAAGTCATTGAATCGTCGGATATTTCTGCGATTTGCAGAGATAGTATACAGGTTGAAAACTGCTACTATGACAGCGATATTTTGGGGGATGTGATTGACAGCCAGCAGGTTGCCGGAAAAACCAGAGAAGAGATGCGTTCCGGCGAGGTCGCATATCTGCTCTCCCAGGGCGAGAACGGAAGCATCTGGGGGCAGACCATCGGCGAGGACGATTATCCGAAGCTCGGCGGTGCAGCGGTCTACCAGAACGGCGAAGTTTACGCCAACGGCGTTGCCAGATTGCAGGGCAGCTCTATCACTCTGGACGGAACCATTGGCGTGCACCTCTACCTCAGCCTGTCGCCGGAGGTAGCGGACGATGCGGGCGCTTATCTGGAACTGCGCTTGCCCGGCCGGGAGAAATGTGTGCTTCCGGTTTCTGAGGGCGAGATCCGATCGCAGGACGGCAGCGAATATCATGTCTTCTCGTGCAGTGTCGCTGCAAAGGATGTGTCGCAGCCGATTCAGGCCAGCATTTACTGCTCGGACGGTACGCTCATGGGCGCTTTCACCTACTCGGTGGAGGAGTACGTGGCATATATGACGGAGCATCCGGACGCATATTCTGCAGAGAGTGTCGCACTGGCACAGGCAATGCTGCAATACGGCGAGTATGCCAAGGCATATTTCGATGGCGACGCTCTTGCGGAAACGGCAGAGATGCAGAACATCACAGCGGACACCTTGTCCGGCTATGTCATGACTAAGAGCGGAACGCTTCCGGATGGCATCACGTATTATGGCTCCAGCCTGCTGCTGGAATCGGAAACCACGGTCAGACACTATTTCAAGGTGGCAGAGGGGACGGATCTCACCGGTTATGATCTGATCGAAAAGGATGGATACTACTACACCGAGGATCGGAACATTCCGGCGGGAAGCCTTGGCGTCACACGAACCGGAACGGTCGGCGGTTGCCGGATTGCGTATAGCCCCATGTGCTATGCCCGTGCCGTGCTCGGCAGCGATTCTGCGAACCAGAATCTGAAAACGCTGATGAAAGCGCTCTATCTGTATGATGCAGCAGCGCAGGCGTACCTCGGCAAATAACCTACCGCAGATTCTGCGGGAATTGTAAACGCAATCATTTCAAAGATGCTCACAGGGAAACCTGTGGGCATTTTTTTGCGGAAGATATTTGCTGCACAAAAAAACGGACATCATTTTGACAGCAAAATGCTTGCCCTGCGGTACAATATACTTACAGCAGGGAAACATCCCTCAAAGCTGTGAGAGCTCGTGTTCATAGGCGTCTATCTACGTCTTTTCGGCAAATTTTGTTGCATACTGCGTTAAAAATTCTTGCCATACGAAAGTATGCCTGCAAATTTTTGCCTTGTCTGCAAAAAAATTTGCTCGAAAATCCGCATATGTTTCCTATGAACACAAGCTCTGAAATTTAAAAAGGAGGAATCGTATGGACCATTTGGAATTACTGGACGGCGGTCTGTTTGCGGAGAGCAGCCTGCTGGATGACATTCCGGCACAAAAGCCCCGGAGTGCAGATCTTGCAGATTTGCCGATGTCAGCGGCAGGCGGTATGCCCGTTCCGATCGCATTGAAAGTGGATGTGGGACAAATCGTCACCGCCTGCACCAATGCCTATCGGGATGTGGCGGTCAATCAGGAGATCCAGCGCACCGAACGGGAAAAGGTGCGGCAGCTGGCTCGGATACAGATCGCACAGATCGAGGCGGACACCCAGCGGTATCTGGGGAGGCTGTTGATTAAGAAAGAGGAGCGGATGGCTATCATCAGTCAGCTCTCCGGCTTATTGACCAAGGAAAAAATCGATGCGGAAGTCGCCACTCTGGTCAAGTATTTTCTGCAATATCTGTTGCAGGACAGTCAGAATCTACAGTATCTCGGCGACAGCCATAGAAATTAAAAAACAGGAGGAAATCATCATGGGACTTTTTGGAAAAGGCGGTATTTTTGGCGGCGGACTTTTCGGCGGCGGAGGCGGTTCTCTTGGTAAATTTATCATCAGTGAGAGCAAGATCCCGTCGATAGATTTGCCGGAGCGTGTGAAAGAGCGCAACCGTGAGAGCAGCAATCCGCTTGTACAGACAGTACAGGCGATTGACGATGCCAGGGAAGAGGCAAAAGAGATCATGACGGACGGCGTTGTGGAGATGGTATTTAAAGGAAACGAAGACTACCAGACCTCTTTTGAAAAACGTGAGAAGGCGGACAGAATCATACAGCAGGAACGCTCCAAGTATAATCGTGCCTGCGAACAGGTGAATCAGGAGATCGCAGCGTTAAATGCACACATCGAGGAGAGCCAGCGGAGAAAGCGGAAGCTGCTGCAAGGGATTCGGTCAAAACTCTCTGTGCAAAGCACAGGCATTAGCGGGATATTTCAGAACAATTTTTCCGCACCGGAGATGCAATTCCAAGGTTTCTTAGACATGGCATTTGATTCGCTCTTAGGAAAAACCTCGGCAGACGCCCGAAAAGAATCTGCCGATGCATATCTGGAGGATGCCAGGGATTATCGGGTACAGGTCAGCGGAAAGATTGCGGAACTGCACAGTGTTAGCGCAAAAATCGCCTGTGTGGAAACCGTTCTGACCGAAGAACGCACACTTTTAGACGGTTTGGAAAAGTCCCTTGCAGTGAACCGCAGTCTGGAATACGCACAAATTGCCCGGAAGCTGCAAGTGCTGGTTTCCACGTATATCATAGAACAAACCGGCAATCCGAATTCAGTTTATCAAAAGACATTAGACGAGCTGAAAACGCTCTGCCCGAAGTTCTAAGGAGGAATATCATGAAACCGCAAAAGACCACATGGATTGAGTGCCGCAACACCTCCCAAAAGGGATTTGTGGCTTTTTATATGATTGCATCGGGAAAAGAGTACTATCTTTTTCGTCAGAAGTACCGACGAGGTACCTGGAACTTTTATCGGAATGGCGTGCGCTATGAAGTCGCCATTGATTTTCGGCGGGCGAATAACGATCATGGCATGCTCAATGCTATGAAGCGGATTCGTGCCAATACCTGTTACTTAATGAAACACGAGGATGTGCAGATTCCGGAACGGCACAGACCTGTCAAAAAACAGAGAAAGAAGGCAGCCTGAAATGTACGAGAATTATCGCAGAGAGGACATTGAGAATCATATCCATAAGATCGGCTTTCATCCGCTGGATGTGATGGTGACAGGCGCAACGGGTGCCGGAAAATCGTCCACGCTGAACAGCTTCTTTGACAAGGTGGTTGCCAAAGTGGGAGAGGGTGTGGATCCGGAGACCATGGAGCTGTCAGCCTATAGCTTGACCGACCAGATGCGTTTCTGGGATACGCCGGGCTTGGGCGACGGCATTCAGCGGGATGTCGCACACGCCAAGAAGATCACAGATCTGCTTTTGCGGACGCATCACGAGCGGTTTTATTTTCTGGATATGGCAGTGATCATTGTCGAAGCCGGCACACGGGACATCGGAACAACGCTGAATCTGATGGAGCACGTGCTGCGCGGCAATCTTCCGGCAGACCGGATTCTGGTGGCGCTGAATCAGGCGGATTTTGCCATGAAGGGCAGACACTGGGATGCCCGGCACAACTGTCCGGATGCTGTCCTGAAAGCATATCTGGAGGAAAGAGCCGATTCCCTGAAGCGGAGAATTTACGAATCTACGGGAATCCGCCTGTGCAGACCTGTGTACTATTCGGCGAGATACCGCTATCACATCGATAAGCTGTATGATCTGATCATCGATCATATGCCAGATTCCCCGCGAAAAATTTCAGCGTAATATAATGAGAGCTCGTGTTCATAGGCGTCTATCTACGTCTTTTCGGCAAATTTTGTTGCATACTGCGTTAAAAATTCTTGCCATACGAAAGTATGCCTGCAAATTTTTGCCTTGTCTGCAAAAAAATTTGCTCGAAAATCCGCATATATTTCCTATGAACACAAGCTCTGAGAAAGGATTTTTGAAAATGAGCAACGAAAAAAATGTTTTGGATGGACTTGCAGAGAACATCAACGCAAGCAGCGAGATCCCGGAGGACACAAAGCGTCAGCTAATCTCCAACATCATGCGGGCAAAGGAAGAACCTGTCAACATTCTGATCACCGGTCCGACGGGCTGCGGAAAAAGCTCCACGATCAACGCAATGTTTAACATGGAGGTGGCAAAGGTTGGTGTCGGCGTGGATCCGGAGACCATGGAGATTCAGGAGTACCAGCTGGACAATCTCCGAATCTTTGACAGTCCGGGACTTGGCGATGGAAAGGAGCGGGACATTGCGCACTCCAAGAAAATCGTGGAGCTGCTGCACCGCAGAGATGCGAACGGCAATGCGCTCATCGACCTTGTTCTGGTCATTGTGGACGGAAGCACCAGAGATTTGGGAACGACATACGAACTGATCGAGAACGTAATCATTCCCTCGCTGGGGGAGGAACGCCATAACCGGCTGCTGATCGCTGTCAATCAGGCGGATGTTGCCATGAAGGGCAAGCATTGGGACAGCGTGAACTGCCGTCCGGACGAGGTGCTCACGGCATTCCTCAACGATAAAGTCCGTTCCATCAGGGAGCGTATTCAGACAAACACCGGCATCACAGTCAATCCGATTTTCTACAGCGCCGGATATAAGGAGGAGGGCATCGATCAGGCACCGCCGTATAACCTCTCGAAGCTGATGCTGTACATCCTCAAGGCAATTCCGCCGAAGAAGCGTCTGGTGGTGGCGCAGCACGCCAACTGCGACGAACAGATGTGGAAGAAGTCGGACGAGCTGGAAAACTATCAGGAGGAGATCAAGAACTCGCTCATCGACTCGGTGTGCGAGGGCGCTTCCAGCGGCAGTGCCCGTGGCGGAGAGATCGGCGGTGCAATCGGCAGCATCTTTGGCTCTGCGGGCGAAAAGGTTGGCGAAACCGTAGGCAAAATTGTCGGCGGTATTCTCGGTGGTATTCTCGGCGGCATTGGCGGATTGTTCCGCAGATGATCGGATTGGCATAGAATGACAAAGACTTGAAAAATCGCCTTCTGTGTGATATAATGAATCCACAGGAGGCGATTGCCATGAAGGAAAAACCGGAAGCCTATGAGGCGGACATCTACGAAAACAGCGGAAGCTATACGGAGCAGATTTTAGAGGATAAGATTTTTGGTTTTGCCGGAAGCGGGACGGTCGGGGATGCGGATTATCAGGCGTGCAAAATTGGCGGGGCGATGCTGACCGATAGGGAAATCGCCCGCCAGTTCTGCGACAGCCTGCGAAAACTCATGCAGGACTGCGGCTATACGGGTGCGACAGGAACGGATAAGGATGCGCTGCGGCAGATGAAAGCGTTTTTGCGCAGGGCATTCCAGGGACTCGGCACAGACGATGTCATCACAGACAAGACTCTTGGCAGATGGCTCAGCGGAGAGAGCAGTCCGGATCACTCTGAAAAGTCACGGGAATCGGTGTTTCAGCTGATGTTTGCGCTGAATGTGACACTGGAACAGTCGGCTGCATTTTTCCAAAAGGCATACTATTCCCAGCCGTTCAATTTCAGGAGCATCCATGAGTGCATCTACTACTGGTGCCTGAAAAACCGGTGTCCGTGGGAGACAGTGCAGGCAATGAAAGCGCAGATCGCCGAGATGCAGCGCACCTTGCCGGAGCTGCACTCGTTTTCCGGAGAGACGGTTCGCCTTGGAAAATCCCTCAGCGAGATCGAAACACAATCCGAGGCCGTCATTTACATCGCCAACAACGTCCTGCCGGATGAGGTGTATTTTCACAGGGCAAAGGAAGCTTTTGCAGATTTGCTGGAAGAGGCAAAGGAAAAAGCGGAAGCGGAGTATGAACTGTACCGCAATCGGGAGATGCAGTGTTTCACCGGCGAGATCGAGGACGGCATCAAAAAAGATGACAGGGAGAAAAAGGATTCCCTTGGCTATCGGCGGCAGAAAAACTCCATTGATTTTCTCCTCCTGATGATTTTTGGCGGGAGCGAAGCGCTGAAACCCAAAAAGGATTGGGAGGTGCTCATTCGGGAGAATTTCCCCACCAAGGAGCAGTTCCGCCGGTGTGCCCACGATGCGGTCACCAACGGTGACATCCTGAGAAAGTGCCTGATTCTGCTGATGTTTTTCAACACCTACGCTGGCGTGGAATCGAATCCGATGGAGTTCGACATGTTCTATGAGAACGTTAGCTTTCAGCTGGAGGAGTGCGGATTTCCCATTCTCTATGCGGCAAATCCCTATGACCGCCTGTTCCTCACGTGCGTATTTTGCAGTGAGGATGGCTATTCTCCGCTGGACTGTTTTCGGGAGATTTTTAGCTGAATCCGGTACATATGGCTTCCGCAGGAAAGGAGTAGCAGATGCTTGGCATTGCAAATATGACGGAGATTTCCAGACACTACACCCATTCCATCTACACGGATTCCCATCGCTTTTTCACGGTCTTTGCGCCGGACGATCTGGTGCGGCGGTGCGGCGGACAGTTTCAGGTGATCTGCGGACTGGAACATGTGCTGGAACATCGCATGGCAGTATGCCTGAATAATCTCCGGACACTTGCGGAACTGCGGCGTACATTCTCTGCGGGTAATACACTGCCGGATTATGTGGAGATTCACGAGGAGGGCGGCGTGCTCTGCGGTGAGAGCCGGTATTATTCCTATGAGGTCTTGCAGACGGAGGACGACATGCGGTTTTGCCGGAAGCTTGCGGCGGTCTGCGACTGGATGAAGCAGCTGATCGCCGAGCTTGGAAAAGAGCCGGTTGCGGAGTGGGACGACATCATTTTTGAAAAGGGGAGTACAGAGGCACTGCACGTGCTGCATTTGGATGTGGTTTCGGCGGAAAAATCGCCCCTCTGTTTCCAGCTCAGGAATTTGGTGGTCCGGCAGTTTTTCGGCAGAGCGCCGAGAATCTCCGACCATATCTTCGAATTGGCATCCGGTGCTGTTCCGAACCATCACCCCAGGTTTTCTGTGCTGGTGTGTCAGCTGATTCAGGAACTTGCGCCGGTTCACAGCAATGCGCAGCGGTGGGAAACGCTCTCTGCCATAGCTCATGCACTATGCGATCTGCTGGAATCCGATCCGGACTATTTTCTCCGGCCGTGTGTGCCAAAGCGGACGGCATCGTTTCCGATTGCAGAGGAGATCAAACGGGAATTTCAGTCCGGCAATCATGTGGTGTTTCTCTCCGGTAAGAATGTGCTCCGGCTGCGGCAGGCGGCGGACAGCTACCGTTTTCAGAATTGCAGGCGGTATCTGCACACTGCGCAGGGAACGGCAGAAAATGGACTTTCGGCGATGCTGGAAGGGGAGGCGTTTGCGCTCCACTCCGGCGCATCGTCTGCCGCCGCACGAATTTCCGCCATGAGAGGCATGTGCGCCGATGGAATGCTGCTGGTTGTGAAAAACTGCGACATTGAGAACGATCCGCTGTTCCGCCAGATGCTCCGGCTGCCGGCAGACATTTTGCTGCTCACACCGCAGGACTACGGGGAGTATGGATTTCCGGTATTTGAAGTTTAAGAACCTGTCTTCACAAGCGTATACAAGTGTCTTTTCGGAAAATTTTGCTGCATCCTGCGTGAAAAATACTTGCCTGCAACAAAATTATGCTCGAAAATCCACATATATTTCTTGTGAAGACAAGTTCTAAGAGTCTGTTTGCGAACGAAGCTTTTGGAGAGGAGAATTTGCGATGAATGACAATCGTCTGCCGATTCCGGCTGGAACGGAGATCACGGATTATCATGCGGGAAAAGCAGTCACGTTTTCGGTGGCTGATGTCATCGGATGCGGAGGAAGCTGCATTGCTTATAATGCGTTTTATACCGATGCATACGGGATTCGCCACGATGGTGTCCTGAAGCAGCTCCATCCCCTTGGCACGGAGTCGCCCAGCAGGTGGGACAAGGTGCAGGTGTCGGAGGAAATGCTGAAGCGGTTTCTGGATGCAGCGGCATTACAAAAAAATGTGGGACAGCATGCCGAAACGGTCAATGCCACCTCCATGCTGCGCACCGTCTTTTCCTATCGGGATTCCCTCTATTTTCAGTTTTCGGAGAAGCTCTCCGGCACATCTCTCGATCACATTCATTTCGACACCCTCCACGGCTTCCTCTCGGTTTTGTCGCAGGCAGCGGAAATCGTCTGCACCTATCACACACAGGGCTGGCTGTATCTAGATCTCAAGCCGTCTAACCTCTTTTGCCGTTCGGAGGGCAATGGCAAGTATGCCGTGTCCATGTTTGACTTCGACAGCATAATTCCGCTGGAACAGGTTACCGATCCGGCGCAGGTGCTCTCCTGTTCCAAAGAGTATGCAGCGCCGGAACTGGTGCGCGGTAACCGTAGCCAGATCGGCATCTCCTCCGACTTCTTTTCCTTTGGCTGCATGCTCTTTGCGTGGGGGTTCGGACGGCTGCCGAAATCCACAGAGATCTCCGGCTTCTGCCGGTATCGCTTCGAGGAGAGCCGGTTAAACGATTGCCGGAATCCGGAGCTTCTGGCTACCTTACAGGACTTTTTCAAGCACACCCTCACGGTCAATGTGCGCAGCCGGTTTTCCTCCGATGCGGAATTTCAGCAGGCGCTGGACAATCTCTGTGTCCTCTCTAAGGAAAAGACACGGAGCATCATCTCCAATTTTACCACGCCGGCAACGTTCTTTACCGGACGTGCCGCAGAGACCGAGGCGATTCGCAGCAAGCTTTCGGAGTGTGGGCGTGTGATCTTGCAGGGCGTCGGCGGTATCGGAAAGAGTTCCCTTGCGCTGCACTATGCCGATGCTGCCAGAAAGGCGTACCAGACCATTGTGTATCTGGAATACCACGGTTCCTTTGCGGATATGGCGGAGGACATCGCCATAGACGGCGTTTCCCAGAATCTGTCTGCCAAAGAAAAACTAAAGATTTTGCGGGAGCTTTGCAGCGAAAAAACGCTGGTGATTCTGGACAATCTGGACGGCATGGAGCACGCAGAGCTGGAAGCGGACTGGCTCTCTCTGCCGTGCCATCTGATCATGACCGCCAGAGGCAGTGCGGAAAAATACCGTGACATTACACTTTCGCTCTCCGGTTTGCGGGAGGCGCAGACGCTGTTCTATCACTATTACACGCTGCCCTGTACAGCGGACGAAAAGAACATCGTGGACGAGCTGCTCTATACCATTAACAGCCATACCATGATGACCGAGCTTCTCGGCAAGTTCTGCTGCCATTACGGAGCAACACATGAGCACTCTAATCTGGCGGAGGTGTGTGATGCCTTTCGGCAGATGCGCACGGCGCATGTGGGGACGGAACGTGTCAGGCAGGTAAAGGACTGGATGCCGGAAAATCATTCCCTCCAGATGCACATGGACATTCTGTTCTCCGTTTTTTCGTTCCAGCCGGAAGAAAAGTATTTGCTGAAATTCCTTTCCCTGACGGCATTGAAATCGGTGTCCCGTGCGTTTCTGGAAACGTGGTGCAAGGCAGATTGTACCTCTGCGCTGGAAAAAATGAAAGCGCTGGGCGTGATTCAGTCCGGCGGTGAGGAGAGCTATCGTCTGCACCCGCTGATTGCGGACAGAGTGCTCTTCAATTACCCGCCGCAGGCAGAGGAATTTTCCTTTCCTACGGAAAAACTGACAGGGGCACTGCTGAATGCCGACAGCCACAACCGGCGGACACTTCTCGCTATGGCGACCCACTATGCTGCCCATCTCCAGGGAACGAACCGGAGTCTTGTTCTGCTGTATCAGACGCTTGCGGCTCGTCTGCCGAGAAAACAGGTGCAGCCGTGGATGGAAAAGGCGGAGGAGATGTTCTCCGCAGTGATGGGAGCAGATGCAGTTCCGTACTTTTTGCAGCTGAAAGCAATTGCAGTGCGGTTCTCCGGGCTGATGTGGTTTGACGACGAAGAGGCAGCGGAAAAGGAACAGCTGATGGATCAGTTCGCTGCGATTTGCGAGGCTGCACTTCGGAAGCTGCCGGAATACGGGCTAACCTTGAACTGCGAACTGATCGCCGAAGTGTGCGAAACGCTTTTCCACGAGGACATGACATGTGCCCACTCGGAAAAATCCGTCATGTTCCCGCAGTATCAGGTGAAGTTTCTGGAAAAGGCATTCTCACAATGCCACGAGGATACCGAGAAAAAGCGCATTGCCGAAAAGCTGTACCGCTGTTATAACGAGTGCTTCAGTCCGGTGGAAGATGCCGTCAAGGCGGAGCAATACCGAAACATCGGCGAGATTGGCATTCGAATCGGTGGGAAACGTGTAGACAGCGATCCGCAGGAGCAGGATGCCAACCTGATCTCTGCTATGCGGATAGAGCACCAGTATTGCGATGCGCTTGCCATTGCAAACAAGTGGTATCAAAAATACCAGAACGAATCCATCACCCTGAATGCCTACCTCCATTTCCAGATGGAACAGCTGTACGGGGAAACGCACTGGTGGACGAGACATCTGCGTCTGGTGCAGGATGACGGGAAAATTGAGGGCTACTCCAATTTGCTCTCGCTGGGGAAAACATATTATCATATGAAGAATTACCCGAAAGCAGCTGCCACCTTGCAGGAGGCTGTCCAATTTTACGCAAAGGACAAAAGCGAAGAGCTGAACCGACAGACGGAAGATTACCTGCTCTCTCTGGGCTATCTGGCTGCCAGTCAGCTAATGGGACATACGGCGGAAGAATCGGAGCAGACGTTTTTCACCCAGGCGGAAAAGTACTACGGATGCAGTCTGATGCAGTCATCCGATGAGCTGGCGGAATTTTGCCGTTCCATGTGTCAGCGATATTTGCGGAAAATATCAATCTCACAGGCCGTGTCCTTTCTGGGGCAGTATCTCAAGTGGACGAATCAGACCGCCGGAGAGAAAGCAGCACGGTTCCTGAAGCTGTATGCCAGATTTCGGGATGTGGATTTCGTAGAGGCACAGGAATATGAGAAATTCGCAGATGCGCTGGAACAGTGCGAAACGGCGCAGGATTTTTTCTGGATCAGATTCTATCAGGCGAGATACTGGCAGAAAACCGAGCGGGCAGATGCAGCGATGCGGTGGTATCTTGCCATGCTGTCTGCACTGGAAACGCAGAGGGACATTCCGCCGGAAACCAAGGCGTGCTATCGCCAACTGGTGTATCAGCAGGTAGAGAACTGCGACTTCGCCTATTTCCTGGAACATTTCCGTTCGAAGATCGACTATGAACTGCTCAGCCAGATGGAACAGCCGGGCGGTGATGCATCGTGCACCTTTGATGAGATGGTGAGAGAACGGCTCAGCGTCGCACGGAACTACCAGAGAATCCATTCGCCTCGTGGAGAACAGATTCTTCAGCAAGTGCGTTCTGATGTGGCGCAGTTCAGCGGAGATGCTGCGGTGCACGAAAATGCGCTGCTTCAGCTGGAACGTTATTTCTCGAAGGATGTGGACACGGCACTGGATTACGCCAGGAAGCGGTACGAGGTGTGCCAGAAGCTGCACGATCCGGTGAAGCATATAGAGATCTGCACCGATATTGCGCACGATTATTACCGGAAATCGGACAGAGCAGCGCAGCTTCGGTGGCTTCAAAAGGCGCAGGAACCGCCCACGCTTCCCAGCGAAAAAGAAGAGCGCCAGTACGCCGAACAGATGGTGATGGTGCATCAGAGTCTGCTTGCCTTTTACGAGGAAGGCGGAGATCTGGAAATGCAGATACAGGAAAACCGCTGCCTGGAGAAACTCTGTACCTCGCTGCAGGGGAAGCGGTACGAACGGGAACTTGCCAAGGTCTACAGCAACCTGAGCCGTCTGTTCCTCGAATGCCACAATCCCACGCAGGCGTATTTCTATAAGGCGCTGGAGGAGGAAACGGTACAGCGGAGTTTTGTGTGATGAGAGCTTTTCCATCAACTGCTCTGCGGAGATTCCGGCGGATGTGGACAGGGGCTGGTTCATGTTCTTTGTGACCCTGCCGCCAGGAAAATTGACAAGGCATATACCCGTATGGATTACAGCAGGGTGTGCGATCACGTGTTCTATTGTGAACTGGATGATCTGGACCTGGATGTTCTGGAACGGCGTGGCGTTTCTTACAAGGCATATTTTCCGGAGGCGGATGATCTGGCAAAATTCATTCTGACGGCGCACGCACAGGGAATGGACATCCTCTGTCAGTGCGAGTACGGGCAGAGCCGCAGTGCCGGATGTGCAGCTGCGATTCTGGAATATTTTTATCATACGGGAATTTCGGTTTTTGCCGATTACAAACGCTATCCCAATCAGGTGGTATATCATAAGGTGCTGGATGCACTGGAACGAAATGAGAACGGAGGAACATAAAATGCTGCACTATATTCTGGTGAAATGGAATCCCGATGTGGAAAAGCAGTCTGCTGCACAAGCGGTTCGTGCCCTGTACGTCAAGGCAGCGGAAATTGCCGGCGTGCGCCGTGCGGAGATTCGGGAGAACATCACACCGCGGGACAATCGGTATGATCTTATGATCGTTTTGGAGATGGATGACAAGGCACTCTCCGGCTGGGATCAGAGCCAGCTGCACCGGCAGTGGAAACAGAAATACGGGGCGCACATCGAAAAGAAGTGTATTTTTGACTGCGCCGGCGGTATGGAGGAAAGCATCTGAGCTTTTGGATATAGCCGTGGCTATGGCAAACCGACAAGAAAAAGTATTTTAGAACCTGTCTTCACAAGCGTATACACGTGTCTTTTCGGCAAATTTTGTTGCATACTGCGTGAAAAATACTTGCCGGGCGACAGCCCGCCTGCGTATTTTTGCCTTGTCTGCAACAAAATTATGCTCGAAAATCCACATATATTTCTTGTGAAGACAGGTTCTTACAAGGAATATTTTTTCTGGTGCCCTAATGAGGATAGAGATAGATTCAGATCATCAGAAAAAAGAGGAAAAATAGATCATTCAATTTTTTATATCATCGAACGCACTTTTGCAGATTTTGCAGAAGTGCATTTTTTATTGGCGCTGATCTGTGAAGCAGAGATGGCGTTTCTTACCCGCTGTTAACGCAGGGAGAGAACTTGTCCGGAAATGTGCCGGTTTGTTTACAGAACACGAAAAATACAGCGGATTGATTTCGCAGAGTTTCACAGAGCAGTGCTGGTGCGCTTTACGGAGAAACGATATAATAAGAAAAGAAATTACGAAGAGGATTTGGATTTCTGAGATTGATGAAAAAAGAGTTTTTTCAAATGAGAACAAAGAGAATGGGTGCGGTACTTTTGGCGTTTGCAATGCTTTGCAGTGCTGCAACAGGATGCAGCAGTTCCACGGAAAACAGCACTTCTGCGGGAAGCAGCGATGCAGCAGCTTCTTCTGCAAAGAGTGCCGGTAGCGCTTCGGATACTATCACACTGGTTTGGTATCCCAATGAGTCCGCAGAGGACTATCAGGCAGCGAGAGACGAAGTCGGAAAGCTGATCGAAAAGGCAACCGGAAAAAAGGTGGAGCAGAAGCTGACCACAGACTACGCCATCGCAATTGAGTCCCTTTCCAACGGTACGGCGCAGATCGGCTGCTGTATGGGCGGTGAGGGCTACTGTCAGGCGAAGGCAGCCAATGACGCTGTAAACCCGCTCTTTGTACAGTCCGGCGAATCCGGTACTTTGGATGACGCACTGTACTACAGCTTCTTTGCCGTTCGTGAGGCAGACGCTGCGGACTACAAGAGCGGCGATTCCTATTCCATTGACAACATCAAGGGCAAGAAGATGTCCTTTGTTTCGAACAGTTCTACTTCCGGCTTCAAAGTTTCCACCAATACCATTATCTCCCACTTTACGGACGACAATCTCATTGTGGACGATCTGCTGGAGGGCGGCAGCGATGCCTTTTTCTCGGAGGTGCTGTTCGGCGGTTCTCATCAGGGTTCTGCTTTCAACCTGCTCTCCGGAAAGTCTGATGTATCCGCATTCTGCGATCTGGAATTCATGGACGGGCTGTGTGATCGTGTATTCAACATTTCGGAGGGGACGTTCGCATGATTCGAATGGATTGTCATATGCACTCTACCGTTTCCGACGGCAGTTTTTCCATTCTGCAGCTGATTGAACGGGCCAAGCAAAACGGACTGGACGCCATTGTCATCACCGATCACGACACCTTATCCCAGCGCAGTCAGATTCCCCGGACGGACGGCATTCGTGTGCTGGCGGGAATCGAAGTTTCCGCATACGACTACAAGAACGGTTTTCGGGTGCACATGCTGGGATACAGCATTGCCAGACCAGAGGTGACGGAATGTCTGGTGCATCCCACATTAGAGGCACGCCACGCCAACTCCCTCCGGCAGATCGAGATCCTGAACCGGCACGGTTATGGCATTGATGCGGACAGGCTGCACCGTGCCGACGGCAAGTATATCTACAAGCAGCACATCATGGACCATCTGGTGCAGCGTGGAAAAGCGCCGGAGATGTTCGGCACATTCTATCAGACAGTGTTCAAGCACGGCGGTATCTGTGATTTCGACATTCGCTATCCCTCACCGCTGGAAGCGCTCCGTGCCATCAAGGACGCCGGCGGTCTGGCTGTACTGGCGCACAGCGGACAGCAGCAGAATTTCTGCATCATTCCGGAACTGGCAAAACAGGGTCTGGACGGACTGGAACTGAACCACCACGTCAATCACGCCAAAGATCATATCATCATCCGGCGGTATGCGGAGGAGTACGGGTTATTCCTGACTGGCGGAAGCGACTTCCACGGCAGATATGAGGGCGTTTCTGTGGATGTGGGGGACTATCTGGCAGAGCCAGGCGGTGTGCGTGCCATTTTGGAGGGTGTAAGCTAATGATTCGACAGGCAAATGGCACAGATGCGCCGGCACTGCGGAACGAGTGCGTGCAGTTCGAGGTGACCAGCAATCAGAAGCGAAAAAATGCCCACCGCTTTTATCAGCGTGAGGGCTTGGAACAGACACATGTGAAGCTGACAGAATCGCTTTCGTAAGTAGGAAAATTCTGCGAAGCCGTTGCATCTCTCAGGAAAATATGCTATAATCATGCAGAAAGACGAGTGCAAGGAACAGCAGAGAGGTGCAGTCACTGTGGATATATTGGACGATGAGATCAATCGGTATCTTGAGACGCAGGCGGATCAGTATGTGTCGCTACCTGCTTTTCTGAAACAGCATCATTTGACACTTTCCGAAGCACGAAAGCGTGTGCGTGCATTTTGGGAGAATTACTGCAAGCTGCTTTCACGCTATCACATTCGGTATCAGCCCCTTGCAGAAACCTGTGAGGATCTGCTGGCGCAGATCTATCAGCATCCGGAGAATCCGGAATTGCAGCATTTGTATTTCTGCGTGGTAACAGACAACGGCTTGCTGCAAAGCGGCAGAGAGACGTTTGACGAAAAGCAGAACGTCCGCAAGGGAATTCAACAGGAGGCGTGCGTGCAGGAACTGATGGAGTTCCTCCGGCAGCAGCAGGCGTGTGCGGAAAAGCTGCACGATCTCCGAGCCTACCTGAAAAAGCCGGTGCAGCCGAAACTGCTGGATTGCAGCGAGGAGGCGGACTGGCTGTACCGCCTGACCATTCAGCACACATTTTTATACGGCAGTGTGGGAAATTCGGTGTACCGGAAGAATTTGTACGCACTGCTCGCCTGTCTGAACGGCAATGTGCAGCTGAAAGCCGTGAAACCGTATCTGCTCTTTGCCGTGCTCGCACGGAAAACCGGCATGATGCAGACACGGGCGTATTTCATGCCGAATTTCAAGGCGGTGTTACAATATCAGGAGTATAACATCCTCCACGACAACGGCAAGAATTTCAACCAATATCAGTCCAATCTGGAATTATACTACCATCTCCGGCAGAGTTATCTGGACGGGGAGGAGGTAGACATGGCGCTCTGTGACTATTGCTTTGCTGCGCTCTCACCGCTGAGCGAGTGGTATTACTTGAACTGCCGGCCGGATTGGGAGATTCCCATGACGCTGGAACGAAAGATACAGTTTTTGATGCCGGATACATTCCCCATGCTGCTCAGCTATGAGGCATACAACGAATTGGGGGAAGAGGAGCTGGAACAGTACAACCAGCAGGAACTGCTGCTGTGGGAGCGGATGCTGGATGCTGCATCGCTGTTTTTGCCGAAGTGACAAAACCGTTTCGAGATGGAATAAGAGCTTGTGTTCATAGGAAATATATGCGGATTTTCGAGCAAATTTTTTTGCAGACAAGGCACAAATTTGCAGGCATACTTTCGTATGGCAAGAATTTTTAACGCAGTATGCAACAAAATTTGCCGAAAAGACGTAGATAGACGCCTATGAACACGAGCTCTAAGATCTCGAAACGGTTTTTGATGTCAGCGATAGTCGCATTTCTGGTTATACAGGAGCGATTCTTGAATTTCAAGTGACTATGAGAGAGCCTGCTTGTGCAATTGCCGCAAGCAGGCTCTTTTTGGCGATATCGGGAAAAAAGAGTTACTCGATCAATCCGCTCTCTTTCAGCAGGATCTCAAGATCCGTTCCCTTGACTTTTCGCAGAACGATACGGAGCAGCTTCTTTTCTATGAAGGACAGCTTCTCATCGGTGATGGGCTTCTTGTCGATGGCGTAGTAGCAGGCACGCAGCAGCTCCCGCACATCGTACTTGCTGCCCCAAACCTCCGGCACGCCACGGTCGATGTCCAGCAGGGTGTAGACGGATTCCATGCCAGTCCGCATGGAGTATTCTGTGGTAAAGATGGTGTCACGGGGAGTCTCGGCGAACTGTCCGATAAAGGCAAAGTTGACAGCGCCCTCAGGAACGACACGGGGACGGTCCGACTCTTTTCTCGGCTGGAAAAAGGCGTTGATATACGGCATGAAGCAGGTGGTCGTGTTGCACGCCTCCCTGGCGAGAGAGGCGATCTTTTCCTCCGGTACACCGATGTGGTAGAGCCATTCCTGGCAAACCTCTTCGCCGGTGCAGTCCCGCATGGCCTTTTTCACATAATTTCCGGGGCGGTTGGTGTTCAGGGAGTACAGCCATACCAGCACCATGTTCTTGTCCTGCGATTTGAACTGGGGCTGGCGGTTGATGGTCCATGAGAGATACCAGTTCTCCGTGCTGTCCTTGACCGTGACGATACCGCCGGTTGTGACCTTGCCGGTGCGGGGGTCACGCTTGCAGATGTTGATGATGTGCTGGATAATCTCTTCGTTGGCAGTGGCAACGGTGGCGCTCATCCAGTTGGTGGCGTCGATGTCGCTGCAAAATACCTCCGGCTTGCCGTATTCGCCGTGCTTTGCCTGCGATGCAATCGCTTTCCAGAGATCCCACGATTCCCCGCTGCCGTTTTTCAGGTGCGACAGATCGGGCGCATGGGTCTGGTCGCCGTAGCAGGAGGTGTCGGTGCAGCAGCCGTTGGTGATAAACACCAGATCGTCCTCGATCAAGTCAATGGTCTGTTCTTTGCCGTCCTTGCGGTATATGATCTGCTTGGCAATTTTCTTGCTGCCAACGGTTTCGATGATGACATTTCTCACATCCATGCCGTATTCGATGCGGACGCCGTGAGCTTCCAGATATTTTACCAGCGGCAGAATCATGCTCTCGTACTGGTTGTACTTGGTGAAACGCAGGGCACTGAAGTCCGGCAGACCGTCGATGTGGTGCACATAGCGGCACAGATACCGTTTCATTTCCAGTGCGCTGGACCAGCGCTGGAAAGCAAACATGGTCTGCCAGTACAGCCAGAAATTTGTCTGCCAGAAGGAATCGGGGAGCACATCGGAGATCTTCTTGTCCTCCAGATCCTTCTCCGGTGTCAGAAACAGCTTGGACAGCGCCAGCGCAGAATCCCGATCCAGTTCGAATTTTTTATCGGTGTGTGCGTCCTTGCCCCGATCGATGGAGGCACGGCAGAGGGAATAGTTGGGGTCGTGCTTGTTGAGCCAGTAGTATTCGTCAAGAACGGACACATTGGGCGTTTCAAGGGATGGGACATCCCGGAACGTATCCCACATGACTTCAAAGTGGTTGTCCATCTCTCTGCCGCCACGCATAAAGAAGCCCTTGGTGACATCCTTGCGGCCGTCGCAGCTTCCGCCGGCAAGCTCCAGCTTTTCCAGCAGATGGATATGCTCGCCTTTCATCTGACCGTCACGAACCAGATAGAACGCTGCCGTCAGACCGGCAAGTCCTGTGCCAATGATATACGCCGATTTCTTGTCCACATCTTTCGGCTTTTCGGGGTGTGCAAACGATTCATAAGTTCCTGCGGAATAATACATAACGATGCCTCCTTGTGTAAGAACCCGTCTTCACAAGCGTATACAAGTGTCTTTTCGGCAAATTTTGCTGCATACTGCGTAAAAAATACTTGCCGGGCGACAGCCCGCCTGTGTATTTTTGCCTTGTCTGCAACAAAATTATGCTCGAAAATCCACATATATTTCTTGTGAAGACAGGTTCTAAAATCTAAGAGCCGGCTGACTCTGGGTGTTTGTTGCTGATAATTCTATTATATCCGAATTTTCAGGATTCACAATAGGCAAAAAAAGCTCCGTGATAAGATTTTTATCACGGAGCGGGAAAGTGTCAAAAATTTTATCAAATGCGCCGGATTGATAAACCGGAGCTGCGCTCTAGAGCCGGAACCGCCGGAGAGCTGCGGTGACCGAACCGCGGAGCAGCTTGACCAGACGTGCAACGATTTCCTGCGGTGCTTCCCGCATATCGTCTTTGATCCAGTCCAGCATCACGCCGATGAAAATGTAGGCGTAGATCTTGGCGATGAACTGTTTGTCCTCCTCCCGAATCATCATGCTGGCGGACTCCTCCTGGATGACATCCAGCATCAGCTGATCCACCAGCGGCTGGAGGTACTTTTCCACCTGTTCCCGATGCACACAGCGGTAGACGTTCAGGATAAAGGGTTTGTTTTCCTGTACTGCCTCAAAGATTTGCAGAAGCCCCTGCTGCCATGTGTCATAGGTCTTATTCTCATCGAGGGCACGCTTGGCATCCTCCAGACACGCCCATTCCACCAGATCGTAAATGTCCTTGAAATGATAGTAGAAGGTCATGCGGTTGATGCCGCAGTCCTCTGTGATGTCGCTAATGGTGATCTTGGTCAGCGGTTTTTTCAGCAGCAGATTTTTCAGCGATTGTTCTAAAGCTCGTTTGGTCACTTGGGACATGGCGTTCTCTCCCTCCAAAAATCACTGCATAAGAGCCTGATGCAGTGTCTTTTGTTATTGTAGCACAGCCGCACCGCTAAATTGTAAACGAAAATAAAACTTTTGCATTTTTGTTCACAGATCACTCGCCGGAACGCTCCGCCGCCAAGGGCATCAGCTTCCAGAGAATCCCCACGATTCCAGCGGCGGCAAGTGTCAGGAACACCATGAGCGCCGGAAGCGGCAGGCGATTGACAATGGTTTCCTGAAGCTGATGGAGGAATGGAATGTACGGCAGCACGCCTCTTCGCACGATGGCGAGCACCAGGATCAGATTGCTGAGACTGTGGCACACCATGGCATACCGCAGCCGTCCCGTCTGGTGATAGACAAACGCCATGATCACTCCCATGGGAAGCGTTCCCAGGAACTGCGGAAGATTCCGGTGCCAGATTCCGAAGATCACTGCGCTGAAAATGGCAGCAGCCCAGACCGGTACAAACTTTTTGGACATGCCGAAGATAAGTCCACGGAATGCGGGTTCCTCCACCAGCGGTGCGACAATTGCCAGGATGACCACACCGCCGACGGTGGTGTTGGAAACGGAAAACTGGTGAATGATCCCGGACGCTGCATTTTTCTCCACCGCATTCAGAATGCCCAGCGCCATGCCGTATATCAACGACATGAGTGCTACAATCACAAGGCACATGCCGTATCTTGCTGCCCCTTTGGCAATGGAACGGCTGGAAAACAGCTGCTTCCGATTCCGCAACAGGGAGGGAAGATAGACGGCGAACAGGATGCCGAGCAGTTCTGCTGCAACAATGCCGAGGATGACATAGCCGCTTGTCAGCTGGAAGAGTACGGCGTAAAAAATGGGGATTGCGGCAATGAGCGCAGCCAGACACCAGTACTTTTTCGTGTTGCTTCCGGAGAACGGGTACTGCCGTGGCAGAAGCGCCAGACAGCCGTATGCCAGCAGCACCGGCGGAAATGTGGGCAGATAGCACGTCAGCGTGATGTTGTTGAGCATCTCAATTCGCCCTTTGCCGAAGAGGTCGATGAAGGGCTGCGCGTTGTCATAAAAGAAAGCGTTTCCTGAGTTCCAGAGGCGGATCTGAAACAGCAGCCAGAGAATTGCGGCGATTGCCACACAGAGTGCGCCGGCAATTCTCTGGGGAAGTGAGAGGGTAGAAGTCTTGTCCATGGTATTTCTCCTTTGAAATAAGATTGGTTTACTTCTATTTTACCACATATCACCAGAAAAAGAAATCCCTCACTTCAAAAAAGCTGTACAAAACCAGCAAGAAAAACGTAACGTTTCTTTGAACGGACAGCCGTCTGTCTTGGAAAAATGCTACAATAGAGGAGAAAAACGTGACGCTCGCCGTCAATCTTTTTGGACGGCTACAGGAATGGCGGGGTCGATGAGGTCGGTGATCTCCACCTGTAGCACCTTCGCCAGCGCCACAAGCTCGATGTCGGTCACGAAGCGCTCGCCGTTTTCAATGCGGCGGATGAAGTGGTGGTCCACATCATATCCGGCGATCTGCATGTTTTTCGCCAGCTGCCGCTGGGAGATGCCTCTTTCGTGGCGGAGCCGGATGAGATTGGCACCGCAGATGTTGTTGGTGCCGAGTGTAGTTTTGAGTTTGAACATAATATCACCTCGAAGGGAGTCGTGCGGAATGAAACGAGTATGGGAAGATTCGGCGGGAAACTGCCGCTGTGAAAGCTGCGGGCGCATTGTGCCGAGGGAACAGCTTTGCTGGGACGGGGAGCTGGGGTATTGTCAGGACTGCTACACCGAGATTGAGGAATACCGCCGAAATGCTGGCACATGCGATGCAAGCCATCCGGATGCACCGCAGGAATGCCATCGTACATGATATTTATTATAGGATATAATACCGCTCCTATTGGTATACAGTATTTACCATCCAAAAAAGATTTTCAGCAAAAACACATTTCGCCCGCAGGATTCCTCTGAATTCTGCAGGCGATTTTTCGTTTCTAAAATGTTTTCAAGATTTATAGAAAATATTGACATATAAGAGCCGAATGTGGTATGATAAAGTCAAATCATAAGGATTTCACATGAGAGGAGAAACAGATGATGGAAATTGCAGCACACATTCGGGAGACGGACGGCAGAGAGCAGTCGGTGGCAGAACATGCGAAAGGCGTAGCAACGCTGGCGGAGCGGTATGGCGCAGTCGTTTCGCTGGGCAATTTCGGGAAACTGCTGGGGCTGTTTCACGATGCCGGAAAGCTGAACGCTGACTTCAATCGCTATATTCACGGCGTGGGAAATTTCCGGCGTGGCGAGATCGATCACTGCTACGCCGGTGCCAAGTATCTCTGCACATTTTCCGATGAGAATTTCCCCAAGAGAAAGAACCCGTCACGGCTGGCAGCGAGAGTGATTTTATCGCACCACGGTCTGCACGACTGGCTGACAGAGGAGGGCGAGGATTATTTCACCAGGCGCACCGGAAAAGCGGAGCGATATGGGGAGATTTCCGAAAATCTTCCCGACATGCTGGCGGAGCTGGGCAATACCACAGAATCGCTGAAAGATCTGATGCAGTGTGTTATTGCGGAGTACACGGCGGTTGTGGAGAAGATCAAGGCGATCCTGCCACCCAAAGGGCAGGACGGAAAGCCGGACAGCCACGCCTTTGAAACCAAGTGCTTTTACTTTGGGATGCTGGAGCGGTTGCTGGAGTCCGTGCTCATGGATGCCGACCGAGTGGATACGGCGGACTTCATGCACAATTGCCAGACCGAACAGCATTTTGACACAGAACCGCTCTGGGAACAGATGGCGCAGAATCTGGAGAAGAAGCTGGCGCAGTTTGCCGATCGGACGGATCCGGTTTCGAAACAACGGCAGGACATTTCGGAGCGCTGTTTCCGGTTTGCTGACCGTGCAGCGGAACCGGTTGGCGCATGCCGGCTTATCGTGCCCACCGGCGGCGGAAAAACGCTGTCCTCCCTGCGGTTTGCGATTCACGAGTGCCGGAAATTCAAGATGGAGAAGATCGTTTATGTTGCGCCGTTTATGTCGATTCTGGAGCAGAACAGTAAGGACATTCGGGAAATTGCCGGCGCCGAGAACTTTTTGGAACACCACTCCAATGTGCTCGCACAGAAAAAGTCGGCGGAGGAACTTCAGGCGTACGAACTGCGCACGGAGAAGTGGGATGTTCCGGTGCTGGCAACCACCATGGTGCAGTTTTTGCAGGCGCTATTCGACGGAAAAAACACCTCGGTGCGCCGGATGCACCGCCTTTGCCGGTCGGTGATCATTTTGGACGAGGTGCAGTCCATCCCCATGAAATGCACGCATTTGCTGAATCTGGCGGTGAATTTCCTGACGAAAATCTGCGGCTGTACCGTGGTGCTCTGCTCTGCGACACAGCCTCTTCTGGAAAACTCGGAATATCCGATGCTGCTGGACGAGAACAGCAGCATGACCGGGGCATATCAAAAGGATTTCGAGGTGCTCCGGCGAACCGAGCTGATTCCGGTTTCCGGAACATTCTCTTACGATGCAGCAGCGGAATTCTGCTGGGAGAAGTTCTTGGAGCACCAGAGCCTGCTGGTCGTGGTCAACACCAAGGCATCGGCGCAGGAGCTGTTTCAGCGATTGCAGGTGGAACAGGAGCAGTCGGGGCAGCCCATGCAGCTGATCCATTTGAGTACCCATATGTGTCCGGCGCACCGCAACAAGGTCATCGAGCAGATGCGCAAGGCGCTGAAACAGCATCGGCCGATTCTTTGTGTGACCACGCAGCTGATCGAAGCCGGCGTAGATGTCTCCTTTGGCTGCGTGGTTCGCTCCATGGCGGGGCTTTCCAATGCAGCACAGGCAGCCGGTCGCTGCAACCGAAACGGGGAACTGAAGCAGCTGGCACCGGTGTACCTGCTGGAACTGTCTGAGGAGAAGCTGGGCAGTCTGGCGGAGATCTCTTTGGCACAGAGCGTCACCAGAACGATTCTGGACAGCGGGAATTTTGCAGATCTGCTCTCAGTGGAGGCGATGTTCGCCTATTTCAGAAAGCTGCACCACGATTTTGAGAAAGATCACAAACTCTCGTATCCGGTGGGAAAGCACGGGGAGGTCACTCTGCTGGAACTTCTCTCCACCGACCGATCCCGTGTGCGGAAGCCGTACCCCTGTTCCAAGTATGCCCTGCAGGCGTTTGCCACAGCCGGCGCAGCGTTTCAGGTCATTGATGACACGGCGGAAACCGTGATCGTGCCGTATGATGACAGTGCGGAAGAAATGATCTTACGGCTGAATGGGGATATCTCGTTTGCAGAGATGCATCAGCTTTTGCGGCAGGTGCAGCAGTACACCATTTCCGTCTATGCCGGAGAACGGAAAAAGCTGGAGGAGTCCGGCGGACTGTATCCGCTGCGCTGCGGTGCACTGGCGCTGGAAAAACGGTTCTATGATACAGCGGCGCTTGGTTTGCAGATCGAGGGCGGTACGCACGAGTTTCTCGGACTCTGAGATTTGTCGAATCTTGTCGAAAAAATTTCTTAGTGGAAATAGCTATATTTTGTCATTTTTACTTGACTTTTTTGTCGAATTATGATATAATGCAGAAGAAAGTGAAAGGAGGTGTTGTCCATGGTTCAGAAAATGGTTCATCGAAATACCATTGAGTTTCATGTGTGGGGAGATTATGCCTTATTTTCCGACGTGCTCACCAGAGCATCCGGAGAGAAGTGTTCCTATGACATCCCGACCTATGAAGCGCTGAAAGGAATCACACACAGCATTTACTATAAGCCAACCATTGTATGGAAAATCGATGCGGTTCGCATTATGAACCGCATTCAGACGGAACGAAAGGGAATCCGTCCCCTCAAATATGGAGAGGGCGGAAATGATCTGGCGTACTACACGTATCTTCGCCAGGTCAGCTATCAGGTGCGGGCGCACTTTGAATGGAATGAGAATCATCCCGAATTGGCGTGCGACCGCAACGAGAACAAGCACCATAACATTGCAAAGCGTATGGTGGAGCGTGGCGGAAGACGGGACATCTTTCTGGGAACCAGAGAATGTCAGGGCTACGTAGAACCGTGTGTCTTTGGCAGCGGAGAGGGCTACTATGACAACAGCGGAGAGATTCCGTACAGCTTTATGTATCACGGAATCACCTATGCAGACGAGGCGGTGCTTCCGGAGGACAAGGATCAGATGACGGTGCGGTTCTGGAAGCCGGTGATGCAGGACGGCGTGATCCAGTTTCTTCCGCCGGAGGAGTGCACGTTTAAACGTCACATCAAACCCATGGCAATCAAGAAGTTCGGCAGAGATGAGGGCAACTTCATCGGGCTGGACGAGTTCGCAGGAGGTGAGGCAGATGAGCTGGGCGAATGAACTGTATCAGATCTTTGAGAATTTCCATGACCGGACAGATTTTTCAAAGCGAATGCTGCCCATTTCACATTCCACCGCAAAAGCGCAGATCGAAATCACGATTCGGGAAGACGGAACATTTTCCAGTGCAAAGCTGGTTGAAAAAGAAGATTCCGAAACTGTGATTCCTGTGACAGAAGATTCCTGTACAAGAACGAGTGGTGTAGTTCCTATGCCATACGCAGAGAAGCTTCCTTATATCGCCGGGGATTACGGTGCATATACCGGAAAATCCAACCAGGACAAATACAAGGCCTATGTCGAACAGTTGGCGTCCTGGGATGCCAGCGAGTATACCCATCCGTCGGTGCATGCGCTTCTGCTGTATGTTCAGAAGGGCTGCATCATACACGATTTGGTGAACAGCGGTCTGCTGAAACAGAATGAGGATCGCACAAAGCTGTCCGATGAAAAGATCAATGGCATTGCACCGGAGGACGTGTTTTTACGCTTTCGAGTGGACTATAAAAATCTGGAGCGTGAGAACTGTACGTGGCGGGACGAGACGCTGCAAAAGTGCTTTATCGCATACCAGCGCAGTCTGCTGCACAATCGGCAGATGTGTTATGCAACAGGCGAGGAGTGCCTTGTCACCTATAAACACCCTGCCAAAATTCGCAATGCCGGAGATAAGGCCAAGCTGATCTCTGCCAATGATGAGCGGGGGTTTAGCTACCTCGGGCGGTTTGCTTCCAAGAGCGAAGCATTCTCCATTGGCTATGAGTATTCCCAGAAGATTCACAATGCTTTGAAATGGCTGGTGCAGCTCAATCGGGGCTTTTTCTGCGGGGATTTGACGGTCATCGTCTGGGCGAGTGCAATGCAGCCAATGCCCAAGGTGGACGCTGCATTTTCTCAGCTGGAGGATGCATGGGAGGATGAGGACGACGATGATGACTGCGAAGCAATGAAGCCGCTTCCCACCACAGAGCCGATTTATGCCGACTTGGTGCAGAAGATGGTGTTCCATTATCAGAAGCAGCTGGACATTCACGCCAAGGTCATGGTGATGGGCTTGGATGCGGCAACTGTCGGACGGCTCTCCATTGCCATGTATTCGGAGCTGGAGGGCTCGCAGTTCCTGAAAAATCTGGAAAACTGGCATCGTTCTGTGGCATGGAAACAGTATGATAGCGTGAAAAAATGCGAGGTGATCGATTCGTTTCCGCTGTATGCCATTCTTTCCTATGCCTTTGGCGGTGAGAGTGATAATGATAACAAAAAGTTATTGAATGGTCAGATGGTACGATTGCTGCCGTGTGTGACAGAGGGAAGAGCAGTGCCGCAGGAGCTGGTGCGCCGTTTGGTGCTGCGTGCATCCAACCCGCTTTCGTATCGCAACTCGAAAAAATATAACCATCGAAGAGCGCTGGCGATTGCCTGTGCAATGATTCGAAAGAAGAACTTAGAACGAGGGAAAGGAATGACGGCGATGGAACTGGATAGAAATTGTGACGACCGGAGCTATTTGTTCGGACGGCTTCTGGCAGTGGCGGACAAGCTGGAACGTGACACTTATGATAAGGGCGCAGAACGTGAGACCAATGCCATGCGGTTTTGGAATGCGTTTTCCGTTCGTCCCTACCGGACTTGGAAAACGCTGCGGGAACGGCTGATTCCCTATTTCAACAAGCTGGGCGGAAAGGGCGTACGATATCAGAAGGAAATTCAGGAGATCTGCGGAAAGATGACACCGGAGGTATTCTCCAGCGGCGCACCGCTGGAACCGCTGTATCTGCTGGGCTACGATCATCAGATGCATGCGCTGTATGTCACCGGAAATCAGACAGAAACGAAAGAGGAGGAAGAATGATCATGTGTTTGGAACATAAAATTGACTTTGCAGTATTGGTAACCGTCACAAATGCCAATCCCAACGGCGACCCGCTGAATGGCAACCGTCCCAGAGAGAACTACGATGGGTATGGCGAGATTTCAGATGTCTGCATCAAGCGGAAGATCCGGAATCGGCTGCAGGATATGGGTGAAAAGATTTTTGTGCAGTCGGATGACCGCAGCGATGATACCTGTACCAGTCTGCGTGACCGTGCAGATAAGAATGAGGCGCTCAAAGCAGCCAGCAAAGGAAAGAATACCGACCGTGTGGCATATGCCCAGACTGCCTGCAAGGAGTGGATCGATGTCCGCAGCTTTGGACAGGTGTTTGCATTCAAGGGCGGTGTTTCCGTTGGAATTCGAGGACCGGTTTCGGTCCAGCATGCAGTCAGCGTTTCGCCGGTGGACATTGTGAGCTTGCAGATCACAAAGAGCGTCAATAGTGAAGATGGCAAGCAGGGCAAATCCTCGGACACCATGGGCATGAAGCATATGGTGGAATTCGGGCTCTATGTCATTAAGGGCAGCATCAACTGTCAGCTGGCAGAAAAGACCGGCTTTACGGAAGAGGATGCGGAGAAGATCAAGGAGGCGCTGCGGACATTGTTTGAAAATGATTGCTCCTCGGCTCGTCCTGACGGCTCCATGGAAGTTTGCCAGCTCTACTGGTGGAAGCATGACTGCAAGATGCCCAAGTACTCCTCGGCAAAGGTACACCGTTCGCTGCACGTGGAACTGAAAGAGGGCGTGGAAAAGCCGGCTTCTTTTGCCGATTACAAGGTGACACTGGATTCGCTGGACGGTCTGGAGCCTGAGATCATTGACAACATGGCATGAGCTACGCAGAAGAGGAGTACCTGCAACTTTCCGGCATCCAGCACTTTCTGTTTTGCCGGCGGCAGTGGGCGCTGATTCATATGGAACAGCAGTGGAGCGAGAATTACCGCACCATAGACGGTGATATTCTGCACCGCAATGTCCACGACAGTGACAAGCGGGAAAAGCGTGGGAATCTGCTCATTGTGCGGGCGATGAAGATCTCCTCGGCACGTCTGGGACTGAGCGGCGAGTGCGATGCCGTGGAGCTGCGCCGAAGCGCCAAGGGTGTTTCCATATTTGGACAGGAGGGGATGTTTTCTGTCACACCCATTGAGTACAAACGTGGTGCGCCCAAAGAGGATTTGTGCGATCTGGCACAACTCACGGCGCAGGCCATGTGTCTGGAGGAGATGCTCTGCTGTGAAATACCGGCGGGCTATCTGTACTACGGCGAAACCAGACATCGGCTTCGGGTGGAACTGACGGAAGAACTGCGGCAAACTGTGGAATCCGCAGCAGCCGAGATGCATGCGCTCTATGCACGGCGACATACCCCAAAGGGAAAACGTACCAAGGCGTGCAATGCGTGTTCCATAAAGGACCTCTGTTTGCCGGTGATCTGCGGAAAGAAAACTGCGACTGGATATTTGCAGGACATGCTTGGGACAATGGAGTGATGCAAATTGAAAAAGCTGTTGAATACGCTTTATGTCATCAACCCGAACTCCTATCTTTCGCTGGACGGCGAAAATGTTGTTGTTCAGCAGGAAGAGGGGCAAAAGCGTGTGCCGCTGCACATCTTAGAGCGAATCATCACATTTGGATACACAGGTGCCAGTCCGGCGCTCATGGGCAAGTGTGCGGAGGACGGGCGGGAACTGGTCTTTCTGACCAGTTCCGGACGGTTTCTGGCGAGAGTGCAGGGAACTGTCAACGGAAACGTGCTCCTGCGCCGGCAACAGTACCGGACGGCGGATGATGCCGATGCCAGCTTGAAGATTGCACGGAATATGATCGCTGCAAAACTGTTTAATAGTCGGTGGGTTTTGGAGCGTATGATTCGGGATCATGGACCGAGAATTGATGCGGAACGATTCCGGCAGAAGTCGCTGCTCTTGAAAGAGGCAGTTTCTCTTGCGGCGGAAGCAGACAGTATGGATACGCTGCGGGGCATTGAGGGCGAGGCTGCGACGGTTTATTTTTCGGTACTGGATGAGATGATTTTGCGGGAGAAGGATACATTTTTCTTTCACGGCAGAAATCGGCGTCCGGCGCTGGATTGCGTCAATGCGATGCTGAACTTTGCCTATACGCTGATGACGAGCATGTGTACCTCTGCGCTGGAATCCGTGGGACTGGATCCTTATGTGGGAATGATGCACACGGACCGTCCGGGGCGGCCATCGCTGGCACTGGACCTGGTGGAGGAATTCCGTGCGCTGTGCTGCGACCGGTTTGTTCTGACGCTAATCAATCGTGGTATGGTTCAGAAGAAGGACTTCGAACAGCAGGAGGATGGTGCAGTGCTGATGACCGATGACGGACGGCGCACTTTTTTGCAGGCATGGCAGAAGCGAAAGGATGACGTGATTCGCCATCCGTTTTTGGAGGAAAAGGTGGAATGGGGATTGCTGCCCTATGTGCAGGCGCTTCTTTTGGCGAGGTATTTGCGTGGCGATCTGGACACCTATCCGCCGTTTTTATGGAAGTGATTGCATGCTGGTGGTTGTGACCTATGATGTCAATACGACGAGTAAAGAGGGGCAGAAACGATTGCGCCGAGTGGCAAAGATTTGTGTGAACGTCGGGACAAGAGTGCAGAATTCTGTGTTTGAGTGCCACGTGAATGCAGCGGAATGCCGCCTGCTCAAACAGCGGCTGACGGATGCCATCGATACCGAGAAGGATAGCCTCCGGTTCTACTATCTGGGGAATCAGTATCAGACGAAAGTGGAACATATCGGCGCAAAGGAAACCATCGATGTGGAGGAACCGCTTTTGTTCTAAGAAAACGCTCCGGTGCGAACCCTAAGCGCACAAAAAAAGCAGGAGGGATTCGCACCCGCTTTTTCGTAAAAAAATCAGAAAAAAAGTATTTTTTCTGGCATGGAGAAGTATATCTGTGTTCTTTTTTGTCAAAATTGCATTTGCTCTGCTGAGTTTTAAGCGGAAAGCTGTGCAATTTTGCTGTCTCCCTCCGTGTGGAGTCTCCCTCCACACGGAGGGAGTGGATTGAAATAAGAAAAAAAGATCTGGACTCCAGACAACTCTTTGTCTCCCTCCACACGGAGGGAGTGGATTGAAATCCAGATTATTGTAATTTGGGAGACATTGTAGAAGTGTCTCCCTCCACACGGAGGGAGTGGATTGAAATCTTTACCTTCGTTATGTAAAAAGCAAATGCTTTGTCTCCCTCCACACGGAGGGAGTGGATTGAAATCGGCAATCTGGAAAGCAATCATTGAAGCGCTTGCAGTCTCCCTCCACACGGAGGGAGTGGATTGAAATCGGAAATGAACACGTCCAGCGAATCGTGTCGAAAAGTCTCCCTCCACACGGAGGGAGTGGATTGAAATATTATCCCGACTTGGTACACCAGACGGGAAACGAACGTCTCCCTCCACACGGAGGGAGTGGATTGAAATTCCTGCTCCTGACTCAGTTCCAGCAGGATTTTCATCGGTCTCCCTCCACACGGAGGGAGTGGATTGAAATACGTTTGAAATGTACAACGGACTGAATCGGACTCGCGTCTCCCTCCACACGGAGGGAGTGGATTGAAATGGAATATATGACGGTTTTGAAATCGAGAGGAATTGGTCTCCCTCCACACGGAGGGAGTGGATTGAAATCGAGTGGGGAACAGAAATGAAATCCAAGGCGAAAGGTCTCCCTCCACACGGAGGGAGTGGATTGAAATATCTGAAGCCGACTGATTACGCAATCAATACCAGTCTCCCTCCACACGGAGGGAGTGGATTGAAATGCAAATCTTGGACGGAGCGATTACACTCTTAATGTCTCCCTCCACACGGAGGGAGTGGATTGAAATCGGTCGTCCGATTGTTTACGAGTCCAAAACAAACCTGTCTCCCTCCACACGGAGGGAGTGGATTGAAATGCGATTTTATCCGCAGCATCATAGTCATGAAATAGTCTCCCTCCACACGGAGGGAGTGGATTGAAATCTTTTTATTCCGGAAACCAAAGTTGTAAAAGGAGTCTCCCTCCACACGGAGGGAGTGGATTGAAATTGTGTTTGCGCGCGCAGGCGCGCCAGAGAGATCAGAGTCTCCCTCCACACGGAGGGAGTGGATTGAAATGCAGCCCTGAGCATGGCGTTAAACCGCTCTCCAGGTCTCCCTCCACACGGAGGGAGTGGATTGAAATATAAACGCCTCCGGAAAAGACCTGATACCGACAGTCTCCCTCCACACGGAGGGAGTGGATTGAAATCGCGCCGTTTACGCTCCAAATTGTATTGTCTGCCAGTCTCCCTCCACACGGAGGGAGTGGATTGAAATGGTGGTCGTTTCTGCGTTTGCTACCCGGATCACAAGTCTCCCTCCACACGGAGGGAGTGGATTGAAATCTTTTCCGCGTCCGCAAAAAAAGATATTATCACAGTCTCCCTCCACACGGAGGGAGTGGATTGAAATTTTGACGCCCAGCGCGTCATGCAATTCCCGCCCCGGTCTCCCTCCACACGGAGGGAGTGGATTGAAATCACGCCGCCCTTGCAATGCCGACGCCGATCTTATACGTCTCCCTCCACACGGAGGGAGTGGATTGAAATAGCAGGAAAATAATCAGCACCACCACGCCCAGCGTCTCCCTCCACACGGAGGGAGTGGATTGAAATTACGCACGCGATTGGAGCAGACAGACGGCACCGTCTCCCTCCACACGGAGGGAGTGGATTGAAATCGGCGAGGAGACACCGCCTGTGCTTAAGTCTCTGGCGTCTCCCTCCACACGGAGGGAGTGGATTGAAATGTCCAACGGCACCGGTCTGCTTGACGGTGTCGCCGTCTCCCTCCACACGGAGGGAGTGGATTGAAATTCCGCCCCCTCTGGCTCTGGCTTTGGCACGTCCTGTCTCCCTCCACACGGAGGGAGTGGATTGAAATTGCCATGCTACCACCTCCTCAGGGCATAAAAATAGTCTCCCTCCACACGGAGGGAGTGGATTGAAATCGTCCGCCCTGAGCATGGCGCAAAACCGCTCTCCGTCTCCCTCCACACGGAGGGAGTGGATTGAAATAAGATCTTTGCCAGCTCTCCGACAAGGATACTCGTCTGTCTCCCTCCACACGGAGGGAGTGGATTGAAATCGTCGAGGAGCGCTGGAACAGTCCGGACGCTGTGTCTCCCTCCACACGGAGGGAGTGGATTGAAATAGTTGCCGCCGCCTGTTTTAGATTGTTGACAATGTCTCCCTCCACACGGAGGGAGTGGATTGAAATTGTGGGTATCAGGTCTTTTCCGGATGTGTTGATAAAGTCTCCCTCCACACGGAGGGAGTGGATTGAAATCCAGCTGCTGGCACTGTATCAGCAGCTGGAGGAGTCTCCCTCCACACGGAGGGAGTGGATTGAAATTGTGCCCTCTCAGGGCACACAGGGCGGGGGCGGGTCTCCCTCCACACGGAGGGAGTGGATTGAAATGCAGCATATTTCCGCGCAGTCCGGTGCGATGTGCGTCTCCCTCCACACGGAGGGAGTGGATTGAAATTTTCTTGCGCTGCCGATGGGTACGTGCAGAGCGTGTCTCCCTCCACACGGAGGGAGTGGATTGAAATTTTGTGCTTTTCAACAATAATTATAGCATACATGTCTCCCTCCACACGGAGGGAGTGGATTGAAATTCGGCACTCTATCCACTGTTTTTATCCATTTCTGGTCTCCCTCCACACGGAGGGAGTGGATTGAAATTCCCAGATACATTCCTGCGCCAATTTCATCGAGTCTCCCTCCACACGGAGGGAGTGGATTGAAATCGCGTGCCGGACGCAAATAATGTTGATCCTGTGTCGTCTCCCTCCACACGGAGGGAGTGGATTGAAATCGGTGGCAAGATGATGGGGACCATTGACACCGCCAGTCTCCCTCCACACGGAGGGAGTGGATTGAAATGTCACCGGTTTTTTGGACGTGTCCAGGATGTTGCTGGTCTCCCTCCACACGGAGGGAGTGGATTGAAATATTCCGCTCCCTCCAATCAATTTTGCCACCTTTGTCTCCCTCCACACGGAGGGAGTGGATTGAAATCACGCCGCCTTTGCGATGCCCACGCCGATCTTATACGTCTCCCTCCACACGGAGGGAGTGGATTGAAATTCCAGCACGCTGCATTTGGCTGACCTCGTACTCTGGTCTCCCTCCACACGGAGGGAGTGGATTGAAATGTTTGAGGTCAAGCAGACCTGTATCACACACGCGTCTCCCTCCACACGGAGGGAGTGGATTGAAATTGCGGTTTGGAGTTTTGCGACGTAAGGCCGCACGACGTCTCCCTCCACACGGAGGGAGTGGATTGAAATACATCTGCTCCCTCCTCTCTGTGTAATGCGGAGGTCTCCCTCCACACGGAGGGAGTGGATTGAAATTCGTAAAATCGTCTTTCCACGGCGGACAGTCCCTGTCTCCCTCCACACGGAGGGAGTGGATTGAAATGCAAGGGCGACATGATCCTCATTGAGGGCAGCCGTCTCCCTCCACACGGAGGGAGTGGATTGAAATTCCATGCGGATGTCAGCGCGTCGGAAAAAGTGTAGTCTCCCTCCACACGGAGAGAGTGGATTGAAATATTTTATCCACTCCCTCCTCAGATGTCGCAGCAGTCTCCCTCCACACGGAGGGAGTGGATTGAAATTTGCTGCCCGTCCAGTAGTGGTGATAGTGACCACGGTCTCCCTCCACACGGAGGGAGTGGATTGAAATTTCTTTTTCGCGCGCCGTTTTTAAGTTGTTTTGCAGTCTCCCTCCACACGGAGGGAGTGGATTGAAATGGCGTCCGTCATGATGTCGTACACCGTTTTAACTGTCTCCCTCCACACGGAGGGAGTGGATTGAAATGCGAGCCGCGAGTCCTACGGCACAAAAGTGCTGGAGTCTCCCTCCACACGGAGGGAGTGGATTGAAATCAACAACGTCCAAACGCCTCCACCACAATGCCCTGTCTCCCTCCACACGGAGGGAGTGGATTGAAATCGCGCATCCCCTCCACGCTCTTGTCAAAGCCTTTGGGTCTCCCTCCACACGGAGGGAGTGGATTGAAATCGGTGATCCTCGCTTGCAAATTGAGGGTTGCCGCAGTCTCCCTCCACACGGAGGGAGTGGATTGAAATGGCTTAAAAACGGCAAACCGGAGCTGCCAAAAGGCAGTCTCCCTCCACACGGAGGGAGTGGATTGAAATACAGCATATCTCCGTGCAGTCCGGTGCGATGTGGTCTCCCTCCACACGGAGGGAGTGGATTGAAATAGCAACCTCACTAACGTGCAGTTACTACTATAGGTCTCCCTCCACACGGAGGGAGTGGATTGAAATGGTGGTCAGTTCCGCCGCCATCTGATTGCTGTAAGTCTCCCTCCACACGGAGGGAGTGGATTGAAATTGTCTTTGTGCCCTGTCGGGTACACTACATAAGGTCTCCCTCCACACGGAGGGAGTGGATTGAAATAGCAGTTGTCAAAAAAGCAAAAGCAGGTGTTCCGGGTCTCCCTCCACACGGAGGGAGTGGATTGAAATGACTCCCACTTTTTTGCCGATCTCTCTAACTGTTGTCTCCCTCCACACGGAGGGAGTGGATTGAAATCGTGATCGGTACGTGCTGGGCAAGTGGTGCGTTGGTCTCCCTCCACACGGAGGGAGTGGATTGAAATCAGCATCACGCGTCACCTCATCTCCGTGCGGTTGTCTCCCTCCACACGGAGGGAGTGGATTGAAATGGCGGGCGCTGCCTCGGTAGCCTCCGCCATGATCGTCTCCCTCCACACGGAGGGAGTGGATTGAAATATTTTGGCTCTTTACGAAATGTTGGGGTAGTAAAATCCATCTGTAAACAGGTGCAAACGGCTGCGTATCAAGGCAGCAACCACGGCATCTCAGCCACCGGAGGGTTTATTTCCCACGGCTATTCCTTTTTCCGGAACAGAGTATCTTTTGTCAATTGATCTGCGTATGTGTCCTATGCAGTCGATTTGATGATCGGCTTGCGGTCTGTAGTTCTCGCTATCCACCTGATTGGAATTGAATAGTAGGTGTGTCATGGCGTACTTTCCGCTGCATCACAACCCGATACTTCGGGAATGCGGTGGTGATTTGCATCACGTTATCCTGGACGCAGATCTCTGTATTTGCTCCTGCTGTATTTGATTGTCAAGCTACAAATGGTTTACTACCCAAGATCAAACTAACGTTTGATCTTGAATATATTATAACACAAAAAAACAGACTTGTAAAATCTGCGAATTTACCCTTTTGCAGATTTGACAAATGTTTTATTTTGTGGTATAATATATACTCTTGTTTTTACGGCTGCCCATTTTGGGCAGCTTTTTCTGTTTCTCGCCGTCTGTAAGAGCCGGAAAACATATGCAGGATGCGATTTCGGAAACGTCCAAAGTTCCGGTAGCCGTAGGCATTTCGCTTTAGCACTTTGATCCGGTTGTTGCAGCCCTCTGTGTAACCATTGGTGTACGGGCAGTCAAACGAATGGAGTATTTCCGCTTTCCATTCTTCTATGGTGTCACAGCAGGCTTCAAACTCTTTTAATCCGCTGTTCCGGGCAAGGCTTAGCCAAAGGTCTAATGTCTGTTCTGCTGCTTCTCCGGTGTCACAGTCCAGCACTTGTAAAAAATCATCTTTGATGCGATGGGCTTTGTGCAGCCGTTCTGACAGCTGGAGCATGGCTGCAACGTGTTCCTGATCCGATTCCTCCAGATAGTCAAATCTCTTGTTCAGCAGCACTCTGGAACGTTTGAACTGCACTCGCTCCTTGCGGCTGAGTTTCGCTTGCTCTTGTTTCCGGATCGATTCAAACGCCCAGATCACTTGCCGTATCCAGTGATACTTGTCTACTACCCGCACAGCCTTGGAAAACACCTCTGCTGCCGTATCCTGATAGGGCTTCCACATATCGGAAATGAAACGTGTGACCTTTTCTCTTGCTTTTTCTTTCCACTGTAAGAAATACGATTTGACATCCCTTTTGTGCCGGTCTGGTAGAATGTCCAGTACCTTTCTCTTTTCCGGATCCGTGACGATACACTGATATTTTTCCCGTCCAGTATTGCCTTTGAATTCATCAATGGCAACGGACTGTTCCAGAATCGGCAACTCATCGAAACAAACATTCTGATCGAACGTGCGGATCACAGTAGATACGGATGTTCCCACTTCTCTGGCTACACTGGAAAAGGAATACTCATTCTCCAGCTTTCCACAGATCTGATTTGTCAGACGTGCAGTCATTCTGGCATATCTGGACAACAGATCATTCTTTTCCGGAAAACGCTTGCAGCAACTTTTGCATACATACCGTCGTTTTCGGAGAATCAGTGTCGTTTCTTTTCCGAGGATCGATACTTCTTTGACCTTTTGCTGGCGATAGTCGTGCACTGCGTCTGTCAGAACGCCGCACTCTGGGCATGGCTGCTCCTGCCGTTCCATCTCAACATGGAGCGTGACTGTGTTATAATCGGATTCGACTTTTGTCAGAAGCAATCCGTCAATATCAAATAGTTGTGCGGCAAGGTTAGTAGGCATGGCAGAATCTCTTTTCCGGTTTCACGATATTTTCTTTCCGATTATACCAGAAACGTTCCGGCTTGTAAAATCTGCAAACGTGTGTCATCGCAGATTTTACAAGTCACTGATTCTGTGCTATACTAATTTTGTCTGTGCAGGATCGGCTTGATATTAAAAGAGATGCCGTCATTTGACAGCATCTCTTACAATATGGTATAATAGAACAGTCGGCTTCTTCCGTCAGGAAGGAGGTGAACGTATTTGCTATATTACATGATTTCACTTTTCACTTCTGTTATGGTAGACATTATCTTGTATAAAGTCTACAAATGGCTAGACAGGAAGTAAGCCCGACAATAGCCTAACAATTGCCTGATCCATTTGGATAAGGCGAAAGCCCCCAGAGTTGCAGCTCCGGGGGCTTTCTTTTTGCGTGAACGCATTGCCTTTACATGATTTCTTTTCATTTCTATTATAGCACAGCATCACAAGAATGTCAACAGCTTTTTATAATCCCAAATGGTTTTGGCGGCGTTTTTTCAGGATTTCTTGCTTTGCATTCTCTAATGCTGGCAGCAAAAAAGTTTCTAGTCTTTTGGACATAGACTTCATGTAGAATTGCTTTCTTGCTTGCGAACAAACTAGGTATCCATTATATGTTTCTGGAATATTCTCGATAAAATCGTAGATTTCCTGCATTTTTAGTTGAATTACAGGAATCATTCTTTTTTCCGCTAACAAAAGACCTGGATATTTTAATGTTTCTAAATCTCTTGCTAATAGTGGTTTCCCTTTTAAACCATAGGTTGTCGCTGTGTTTTGTATGCTTGATTGTATTCTTGTTTCATCACTAAGCATCAATTCCAATCTCTTTTCTGTACATTTATTGGCAAAAGATGCACCATTATCAAATACAGGTGCAAGACGATACGCATCATTCTCATAGAGTACACCCCAGTTTCCATTGTTGCGATCTGTATTATTAATTAGGATGTCTATGAGCATTTGAGTCCAAAATCGTTCTGTTATACCGCTTACTTTGCTGAGAATAGGGTTGTATCGTAAGTGCAGAAGGATTTCTTCAAGGTCAACTAGATGTGAATCCGAGGTAGAGGATAGGCTTTCTTCCAGTTTCTTAGAGAGTTCATTGTTATATACATTTTTCAAAGTCCGAATTTCACGAAGGGAGCCTTCTTTTTGACAAAAATCTTTGCAGGCAACTACTAGTTTGCCATTTCGGATTCCTAAAATAGTTTGATGCACGTCAATTCCAAGTATTTCATAGATGTGACTTCCTATATATTCAGACAGCGGTGCTGTCATATATGACAGCACATCACCACGCATTCCTTTTGTACTTTTGGGGTACTTTACAATCCAATATGTTCCATCAATTGTAATACCTTCTTTTTCGCCAGCTTGTCCACCATATGTGCCATTTCTCTCATTGGTTAAGTATGGATCAAGATTATATATTTGCTGCATAATTTCTCCCTTCAATCCGGAAACATATACTTTTCGCAAATCATATCCCACTGATGTACATTCAAAACGTCAGGTACAAGCATTTTTGACCAGTTTTCAATGGCATCTGATATACTCATAAATGCTCCCATATCGTTTTCTTCATCTGCTTTTTCAGCTGTTTTTATCATATCTTTGATTGCATCGGGAAGTTTATCATAAAAATCAGAAATGTCAATTACATTGTCATTTGCAATCCATCGAAATTTTTTTGCCATCGGAACCACTCCTTTTAATAATATACCATCGCCATACTTGCCAATTTCGCAAATGCTGCCTTATTTTCCGGGAAAATACACAATCCCTGAAAGCTCTCATCATGTGCAAAGTAATATGTTGCCAAAGCTTCTGTCAGAGCGGCATCATCTGCTTCCTCTATTTGGTGCAGCATATCATTTACCGTTTGCGTAAAAGTTGTACAGCGTAAACCATTTTGTGTGAAATACTCTATTTCATGAAAATCTGGAACAAGGTTGTAGTTGATATTTTGGTAAATGCCCTTTTTTCGTGCGTAAACATCGATCACTCGTTCATTCAAATATCCAGTGAACAGTCCCATATATTCCAGTGCAGATACACCACATAAAATGACATCTTCTGTGACAACACTTTTCAACCACATTCCATGGGAGAGAAAATCACCGCTTTTTCGGGTTTCCATCATTTCATCCACCTCCTGCATTCAATTTCTCTATTCATACCATACACGATTTCGTTCCATTTGTCAAGTAGCTTACTCGCCCGATTTGATATTCCGGCACAGATAGCACATCCGGATTTTCGTTATAGACTAACGCAGTCTTTCGATTTTCTTTCCTGTTCCGCAGCATTTTGTTCCGGTGCATCAGAACCTTCGCTGACGATCTCGTCCTTGTCCTGGAACTGTAATGCAGCATTCAGTTCTGCCAAACGGCTGGATTTTGCCTGATATTCTGCTTCTTTTGCAAATGGTTTTTGGATCTCCACTTCTGCCGTGTGCAGCTGTGTTTGAATATCCTCCAGTTGGTGCGTAGCATTCCGAATTCTGTCCTCGATACCACGGAGTACGTTGTCGATTCTGGTGATGTTTCCGGAACTGTCATCACCCAGCTCCAGTCGATGCACACCGCTATGTTCCAACGTCATGGTGTAACCCTTTTGCAGCGGCTCAAACCGTGCAAACATAGTAAACCCACAGTATTCGCCGATCTCCGCCTTGGAATTGTCCGGCTTGACAAAGCTGCGGATCGCCTGCATCAGTGCAGCAGCTGCTTTTTTCCGCTCTGTGTATACCACGCCACGAACGCACATAGGCGAGAATCCGTCCACATTTGGTGTGTAATGCTCTGTATAGTGCTTCATGTCGTCGGTGTAGTGCTGAATGAATTGCTCCTTTTGCTGAATTTGCTTGGGATATTCATTCCGCACCATGTCTTCCATTCGATACCGCTGATTTCTCCAGCTGTTTCGGGAAGCTTTCAGCTTGGAAACCTCAATGTCCAGTTCCATCTGCTCTTTTAGCCGAGGATCTCCGGTGCAGACTGCCTTGACCTCAGCATAGGACAATGCACGATCGTCCACGTCCTCTACATCTCGGTTCGGCGATTTGGATGTCATGATCTGACCGGTGATCTTTTGTTTCCGCTCGATAGTCTGCCAACTGTAGGCATCAAAGGTGTCCTCTGTGACATAGCGATAGATGTGTACTTCTTTGTTTTGATTGCCCTGTCGGATGATCCGTCCCTCCCGCTGCTCGATGTCGCTTGGACGCCAGGGTACGTCTATATGATGTAATGCGATCAGACGCTCCTGTACATTTGTGCCTGCACCCATCTTTTCCGTAGAACCGAGCAGCACACGCACTTTTCCTTTTCGTATCTTTTCAAAGAGGGCTTCTTTCTGCTTGTTGGTGCTTGCTTCGTGGATATATGCGATTTCTTCCGCTGGGATACCCATGTCGATCAGATGGTTTTTGATGCTGTCATAGATGTTGGTAAATTCTTTGCTGCTCTTGGATTTGTCCGGTGTGGACAGATCTGAGAAGATCAGCTGTGCAGACCGCTGCTCGCTGGTTTCCTGCCAGATACGGTATACATTTTTGGCACACGCCATCGCCTTGCTGTGTTCCGATTCCGGCAAGTTATGGTTCAGCAGTCGCTGATCCAGAGCCAGACTTCTGCCGTCGTTGGTAATGGACAGCATATTGTCTACAGAACTGTCCACACCGCCGCCGTGAACTCTGTCCGCACGTTCCATAAAGGATTGCATAAACTGCTTCTGGATCTCGGAAGATGGCAGCACTTCGGTGTGAAAAACGGCTTTTGGTACGTCCAGATTTAGCATATCTGCGGTCTGAATGTCTGCGATCTCCCGGAATAAGTTGGTCAGTTCCGGCAAGTTATGAAATTTGGAAAATCTGGTCTTGACACGGTATCTGCCGCCCTCCGGAGCGACTTCACCGGCAGTGACCGCTTCCAGGAAGTTACCAGCCCAGCAGTCAAAGTGGATCATACCCATTTCGGTCAAGGTGTCGTGCTGGAGATATTTCTGAAAAGTGTAAGCTTCTGCAATGCTGTTGGAGATTGGTGTGCCGGTAGCAAAGGTGCAGCCTTTTCCGTGGGTGATCTCGTCCAGATACTGTACTTTCATGTACAGATCAGATGCCCGAACAGAACCACTGGAAATGCCCACATTCTGCATTTTTGTGAAGATTTCCAGATTCTTGAACATATGGGCTTCGTCCAAAAACAGATGATCTATGCCCAGTTCTTCAAAGTATACTGTGTCGTCATCTCGCTTTTTGTCCTGTAAAGCTTCTAGCTTCTTCTTGATCTTTTTCCGAGATGCCTCCATTTGCTTGACTGTGAAACTGCGTCCATTTCCGGAGTGATTCAGTTCTTCGATCCCTCTGGTGATCTCATCTTCCTGCTGCCACAGCAACGCCCGTTCCCGTTCCGGCGATACAGGGATCATGGTAAACTGGCTGTGTCCCATAATAATGGCATCATAATCGCCCAGCATTGCCTTGGTGAAGAACTCTTTTCGCTTGTCTTGCTCAAAAGTCGCCTGTGTCGCCACAAGGATATTGGCAGAGGGATAGAGTTTGATGTAATCCAATGCAAACTGCTCTGTCAGGTGATTGGGAACAACGACCAGACTTTTTCGGCAAAGTCCCAGCCGTTTCAGTTCCTGTGCCGCAGCGATCATCTCAAAGGTCTTCCCAGCCCCGACCGCATGAGCCAGCAGCGTGTTTTTGCCAAACAAGATTCTGGCAACCGCATTTTTCTGATGCGGTCGCAGGGTAATATCCGGATTCATGCCTGGCAGCTGTAAAATGCTGCCGTCATATTCCCGTGGGCGAATGCAGTTGAGGGTCTGATTGTAGATCTGACAGAGCGTTTCCCGACGGTCTGGATCTTCCCAGATCCATTCAGAGAAGCGTTCCTTGATGGCATCTGCCTTGATCTGTGCCGCTTCGGTTTGTTCTTTGTTGACTACCCGCCGTTTTTTTCCGTCGGGATCTTCGTAGTAGTCTACCACTTCCACACGGCGGGAATTCAGCAGAGTATCCAGCAGTACCAGTGCGTTCATACGTTTTGTGCCATAGATCTCGTTGATGGAGATATTAGCTTTTTCCGTACTCCGTCCGCTAATACGATAAGATCCGGAAAAAGAGTCGAATTCTACATGAAACTCCCGATTCCAGAAAGAGATTTCAAAGGTTTCCTTGGCGAACTGCTCGTAGTACTCTGTGGGAATCCATGTGGTTCCCAGACGTACAAAGATGTCGGCAGCTTCCAGCCACTGGGGCTGCACTGCCTGTAACCGTTCTACGTTCAGGGTATATCCGGCATCCGTTCTGGCGGCATCTTCTGCAATGGTCAGCTTTTTCCGTACATTTCCGGAGAGATACTCATCTGCCGGCAAGTACGCATGGGAATCCGGATCCGCAGCATCATAAGACGGGTTGCGGAAAATCAGTCCCTGCAATTCCATATACAATTCTTCTTCTGTTTTTCCGGTCAGATTTTGCATATATGCTATGTCCACGCAGGCGTTTTCATTCATGCTGTAGGTCAGAGCATCCTGTGCAGTGTCTGCACTGGTGATCTGATACTTCTGGCGGATCGTCCGTTTCGTGAACAGGTCGGTTTTTTCTACAAATTTGCCTTTTTCATCTACTTTTTCCAGTGCAGACAGCAGCGTATAACCGGTATCTACTTCCAGAATCCTGCGGTTTTTCTTTTCCGTCAGCCGATCATACTGCTGCACAAACTGGTCGTAATACTGCTCCATTTCCTGCTGCTTGCTGCGGACTTCCGTATCTTCTGCACCGTTCAGCTGCAAAGTTACCAGATCCCGCAGACAGTCCCGAATCGGCAGTGCAGCACGAATTCTGGCTTCTGCATCTGTTGTGCTTTTTTGTTCTGCCTTGGTGAGATTGGTCAGTTCCGGCGAAAACGGCAGCATGATACCGTCCTTTTTGTAATACAGTTTGCCGTCCATAACGGCATAGGAATAGTTCCGTACATTTTCCGCTGAAACAAACGGTATTTCCACCGATTCTTCCACCGGAACCGGTACCGGCGGCACTGGCAGACAATTCACAGCACGTTCCAGTTCCATGCTCAGCGGATTCCGCAGCGTGTCTGCACAAGTGCTTTCTACACCAAATCTGCCGCTGGTCATCTGCATTTCGCCCAGAATCATTTCCGGGTGATCAGCAAAATATGCGTTGATGCGGATGCCGTTGGCATCTGGTTTCAACTGTACCCACTCCGGCTGTTCTGTCATTGGCTCTGTCCGTTTCCGCAGAAACAGAATGTCTGAGGTGACTTCGGTGCCGGCGGCATACTTAAAGGTAGTGTTGGGCAGACGAATTGCTCCCAGCAGCTCTGCACGTTCTGCCAGATACTGCCGGACAGATGCGTTTTCCTTGTCCATAGTTCCTTTGGAGGTGATCAGTGCAACAATGCCGCCGGGGCATACCTTGTCCAGCGTTTTGGCGAAAAAGTAATCGTGGATCAGAAAATGATGGCTGTCATATGCGGCATCGTATACTGAAAAATCGCCGAAGGGAACATTTCCCACGGCGGCAACAAACGCATTGTCCTGAAAATGGGTCTTTTCAAAACCGTTGACCTGAATTGCAGACTGGGGATACAGCTGCTGTGCAATTCTGCCGGAGATGCTGTCCAGTTCCACACCGGAAAAATGACAGTTTTGCATACTCTCCGGGCAAAGTCCCAGAAATGTCCCGATGCCGCAGGACGGTTCCAGAATCTCGCCGGAAGTGATGCCGATCCGTTCCAATTCCTGATACACCGCACGAATCACAGCAGGCGGCGTATAGAAAGCCGTCAGGGTAGATTCTCTCGCAGCTGCGTATTCTTCCGGGGACAGCAGTTCTTTCACCTCGTCATAGTAACTGGAGGAGGTTTCAAAGACTTGTTTCAGACCGCCCCAGCCCACATATTCCGCCAGTATCTCTTGTTCTGCTTCTGTTGCCGGTCGCTGTTCTGTTTCCAGTTCCTGCAATGTGCGGATCGCAAGCAGATTGGCTTCGATTCGTTCTTTGGGCAGTCCAATGCCCAGTGTATCTGAGGTGATGCGGTAATTCTGCGGCAGTTCGGCATTGCTTTCCGGCTGTTCTTCGGAAAAAACAGGTTCTTCTGCCTGTTCCACAACTTCTGCCTGCGGTTCTGCCTTTTCAAACAGAGTGGTATCCAGCAATCTCTCATAGGAGATGTTTTCCGTAACCACAAAGCTGCCGCTTGTTCTGGAAACGGTACAGTCGCTTGTGATCCACGGCAATGCTCCGGTCAGACCGACCACTTCGCAGATCTCTCCGGTAGTCAGATTGCGGAATCGGTCGCCAATGGCAACGCCGCTTTTCGTTGTCACTTCCGGTTCTTTTTCCGGTGCAGCTGTTTCTTCTGCCAAAGCTTCCGGCTCGTATTTCCGGAGAGCGGCTTTCGCATCTTCCAGAGAAGCCTGTGTGTTGTACACCGGATCAAAATGTTCAATGGTGTTCTTGGCATCACGAATGTGCCGTTGGATGTCCTTTGAAGTAATGTACGTGCCGGCATCCAGCAAGGCAGCAGTTTCTTTTGCGACTTCGTTCCACTTGTAAGTGTATTTCTCATGGGTTTCGAGTTCAATCTCTATGCCGGACGCACCATGGTTCGCCATGTAGATCGGTGTGATTCCGCTGTGACCGCCGATGCCGTATTCATCTTTCAGAAATACGGCAAATTCCTTTTGGCTTGGCTGGTGATCGGCATAATAGTCGGAAACACGGAATTTCCCGCCGACAAAGCCCGTTCCTCGCATGAGTTCCAACTGCAATGCTGCTTCTCTGGAAAGCGGCTCAGTGTGGACGGATTCCTTTTCATCGTCTGACAGAGTGACCAGATCATTAAAATCCAGAACCGACAGCACATTCCGGTTCATTTCTTCCAGAGATTCGTACTGTTCTGTCCGGACAATGGAATTTCCATAGGCATACAGCATCCGGAATTGCTCCAGATCTGCCGTCACCTGAATTTCCATATCAGTATCTTCATCTGTGGTGTAGGCGATGAAGATGTTGGAAAGGTCTGAGAGATCTGCTTCGGAACTGTATTCGTCCATGCAAAAGTCGTTGATGTAATTGATCGCCTTGTCAAGTTCCGGATCTCTGCTTTTCTCTGTAAGCGTTTCCGGTTCTACAAAGTGAAACTGCATCAGCAAGCTGCCATCTTCCAGATAAGCAGTCAGTTCATTTTCGTCAAAATTCCAGTTCTTCGCCTTGCCAAAGTCCATGTGAATGTCTTTGCCGTATGGCTCTCCGGTTTCGTCAAGCTTACGAGAAGTAAAATCGACAGTAGAAACGCCGGTAATGATTCTTTTTTCTCCGACGCATTCCGGACGGGTATGGTCAGTGATCTCAAATTCCATGCCAACTTTGACAGTTCTTTTGAGTTGAGCCAGATTCTTGACAACGGGGATCTCGATTTTCTCTGTCGGGCTTGTGATCTCTCGCAGCTGATCTTCCACATGCTCACGGATCACAGAATCCTCTATGCCGAGGATCTCGTAGATCTCTGTGGGTTTTCTTCCGTACAAATCAGAAAAAGCAACATCTGCTGCAATATCTTTTCCGAGGTCGTCTGTGGGAAATGTATGGAGATACCACTCCCGCACATTACTTTGCAATTCTGCTTTCTGTGATGCACGGTAGAGGATCTCAAATCCCTTTGTCAGCATATCCTGCTGCCAGCCGTCATAGACCAGTTCGTCAGATTGCCCCAGGATCACGCCGCCAAAATCCGGTGCGTCCAGATCTTTCATGGTGATGTGCCGGTCATCAATCTCCTCGATCTCACGGCGTTTTCCGTCATAACGGATCACATCGCCAACTTCCAGACCAAGCGGTGATGCTGCTGGTTTTTCTGTTGTGACTTCCTGCATGGTTTCCGCTGTCCGGATCGGATTTTTTGCCTTGAATTCCTCCAGAATCTGTGTTTCTTCCGGTGTCAGCCGGGCGTGGGCTTCCAGAAACGGCACAAGTACATCCAGTGTTTCTCTGGCAGTTTCCTGATGCTCTGCATCATTGTAGGGAAACCGTTGGGCATCCAGAACACCCTGATTGAAGTCCCGAATGTGGTCGATCAGACTGCCGCCGCCTGTGCCTTTTCCGTCGCCAATGTCGAATCTGCCTTCATAGTGGAATTCTTCGCCGTTCAGTATACCGGAAATCGTGAAGTTTGTTTTCTTATACCAACCGGCATGAAGCTTCGGATTACTGCGTTCTGTATGCTGCTTTTCGTCCAAAAATTCCAGTACCGCATTGGTCATGGCAAAGCTAGCATTTGGATTAGCTTCGATAAAGTCCGAAAACAGGCTGCTCTCTGTAAACCATTCCTTGTTCCATACCATAGTCACAGAATCGGACACCGTTTCTTTTTCCGGCAAAACCTTGTAATTATACTTCATATCTGCAATGGAAGCAAAAGCTTTTTCCGTTTGCTCCTCATCTTCCAGAATGGCATAGAGAGCCTTTTTCATGCGGTTTTCCTTAACGGGATCGCCCTGCCAGTCTGCCATTTTTGCATCATAAAAAGCCTGTATCAAATGTTCTGCCGCCGCATCAGATGTCAGTGTAGGAAGTCTGTGCCGCAAATCGTCTATGGTACGTCTCTGTACAATATCCTGATACTCGCTTTCAGCAAGAGAAAGAATGGCATCTCCCACGGATTCATAGGAAATCGTTTTCCGTGCATTGCCATAGACCGCAGTCAATTCCGTTTCGCCAAATGTCGCAGAAAACGGCTTGTCGTTTTGCCGTTCAAATCCTCGCTGTATGCCAAGCAGAGCGACTGCCAGTTCCTTTCGTATATCTTCGCCTTGCTGCATTCGTCTGGCAAGAGCGTAGAGTTCCGGCTCAGTCAGACCGTTGCCGTAGATGCTTTTTTCACTGGGAGGAAATTTGTCCAGATAGCCATCCTCAAAAAAGACATAGCCGAGGCTCTCGATCTCATCCCAGGCAAGCGGAGCCTTTGCCAGATTCGCTGCCAGATCCTCCTGCAAAAATGCCTTTTCCTCATCGGTCAGAGGGATCTCCTGCTGTGGCTTTTGCTGGTCAATGGCGTTTTGCAGGGCTTCGGAAAAACGATTGAGCCTGCCGGCAAATATCCGTTTGCTTAGCAGCTGCACACTGCCGTATATGCGGCGGAAATTGTGAGAGCGTTCAAAGGCTGCGGAGATCAGATCGGAATCCAGCTGTTCCAAAATCGCAAATTTCTCCAGATGTCGGGAAAACTTCTGCTGGGATGCGGTTAAATTGAATTGGGACCGTACCTGTGCAAATGCTGTCTGAATCATGTGCTGATGCTCCAGAAACGCATCTGCTGCCGGCAAATATGTTTCGATTGTGCCGCTTTCCTCTGCACGAATGGGATTGACATCTACCGGAATACCATGATATTGCAGCGGTTCTTCACTGTCGTGGAACAGGGCAAACAGTTCATCTTCCCGAAAATCTCCCTCGTATTCCACCAGAATATCCAGATCAGAATCCTCGTGTTCATAGCCTTTGCTCCGGCTGCCGTATACCACAATGTTTTTCAGGGTAACTGGTATCTCATATTCCCGGCAGATCAATTCCAGATCTGCTCGGATTGCTTCTGCAATTTCTGTCAAACTATCGTTTTCTGATGCAGCGGGGGCTTCCTGCATTGCTGCAATGCTCTGATACTGTTCCAGATCAAACTGTGATACGGTGATATTGCTGCTTTCCCGAATCTCCGCTGCAATACGCTCCATGCCGTCAGATGCCGCATCATATTCCGGCAGCAGATCGCCATTGATAAAGACAGAAGCATGGAAATCCCGCCACATAAATTCTGCGGTTTCCGCAGATATTTCCACCAGCTGCTGCTGCTTTTCCATGCACTGTGTCATGATGGTAATTGCATCGCCGCTTTGCAGCTGATCTACACTAATGTCACGGTCTGTTTTGACAAAATAGATGTTGTGTTCCAGCATAAAATCCGTACTGAGAATGCAGGACGGTGCAGCAATCACATATGCTTTTGACTGCTGCTGGATCTGGGATAAGCTATCCCGTGTCAATTGGTTCGGATAGGTGTAATAGGCAGTCGTTCCAACCATGCCCAACAGATTCATTTCCGGAACCGGCTCGGAAAACAGGGACAACTGCTGTGCGTTTTCCGAAACTGTTTCGGTTTTTGCTTCTTTTTCCGAAACAGAATTGACAATATTGGTACTTTGGTGTATAATAATGTCAGAGTCAAAGCGTTCCAGGCATTGGGGCAATGGTAGCCCTAACACCCTGAAAAGCTCTTGGCTCTTTTTTTCGTTCCAGTATAGGAGAGCATTCGCATCTGTGACACGCTCCAGATACTGTGCAAAGTTCACTCTGCCGTACACACTGGTAATGAAATTGGTGGGGACTTTCTCCAGGTCATATGTGCCGGTACCGTTGGCTTGCAGGCTGACGATGATCGGCATACTTTCCTGATCTACTGCCAGCAGTGCAACAAGCATATTTCTCTGGTTGTGTGGCGAAATGGAATCAAACAGCATGACCGGTTCCTGCATGAGTTCTGGCAGCTGCTTGACTTGTTCCACTGACAGACCATGCCAATGACTGTTTTTGCCCTTGGGGTGAACTGCATCACGCAAGTGCTTCTGGGTATACAGCATGGGCAGCGGCTGACAGCCTGCCTGAATCAGGATCTCCGGTGTATCACATACTTTCAGAGCATTGTACTGGGACAATTCTCCGGCAAGTGCCTGATCAACTTCTAATGCAAAAGCGGAAACAGATGCCACTTCTGTTTCCGCTTCTTTGATTTCTTCCTTTAATAGTGCAGGAGTTCCGGCAGTTTCCGAAAGTCCTCCGGTGTCTTGCAGTGATTGATGATGTCCAGTTCCGGCGGAATCCGATACACGATCTGCTGCAATACCTGTTCCTCCGCTTTCCGGCTGGCTTTCTCGCTCTGCTCCGAGTACGTTCCCGTTTTCTGTTCGATCATATATCTGGTGAACAGTTCCCGATATTCTACCTCTGCTCTCAGATTGATCTCGTGATGCAGAATCAGGTAATGTGTGCTGTTCTTCGAGTATTTCAGCAGTTCTGGGTGATTTGTCTGCATCCACTCCCACCAGATCTCTCCGTATCTGCCCTTCGTTGCTTCTGCCGCTTCCAGAAGTGAATCCAGTGAGTTCTCGTTCCATTCGTCGTCCGCTTGAAACCCGCTGTTCACGAACTCCTTCCATTTTTTCTTCAATAGCGTCAAATCTTCCAGATTCATTTTTCTTCCTCTCTTTCGCCAAAAGTTCAATTGATTTCAAAGTTCTTCCGAAAATCTGTTGTGCATTCCGGCAAAACCGAATCAGATTCTGATTATCCCGGAAAAAGTCCATTGCGTCCAGATTCGGTTCAGGAACAGTCCAGGTAATATCGCTGTTCCGCTGCATCCGGAGTGCGGTTACATAGTTCGCTGCTTCCCGGAGTGATGTCACATACTGCTCTCGCCGGGCATCATCCAGCCCCATTGCATTCATGTGGGATTGGATTTCCGCCTGAATTCTGGGGTGCTGAAGATAATGCTCCACGGCTCCGCTGCACAGTTCCGCAGCAGTTGTATAGCTTGCATGGTGTTCTGTTCCCAGCATATGCCGGATCGCCGGTTCTTCTGCGGCAGTCAGCCGCCATGTGACTGGTGTTTCCGGATCGTCGGTCTGAGATACGTCAAACAGAAACAGCAGTGCATTTTTGCTGGGCGTTTCGTCAAATACCGTGATGCCATGCTCTCCGGATCTGACATAGCGTCCGCTCTGATTCCACTGGGACGCACTGGCGATGTACATGAGATTGGGGTTCTCCCGGTACACCAGTGCCGCATTGGAAAAGGGCAGTTTGTACAGGTTTGCGGAGAAACGCAGAAATTGCAGCATTTCTCCCTTGTCGTGCAGTAGGCGGTTGGTGATCTCTGTCCAGTTGCTCTGGACTTCTCGCATCGTTGCCATAACTTGCATTCTTCCTTTCTACTATTATATATGAGATTCTCTCTTTTTGCAAGAGAAAATCCAAAAAAGCGAAACCACAATCGTGATTTCGCTCTTTCTGCGGTATTCTGTTGTTGGAAATTTAAGATGTGATGATTTCCTGATAAACGGTGCGGTAAGCATCATCGCTGACCGCATCAATGGCTTTTTCCAGTTCTTTTTCTTCAAAAATGCCGTCTGTCGATTTCTGTACAATGTCGCAGCTGCGTTCCATTGCTCTTTCTGCGATGTTCATAGCATGAGAGATCAGCATATCTCCGGAAAGATAACTGAGATATGTTTCCGGTTCGTAGTCCTCCAGATATTCAATCCTTTGCAGGGCATAGCCGCCGATCTCGTTTTCACTGTCCGGCAGGATCATTGCCGGGCAAGTGGTTTTATCTTCCATGGTCATCATGGGCAGTGTTTCTCGCTGCGGCTCGACAATGTGAAACTTCTGTTCAAAGCTGAGAAGATCATCATATTTCGGGAAAAGCTTTTCATAAAACACGCCGAAAATGCTGTCTGCCATGCGGTGAATCTTGATCAACAGGAAAAACAGAACGTCCTCATTGGTGCAGTATGGCTGAAGCTGCAATGTGCCAGCTGGGATATAGCTGTTAAACCGGATCTCACAGCGGCTGAGAAGTTCCAGCCAGACTGCGTTTATCAGTATGTTTTTCAGCCATGCCGTTTCCGCTTCGATTGCTACATCACTCTCAAAAGGTATATCATCTGTGGGCATAATGCGGGAACGCATATCTTCTACCGATACTCTGCCGGTACATTCTCGGAACTGATCGTACCATTCTTCTGCCCGCATTCCATTCTGCACTTCGGATTCTGCGGCTTGCTTCAGGGCAATGGGTATTGTTTCCGCAGTGATGCTGCTGTAGGATCTCCGCAGCGTTTCCACTTCCTGTATCTCAAAGTGCGGATGCAGCCGCCACTTTCGCTCCACAACAGCACCCAGTCCCAGCACGTCATTTATTGCCCAGGCACGTTCCAGTTTCATATAGCTGTTGTCGTGTTTGGTCTGTACCGTCAGCAGCCAGAATGCCTTGCTTTCCGGTTTTGCCTGCCAGTTTTCCTGATGCAGTTCTTCTTCGGTAATGTAGACTGCTGTTTCCGGTGCTTGCTCATAGATCAGCAGCTGATTGACCAGTGACTGTTCCTCATTGGCTCCGGCAGTCAGCAAAAACTGCCGAAAAGCGGAATCGTCGTAAATATTGTCTGCTGTTTTTGGCTGCTGCATGATGCGGTCAATGGCACGCTGTAGGGTTTGACCCACTGTGATCGGATTATCCTGCATCGTCATTTTCTCCTTTCTGTTCCGGAACTCTTGCCATCAGTCCATTGATCTGTACCTCCGGACTGTCCAGATCAATCAGCAGATACCGTCTGCCGTTGGTGTTCTGGGTACGCACTTTACCCTCTGCATCACTGGCAATTTGCAAAGTCACACCGTCCAGAGCAATGGTCGTCTTGCTTTCGATCAGATTATTGACTGTGATGGGCTTGTCCTGGGTGGCTTCCTTATATGCTTGCTGCATGGCTTCTGCACGTTCCTGACTGACACCGGAATCCAGCAAAATATCCCGCACGTGAATGTCATCGATGACCGGAAGATCTGGCTCATTGGCATACTCTGCGGCAATATCCTTGAGTTTTTCATTGATGCTGGTAATTACCGGATAGCTGAGTTCGTCTTTTACGATTTCCTGCAAGAGTGTCTGGAATGTTTCCTTTTGTTCCTGTGCGGTCAGTGTAAATACACATCCCAGCACATCTTCTATCATGCTGATATTGACTTTTTTCGGTTTACGAGCGGAATACAGCACATGATTTACGTCCGGACCTCTGCCAGTAAACGTAGGGTAGAGGAATCCGTCAGAGGGGATCTCTGCGACAACACGGTCGCAATCCGTTTTTCGCTCGATGGCTTCTTCCGTTTCATTGTATACCAGTCCGTCTACCCGTGTTTCTACCGGACAGATGGCTGCGATCAGAAACGGATATTCATAGGTGTCGTAAGGATTTTCTGCTTCGTCTGCGGATTTTTGAAAGACTGTGTAATTGCACTGACCGATCAGAATGGCATACGTGGAGAGATAGTCCAGATTGTCGGCGATCTGGTGCATCAAAAGTGACACATCATCTTCATTTTCCAGTTTAGACTGCAATGCACCGTAAAGAATGTGCTGACTGCCGCCTTCTTCGTAGGTTTCTTGCGGGAACTCATATTCGATCAGTCCTTTTCCCAGTGTGCCGGAGAGGACACGTTTCAGTGTCGCCATCAGGCACTCATTTTCCTCTGCCGGAATGCTGTGATAGGGGCGAATCTGGATGTTATGGATATTCCGATCCACATCGACAAATGCAGTTGCCACACGATTTAAGGTAAAACGGTCACTGGCTGCGGAAAAATGTTTTTTCAGTTCGGATAATTCTTTTTTGTTCATCTTCTATTCCTCTGGTTCCGTTTGGGGGCGATCTCAAAATATCATGTTTATTCTACCACAAATTGATGCCCCTGTCAATTTTGGAATTCGCTCTATCGCTCTAAATTCCGATTTCTTCTTGCTTGCCGATGCAGCAGCTGCTCAGTTCTTTGATACAGCAGGGCATATTCTTCCATCGTCAACTCGACTAGCTTGGTTTTTCCGGCTGTGTTCCGGCATTCAGCCCGCACACATGCAATATTTTTCGGATATTCTGCACAGCCTTTCCGATTCATATCTGCCACGGCTTCTTGCGGTGACTGCCATGTGCCAGTCTGGAGTTTGATCTGTTTGACCGCTGTATGCAGTTGTCCGGCTTTTTCTGGTACAAGATGCAGTTTCGCTTGTCCGGCAGTTTCCTGCGTCCGGTAGTGTTCTGCAAGCACTTTTCCCATCTCCAGATAGGACTGCATCACTTCCTCTACACCGATCCATAAGGAAGTAACGGTTGTTTCTTCTGAGATACAGTGGACTTCCGGCTGGATCTGCCGCCAGTTCTGCTGTAGATCAGCTAGTTCTTTGGCACATGGTGTGGTTTCATATCCCTGTCCATAGTGACATTTCCGAATCATGATCTGAACAGCGTCGTTCAGCTGCTGCGGTGTGCTGATGTCCTCCCGAAATGCCTGAAATGCTTCCGATTCCTTGATACTTTCCAACTGTATCTCTCCGGGAAAGAAACACATTTGTTCAACCCCATTTGCGGACAGGATCACCTGAGAAAAGGTGTATGCGTCTGTTTCCGGTGTCAGTGCCTGCAAGGTATCAGCGATCTTCTGAAATCGCTGCTCTGCTGCTTGATATGCACTTTTTCCGGCTTCGTACCAGTCTGGATCATCAGCACAAAAGCCGTCTTGCATTTCTGCTTCAGCGTGTATCATTTCTTCCGTTTCGTGAAGCATTGCCTGTACATGTGGCACTTCTGTTCCGTGGACACGCCGGATCTCCTGCAACACTTCGATGCGGTTTTGCAGCGTATCCGCATACGTTTTTTTCCATGCTCCGAGGATCACTCTCAAAGATGTTTCGTCTTTTCCAATGCGAATGCCGTTGCTGTCATCTCGATACCAATTTTCCATATGATTTCTCCTTATCGTGCAATGCCTTGACTTCTCTGATGCTGACAAAATGCTCTTTGAGCGTTTTGAAACAGTTCATTCTCCAGATTTGGCTTTTCCTGAAATCCGGTAGGTTCTACGGAAAAAGCAGTGACTGCGATCCCATTTTTCAAAACGATTACATCGCTGACACTGAGGGAATGTCCCGTATATCCTGCCGGAATATCTTGGTTACACTTTGCAAAAATGGCATCCAGCTTATTGATCCCGCTGATTTCTTCCATCGTTCCCTGATATACCATATCATAATCGCCGAGATGAAGCGTGGCACCCATTTTTTCCTGATCTTCACTGCTGAAAAAGCGAATGCCATGATAAGCTTCGCCTTCCTTGATCTGATAAATACAGTATTCTGTGGCGTGGTCAAATAAAAGCTGCTGCTTTTGAGCAGTTAGTTCTTTGAGTTTCTCCTGACACACAGTGATCTGCTTCGCAGCATAATCCCGTTCCTCGATACAATAAATATGGGGAACATATCCTTCGCCACCCTCGTTATGCAAATCATTATACGCTTTCATACGGCGACGTGCTTCCCGACGAGTGGGAAGATCTTTCTGGGCTTCTATTTTTTTCAAGGTACCTTGATGAATTGACAGGCTACAAGTAGTTTGTTTCAATTTGTCATCCAGCCGAAACGCCTGAACCGAAACTGGTGTTCCTTGTGCAATGGTATCCTCTAAAAATTGCTGAACTTTATCCCGCATTTCTTCCAAGATGCCGATTTTGGGAATGTTCTGAATCTGATACACTCCCGGCGTAGAAGATTCCATGATGGACCATAATGTCGGATTCCAGCCGGAAGCCAGTCTTTTACCATTAAAATATGCAGTCAGACTTGCTTGTTCTACAATTTCCAATTCTCCGGACGGACAAATATCACCATCCAGATTGTTGATTTTCTCTTGCAGCGATGCCTGATAGGAAGCTTCTAAACGGATTACGCCTTTTTTTCCCTGCCATTCCAGTGTGTGTACGGTATTGCTCATATAGCATGCCCTCCTTTTGGGTAAAAGAAAACCGCAGGGAATAGGACCTGCGGTTTTAGATATTAAATTCAATTTTGTTGATATAGTTCTAGGATAATGTCCTTCTGATCCGTGATTAAAAAACCGTGCTTTTCATAGAAATGATACACACGATTTCTGCATTTCTTTGTAATTACAATGATATGAGATTGTAGCGGCACAATAGATACAATAGCCTCACCTTTTTCATTGAACGATTCAAAGTTTTTGTGGATTTTATCCTTACATTCCAACTCTTTATTTCTTGAATTGATCTCTGATATTATTTTGTACAGCCTGTTCTTTTGCCTGCAATTGCTGCAATAGATTTTTTGGCATATTTTTCTGAAAATTGACAAATTCCTGTTTCTCTCCAAAATCATGAAATTTTAAGGCGTTTGACAAAATCCGGAGAAGTTTGCTTTTCATTGGATCTTGATTTTTCATTGCGGTCAAATCCAAACAAAGCACTTCAAGATCTTGAAGATACCGCTGACAGGTTATGTTTCTACTAATGCGAAATGCAACAATGTATATGTCTGCACTAGTCGCTCGAATCTCTGTTGGAATATCTTTTAGCCTTACCTTATCATAGAATAGCATTTTTTCGATCCATTGTAAAGTGATTTGCCGAAAATTCATCAATTGACAGATACTTTCATCCATTTTGTCCTTCTCTCCTTACAAATACGGCATCGGATCCACCTGTGTTCCATTCTGTTTGATCTCAAAATGCAAGTGTGTGCCGGTGGAATATCCGGTACAGCCTACATACCCGATAATATCGCCCTGATTGACGGTCTGTCCGACGGATACTGTAATGGTCAGCATATGCCCATATAGGGTAGATGTTCCATCTCCGTGAGAGATCTCCACTCGATTTCCGTATCCGCCGCCGCAGCCGCAGCTGGAATTCTTGGGGTAATTGTGGGGACAAGCGTTGTCCGCTCTGGTTACAGTACCGGAACGGGAAGCAACGACTGGCTGTCCCTCGATACCGCCGTCGGAAATATCAATGCCCTTGTGTAGCGTCCCCCAGCGGTAGCCGTAAGTACTTGTGATGTTCGTATGTCCCGGAACGGGCCATGCGAACGCTGCTCCGTCAGTGATGAATTCCACATCACCGCTGCTGACACTGTAATATTGCAGCACGTGGGGAACATATTGCGGATCACCGTAGATACTCCAGCCGTTGCGGGCTTTTTGCATTTCAGAATATTCCTTAGCATTTTCTTCGGAATATACGCCGTCATAATTGCTCCATACCCAGGTGATGTATCCCGTTCCATAATTGTATCCTTGTAAGGCTACTTTGATATGATCCATGTCATTGGGATCCGTTACTCGTGCCATCTCCAGACACGTCCGCACATAGCCTACGCCCATGCGAATTGAATCTTCCACCGTTGTCACCGGACCAAAATTCACTTGCATCACATTTGTTCCGACACCACCGGATTCCTGCATCATGATGGCTTCGATCAGGGCAACGTATCTGCCGATTCCATTATCATTGGCGTATTGCGTGATCAGGTCGCTGTATTGCAGTACAGTATCGCTGACAGCCGCTGCACCTGTGCTGGCATTTTGCCGTTTTCGTTCTTCTTCGCTGGCTTGGCTTCCGGAAATACACATCAAAAGCGTTACCGCCATTAGAACCACGATTGCAAATGTCCCCAGGATTCCGAAAATGCCATGCTGTACAATATCAGCGGCAATCTTCTTGGCGGCAAGCTTTATGAGTTTTGCTTTTGCTACTTCTTTTGCAGCTTTTTCCACGGCATACTCTCTCTTTTGACTTTCTTTCCCGGAATCTGCGGCATTTTTTTGTGCTTCGCTTGCCTTTTCCTTAAAATAAGATGCAAAACGTATATCATCTTTTTTCTGCATTTTGATGCCGGAATCCGATGATTTTAATGACGTAGATTTTGTCTTGGCAGAAGATCCGGAGGAGGTCGTAGAGGAGGAACTGCTTGTCCCGGAATGATAGGAAGATGTACTGCCGGAATTACTTTTGGTTGAAGTGGTACCAGTGTGTGTCTGCTGTGATGCTGCCATCTGAGAAGTTTTTGCAGCAGACTGCTGTCGTGCCTTGGAAGAAGCGGTTTGCTGCTTTTCTGATGCTTTTGTTCGCTGCAAAGAACGGACTGCTGTTTCTTTTTGCCGGCGTTGAAAAATCAATTTTCCAGTTCGTGCAGCCAGATGATAAGCAGCCTGTTGGCTGCGTTTCACAGTAGTATCTGCGATTGCAATGTCTGGATCAGAAATTTCTCCATCCTGTTGTGCTGTATGTACCGTCACTTTTTTAATATGGTAGATTTCTCGCTTGACCTGATGTAAGATTTCTTTTTTTCCCGATTCTTCCAACTTGTATCACCTCATCTCATCAATAGGTTACTTTGGTGCAGCGTGTTCCCTGAAATACCATGTCATAGTTCTTGTCCATCCATGAGCCTTCCTTCACGTAGACGTTAATGTTTCGCTGTTGTTCTACCGGCACATTGACATCCCCGCTAAATGGATACAGCCCACATTTGGTGATGGATTCCGGCAAATGCACATTGCTTAGTGCGGCACAGTTGCCAAATGCGTAATCTCCAATTTCTGTGACACCGTCAGGAATATATACACTGGAAAGCTTGCTGCATCCATAAAAAGCAGTATCTCCAATGGTTTTCAGTCCCTCCTGGAATGTCAGATAACTCAGAGCAGTACAACCATAAAACGCATTTTTCTGAATTTCTGTCACACTTTCCGGGATCTCCAGCGATTGCAGCTGTGTACAGTCCTGAAAAGCACTTTCCGTCACCACTTCCAGCTTCGTGGGTAAAGTCAGATCAGATAAGCTGGAACAATTGCTGAACGAATATGTACCAAGCTGTGTATACGGATTCTGAAAGGATACTGTTTCGATGGTAGGATTGTTTTCAAACGCACTGTCGCTGATCATGGTGCAGTCCACAGGGATCTCCATGACTGGTGCATAATATCCCACAACACCATTGATGGCATTGGGGTGAAAAGAATCCCGTACATAGGATACCGGAACAGAAGATTCGTCATTCGCTGGTATGGTATAGTCCGGCGTTCCGTCATAATCTTCTTCCGGATAAAGCTGAGCATATGTGGTGGTGGTTTCGGTTGATGTTGCCGCTTCTAAAGTCGCACTGCTCACGGCAGTGGTCTGTGCAGCTTCTGTGGTTTCTTTGCTGTCCTCTTTGTCTTTTTTACAGCCAGTAAAACAGCCGCAAAGCAATGCGAGTGTCAGCAAAATGAGAATTCCTTTTTTGTTTCGCATTATGATTCCTCCTAATTATTGTTGTTTTTTTGACAGTACGAAAAAACTGTGATAGAATATTCCTGTCACTTTTTCGTTTTCTTTTGCTTTCTTTCAGAAAATATCCACAAGATCACTGCAACGAGAAAAACAATCGTGGAAAGAACGATCATCAGAATCTTGATCTTTTCGCTTTGGGTTTTGATAGCGATTCTTGCAAAGCAAAATATCATAATTTCAAGAAGTAGTTCCAAAATGGCGATTTTCAGCGGATTCGATGCTTCTACCTTCTTTTTGTTTTTTTCATCTTTTTGGTTTCCCGTCGCACATGAAGATGAGTCTGCTTTTTTTGATTTTGTAAGAGAAGACATGATAAATACTCCTTCCTATTCACATGGAGGTGCTGAAATGAAAAAATGGAAATTCTGTTCTTCGCTTTCTTCTGCTTATGGTATGCTCTGTATGTGAGCCACAACCACTTTACAGCACTAGTTTCAGATGCTTTGGCAGATTTTTTCGCATATTGCCAAAGATCTTCGCATCCATTGATCTGTATCTCCTCACCATAAAGCGAAAAGTGATCTTTTTCTAAAAACACAGCAAAATCCTGCAAGTATACATCAGAAAAAATCACTAAAATCACAGTGCCGAAAAAGGTAATTACAGATATGACCACCATCAATATGGTAAAAATGGCATTGTCAATTTTTTCGCACAAAAAAGCAGCAATGGCTAAGATCAACAGAATGATAAATGCAATCACAGTTCCTTTTAAGGAAGTATTTCTTTCCGATTTTACTTCATTTTTCTTCTTTTCCACAACACTCACTCCTTTCCGCCGATGCGGTTTTGAAAAGATATATATCACATGGGAATCACCCGACCTTTCATATGGTGTAGATTTACTCCGGCAAACTTGTAATCAGATGCACCATGAATCGCAGCAGAACCAGTGCATCATCCGTTCCCAGTTCACCGTCTGCATTGCAGTCTGCATTTTTCAGAGCCTGGGAATTCAGTGCGATTGAGCCAGATGCTGCCTTGTTCAGCAGTACGGCATCTACAATGTCAATTTTTCCATCCAGATTGACATCGCCATACAGAACAGAAGGACTGGCATCGAAAAAAGAGATCTCTTTTTCATCGCCCATTTCAGATACCGAAAATCCCTCAGTTTTCTGTGTAGTCGTATCTGCTATGGCGTAATTGTCAAAAGCAAGCTGTAGTGTGACTGTCCCATTTTCCGGCATAATAAAATCAGCACAGTCCAATGCTCCATAAGAGGTATCCGTTATATCGGTTTCTGCATTGCCAGTGATAGAGCGATAATGTTCCATACGCTCTGTGTTTTCCGGATCATCTTCTGGAACAATGGAAATGTGATCGCCGGGTGTTGCGGAAATGGTTACAGTTCCTGTGATTAACACTGGGGTTTCCACTTCGATTGTGACATCTTGTCCGCCTTTTCCACGGATTGCTTTTGTGATGTCCAGTTCTTCTGATTGTGTGTCGTAGCCAACCAGATGATAAGAGAGATTCCAGCTGTCTGTTTCTTCTCCGGCTGGAACGGGAAACGTTAAGCCATCTCCCAGAAAAGCGGAAAAACCGATGCCAAAGCCATTGATGTACATATCGCCACGGGTGTGGTTCAGCACAAAATACATATCGTTGTTCGGGTCACTGAGGTCAACGGCTGCTCCGGAAAAGTAGGGCAGACTGCCTTTTGCAACCAGATGCACTGTCGTATCTCCGGCAGCCTGTACAGGAAATGGGTGCAGCACAGCCACTGCGGAAAGCAGAGCCGTAGAAAGTGATGCAAAAATGCGATTCTTTTTCATTGTCCTGTCCTCAATTCTTTACTGGCAGCGTGTTTTCGATATGCACCAGAAATTGCAGCAAGACAACAGCGTCATCTGCACCCAGTTCACCATTGTCGTTGCAGTCTGCATTCTTTGCTGCCTGATTATTCAGCGTTACCATTCCGGCAGCCGCCTTATTTAGCAAAACTGCATCGGAAATGTCCACGTTTCCGTCCAGATTGACATCACCGTACAGCACAGATGCACTTTCCTGATACTGTTCCCATGTTCCATCACTATGCAAAATGACATAGTATTGGCAGAGAGAGGATGTCATACCGTCAGATGCAACACGCCGATCCTCCAGTTCCAGCAGATAATAGTTGTCCTGGGACCAGTTTTCCGGAAGTGTTATCTTTCCATCGTTGTATTCGCCGCTGGTCAGCAGTGTTTTTCCTGTCTTATCATAGAGCCGGTATGCAGAATAATGCTCTGTGGTTGCAGAAGTAGTGGTAGTAATTGCAGTAGTCGTTGTGCTGGTTCCAGTTGTGGAAACAGTTGTTGTACCGGAAACCAAATGATAGGAAATAACCAGATTCTGTGTATCTATTGTAAAGGTATAGGTTTCCTTGTCCGCAATATAGCCATCCGGTGCCATAATTTCCTGCACAGTGTACTTCTTTCCGCTTTCCAGATTCGGGATCACAGCTTCGCCATTGGTCGGACTGAACCGATATACCTGATTGCCGTTCTCGTCCAGCACATTGTATACACCGCCAGTGAGAACTTTTCCATCGTCTGTGGCAAACGTGATCTTGTATGCTGTCACCGCCGGTGCAATGGAATGCTCAAATTCTACCGGAACGATTGCTCCATAGGTAGTGATCTTCTGGGTCACGGTTTCTCCTGTGGTCAGATTTTCTACCACGTATGTGCCGAAAGGCAGCAGATCAGTCTGCACTGCCTTGCCGCTTTCTTCGATGGTCAGTGTCGCACGTTCCGAAGATTTGCACTTCTCATAGCTGCCGGAGGACTTCAGCCAAATGCGAATCTGATCGTTCGCATTTGCCTGCACTGCCAGTCTGCCGCTGATGGGAATCAAACTCAAGTGCATGGTAGCGTGGGTGTACTGGGGAAAACTGCTGTTGAGTGCAATCCAGGTGTCGCCGTCATAGTATCCCAGTTCCTGCTTTTCGCCGGTAAGATAATATCCTACCGGAGCGGTGTCCATCTGCACCTCCCATTTGCCCTCATATTCCTTGCCGTGCAGCGTAAATTCGCACAGCTTGCCGTCTGCACCAATGGAATATGTACCATACGCAACATCATCATGGTAAACCGTATACGAACCGCCATTTAGTACCGCATCGCCGCTGGGCGTAATGCTGTCTGTTTTGTAATCCTTGCAGTCAATGGCAATGGTATATGTCTTTTCTGTGTTTGGGATCGATGCAATGACCGTTGCTCCGGCACTGATGGTGGTAGTCATTGCCGATGCCGCCATGTATCCGTCCGGTATGGTTTCTTTGATGGTATAGGTGATCGCATTTCCGGCAGCATCATTGACCGGCAGTTTGGAGAAGATCGCTTGTCCCTTGGCATCGGTCACTGCGGTATAAGTGTTTCCGTTTCCGGTGACGGTGATCGTGACACCAGAAAGTGTCTTGACACCGCTGATGTTGACGATCAGATTGCCGGTGGCTGCTTCTGCCGCCAGTGCGGTAATTGGTGCAAATGCAGTGTTGCTCGGCACTGTTGCGAATGCCAGATTGCAGCTGAATGCTCCGGCTGCCAGAATTGCAGCCACGCAAATAATAGACTTTTTCATGTTACCCGTCCTTTCATTTTCAAAAGCTTCGATTGCGTTTCAATTGTTTTTTTACATGGGAATCACTTCCTTTCCGCAGAATAACGCCTTATTTTGCAGCTTTTTTCTGCTGCTTTTGAGCATACACTTCGTCCTGCTTGGTGGTCATCATCTTGTACAGTTCCGTATCCTTGGGGAATTCGTTGGCAAACGGAACAAGAGAAGGACCGACCTTTAACAGACCGTGACCAGCTTTGACATTGGTGATGTATTGCAGCTGCGGCTCTGGAATATGCAGTAGCTGTGCCAGAAGCTGACTGTCTGTCGGGGATTGGTTCAGCATTACCAGAAATTCACTGTTGCTGATCATCGCTGAAGCTGTATTGGAATCCAAAATGTCCGAAACGTTCTGTGTCATGCCGATACAGCAGCCACCATATTTTCGCACACGCTTCCAAAGTTTGTACAAGAATGTGGAGGAATACTCGTGGAGAAACAGCAGATAGATCTCATCGATAAAGATGTATGTCTTTTTGCCGTCCTCTCGATTGCGGTTGATACGATTGAGAATGTTGTCCAATACCACCAGCATTCCGACTGTCATCAAATCGCTGCCCAGTTCCAGAATATCGTAGCAGATTAGACGATTCTGAATATCCACATTGGTTTGCTTGGCAAATGTGTTCATGGAACCGGTCGCATACAACTCCAGTTCCAATGCTAATTCTTTTCCGATGTCCTCCGGCTGTCGTTTCAGTTCCTCGTAAAGGTCTTTCAGTGTCGGAGCACTGCCCTGCATCTTGTTTTTGACGTACTGAAAATACAATTTTCCTGTGCAACGGTCAATCATTGACTTTGCCTTGGCATCAATTCGACCAGTACCGATAATTTCCTCACAGAGGGAGAGGACAAACTCTTGTTTTCGCTGTACCGCTTTCTCTATGTTTTCATCATGTCCCTGACGAACTTCCAGTGCATTGATGTGATTGTCAGAAGTAGAGGAAACACGAATGATCTCTCCGCCAAACTGTTCAATCAGCGGCAAGTACTCTCGTTCCGGATCAATAATAATGATGTCTGCATCGGTTCCCAGACGCAGCTGTGTCATATACTCCTTGGCAAACATAGATTTTCCGGCACCGGAAAGTCCTAAAATAAAACTGTTGGCGTTTTGTAGCTGGAACTCATTGACGAAAATCATATTATTGCTGATGACATTCTGTCCGAAATAATGTCCTTTTTCGTGGTGGATTTCCTGCACATTAAACGGCATAAACGCAGACAGCACCTCCGTGGTCATGGTGCGGTTGGCAGCGATCTGATTGACACCAAAGGGAAGCGTTGTGTTCAGACCATCCAGTTGCTGAAATGTCAGCGGCGAAAGCTGGCATACCCGTTTTCTTGCCACTGCCCGGAAATTGTCTGTATCCTGATCCAGCTGTTCCAGACTGTCTGCCAGATGTAGTAGTGTCAATGTGACAAAGAACACACGTTGATCTCGATTTTCCAGATCATTCAGGAATTCCCGGCACTCCTCACGCTCCTGTTCTTTTTGAAAAGGTACGGTAGCGGAGAAGTTGTTCCGTCGATTCTGCTTTTGCTGCCAGTTGGAAATATTGGATTCGGCTCCCATCAGCTTGAATTCTGCCAGCTGATGTGCTTTTTCTGTGGACATGGGAATGACGGTCAACGTCAGCATCATATCTCGGTCAAAGTCCGTCAGTTCCCGAATCATTTTGTCGCTGATGTTGGACGCATAATCCTTGATAAACAGCACACGGCAGAACTTTTTGCCGATTTTCAGATAATCCAGATTCTTTTCCATGCTGTCCGGACAAATATAGTCCCGAAAATCATGTCCCAGCCGCTTTGTTTCCTGAAAATCAAAGTGATAGATGGTTTCTTCGCCGGGACGATAAAAGTCATGCAGCATTTGCAGCCGTTCCCGACAGTTCAGCGGTGTGCAGCTGGAACCCAGTTCTGAAAGCCGCTGCTGCAAATCGATTCCCATTCTGGAAAACTGATTGCGAACAATGCCCATTTCTTCCTGAGAAGAAGTGATCGTCAGGTATCTGTCCTGCACAATACCGTTTCCTTCATTGGCATGATCCAACAGCATTTGATTAAATTCGTCCCGATAAAGATTCAATCCGTCATCCTGCTGCGGAAACAGCACTTTTTCCCGCAATTCTGCGGTGTTTCTCTTGTGATTGTAGATGGTGATCTGAAAGACATCATCCGATTCAAAACCGTTCAGCAAAGCGGAATAGGAGAGAAACAGACGTTTCTTTCCTTCGTTGTCCTGAATCTGATAATTGACATCCTCAAAGCGGAACGTCTTACTGAACGTCCTGCCGCTCTGGAATATCCCGTCCTTCCAGATCGCCTGTACCGGAATGGTTTTCTGTACACTGGTCGGAATCGTGTGCTTTACGACCTCGGAATGAGATCGCTTTCCGAATTTTTTCAATTCTTTCCCTTCTTTCTGCTTCTTCTTTTTGCTCTTTCGCCATTTCTGCAATGACATTTCTGCCAACGTATTTCAGCTGTCTGGGTTCTACAAGATACCGGAAAACCATAACAACAAATCCATACGTGTTTGTTCCGTAGTTTTTCTTAAAAAAGCTGCCAAAAAAATCGCCGATCACCAAAAATGGAGCGGCGAGAATGAGATACAAAAACAGCATCAGATTTTGATCCAGAACGCTTTTTAACCGAAAAGCAAAGAACACAGCCAACAGGCACATGATGCCGGCACAAATGGTTTGCCGCAGTGTAAAAATGCCGAATGTGGTTTCTTTGTAGTCCTGGATCTCCTTATTCATACGAATGTCCATAAGCACCTCCGTTACAGTCCCAGCATTTGCTGGACAATGTGGTCTGCGGATTTGATTACACCGATCAATGTAAACAACCGCACCAGTACAAACACACCGAATTTCAGGATCATAACGACTACATCGGTTTCGTTCTGGTCAATGGCAACACCGCTTTGGAAAAAGACGGAGAAGATCAGCATTGCCAATACCAGAATCAGCCCTTGCAGCATCACACCGCAGTAGCTTTTTAAGAAATGTTTTCCCACATCAGCAGTGCCACGGCAGGCAAATGTGCTGAGCGGAATGGGAGCGATTGCCATGTACATATAGCATTGAAAGATACGTCCATAAGCAGCTACAAGCATATAGATGGCGGCAATGGCGATGGCAATCAGAAGCACGTCGGCAACCAATACCGTGACAATCTGCGGTATTCCCAAATTCAAAAGACCGAAATTCTGGTTGCTCAGGGCGTTTTCCAGTGTGGAATCCAGCTGCAATCCTGCAAAGGCACCGGTGTACTGCCATGCAGAATTGTATCCGGAAAGAATGATGCTGTTCCCAATCGTGGTGATTTTCATCACCAACGGGAACGCATTGACAACTACCAGATTGCAGATCACCAGCCGAAAAATTTCCTTAAAGATGATCTCCGGACGTTTCATCTCGGTCATGCTGCTGTAGGTGGAGATCATGTTCATGAAAAAGAACAGGATCACCATCGTTGTGCCGATTGCCTGAAAACTGGTGGCAAGCACATTCGTCAAGTTGTATAGGGTATCACTGAATGCTTCCGGACCGGTTGTCAGAATACCGACAACTTCCGACATTAGGTTATTGAAAATGTCGAGGACTGCTCTTAAATAGGTTGCAATTTCCTGCATACAAATCCTCCTTTTTTTGTGGATTTATTGGTTTTACCAAGTGACACCGATGGCGTTCAGCAATTCCTTGCCGAAGATCATCAGCAATCCAGCACCGATACACATAATGCCAGTACCACGCTGGGACGCATCTCTGGATGCCATAGCGGTGGCGAATTCGTAAATACCGAAAACGGCAAAGCCGACTCCCACCAGCCGCACGATCAGAATGATAATGTCGATCAGATTCGTCATGGAATCCAATGCCGCTGTGGTGCTGTCCGCAAATACGGTCATGGACATCAGCACTGCACTGACTGCAACTGTCAGATAGATGATCAGCCATTTTACTTTTCTCCAGCACTTGTACTTCAAGTCTATTGTTTTCATTACATTTCTTCCTTTCCTGTGTGCATCAGAGCCGCTGCATACTGCATCAGTTCCTCTGATGAGTAGTCTAATTCGTCTAAATTCAGTTCGATACTGCCATCCTCTGCGGCATGGTCGTGGAAAAAAGCATCCAACTCGGCAGTATTTTTTCTCTGGATTGCTTCTCGCTCCTGCAAGTCCCATGTTCTTTGCTGTTGTTCCCGCTCTGCGATCTTTTCCTCACTGTAGTGATAGGATTCTGCACCACCCAGAGCGATCTCGGAAAAGTTGGGGTGATGAAACACATCGTATTTCAAATCCAGAATCGGATTCTCACCACGCATAATGTAGATGGCATACTTGTTGTCCAATCGCCCGACTTCATCCGGAAGCATCAGTTCTCTTTTTTGCAGCTGTGTACTTTTGGAGGAACTGCCATTTCTTCCTTTGGACTGCGAGTAGGAATCAATGTCAATGGTTTCTGTTCCCAAACGTTTGGAAACATACTCAAAGGTACTCTGTTCATTCCCGCCCAGATAGAGAAAAGAATCGCAGTTTCCCACAATAGATTCCCATTGTTTCTCATAGAGTGCTTTCAGCTGCGAGAGATTTTGCAAGATGATCGAGCAAAAAATCTGCCGCTGCCGCATGGTGGACAGTAAGCTTTCAAAACTTTTGGGCAGTGCAACATTGGCGAATTCGTCCATGAGAAAATGCACCGGAACCGGCAACTTTTTTCCTCGATAGTCATCTGCACTGCGGTACAGCTGCTGAAACAACTGTGTGTACAGCATTCCCACCAGAAAATTATACGACTGATTGTCGTCCGGAATCACGGCAAAAATGGCGATTTTCTCTCTGCCCATTCGCTTGAGTTCCAGTTCATTCTGACTGGTGAGATCTGCAATACTCTGCACATTAAACTTCGATAATCTGGCATTCAGAGTAAACAATACAGACTGCATGGTTTTCGCCGCACCGCTGCGGTATTCCTGATAGGCACGATATGCCGGGTGACTGTCCGCTTTTTTATTGTCATGCTCCAGCTTTCGCTGCAATTCCAGCATATCACCGTCCAGCTGAGAGGGTTTTGGATTGCCCATCTCATCTTCTTCGGTCTTTGCACGACGTAAATACCGCATAACAGAGGTAAAATTCTGCTGTTCCTTCGGCAGCATCTCCCGCACATAAAAAATCAATGCACGCAGCAGAGATTTTGCAGAATCGTCCCAGATCTGTTCTCCTTTTCGGGCTTCCTTGTCTGTGGTGTTGTCAAAAATGTTGTCTACCAGCTGCAACACATCATCTTCCGTTTCCAGAAAGTCAAACGGGTTGTACCGGTCGGAACTCTCCGGATGTTTCAGATCCAACACCCATACTGTGTAACCTTGCCGCTTGAGAAAACCGCCGCAATCCTCAGTCAATTCGCCTTTTGGATCCAGAACGATATATCCTGTGTTGGCTTGCAGAATGTTGGGGCGAGCATAGAACATACTCTTACCGGCACCGGCACCGCCAATCACCAGCACATTGAGATTTCTGCGGGTTTTCTGTGCATTTAAGCTGAGTTTCATGTTTTGCGTCAAAATGAGATTCGGGTGTTGCACCGTGTCCAGATCATAGGGCTTTTCCGGAGGAGGGCTGTTTTTCTTTTCCTTTTCTCCGTATTTATGACTAAGAAAACCGGGATCTTCCCATTTGGTGGAGCCGTGTTCTTCTCCGTGCCGGTAATTCCTTTGATTACAGCATTTGTACAAAGCGACTGCGATGACAAGAATCAGTACCAAAACCAACGTCATTTTTAATGTCTTGCCGGAAAATGTGAAGTGCAAATTGCCGGCTTGCAGTTTTGTCAAAGCAACAAAAAACTGAAAGACATTGCCGTGCCAGTATGGCGATGTAAAAGCGGAAAACAGAAAAATCAGAATCAAGCCAAGTCCGCACAAAACGATTTGCAGCCAGAGCGGTTTTTGCTGTTTGGGCTTCTTCATGATGTGCCACCTCGTTTCCAGTACTCCCAGAATGATTTCTTTTCCGGAACGGACTGTAAGTACGCCTGTAATTTTTCTTTTACCATTTCTTCTGCCAGAACGGCAGCCCGTTTTTCGGCGATCTCCTGAATTCGTTTTTCTTCTGCTTGCTTTTGCTGCTCTGCCTGTAGTGCCTCTTGTTCTGCCTGCTGTTTTCGTTCCATTTCCAGCTGTTTGATCTGCCCCTGGTAATATGCGTCGAGATCACGCAGCGGATGGATCGTCATACAGTGCATTGCCATGCGAATGGAATTGTCTGCAATTGCTGTATCTGTGATTCTTCGCAGACTGTCCTGCATGGCTTTCAGATTGATTCCTTCCGGCGAGATGCCATATTTTTTGCACAGCATGTATACCACCATATCTGTCGTCACAATGGCATCGATTCCGGTTTCTTTTTCCAGAAGTTTAGAAACCAGAATTGCTGCGATTGAACGGAATCTGGCACTGTGATTGGATTTTAGATTGACGTACCACTGTTTTTCTGTGAGATCGTAGTATGCAACCCGATTTTTGCTTTCCTCCAGTTCAACCGGTTCTTGTCCCAGTGTCTGAATCAGGGCATGATATGCCTTTTCTGCGTTTGGCGGCAGTAAAGAACGCTGCTGGTCTGTTTGGCTGACATCGAATACGTACAGAATACTTTGACTTTTGAATAAGGCAAGAGTAATGGGACGAACGTCCGGCAGCAGATGTGTGCCACATTCTAGCCACTCTCGCTGGGTGCGAAATTCTGTAACTTCCTCTGGATCCTGCACCATGAGCAAGCAGATATTTTCCTTAGCGTACTCCGGAAACCGCAGAGCCATATCTAAAAATGGCACAATATTCTGTGATTTTACCAGCGTATACTGCACATTGGCGATGTGGATCGCTTCATCATACGATAACATTGCCATTGGATTCACCTCCTTTTTCGTGTAGCTCCTGATTATTGACTGTATGGTGCATGGGAATCACCTCCTTAACGTTTTGAAACAACTGTTAAAGTTCTGCGGCTTGGGAACGCTTTCGTCCGGTATCCGGAGAGCCTTCGGATAAATCGCCAAAGTTCAAAGCAGAATCCCAGTTTCTGTTTTGTTCTGCCAAAGCCGGATCGTCCGGAAATATTTTGTCCCAGTCGATACTGGGCGGCTCTAATGGCGTAGATGATTCTTCCGGTATATCTGGTTCCGGCATGGGTGGAGCGGCAGTTTCTGCCGGTTTGTCAAACATGGCAAGCACTTCTTCCAATTCCGGCGGAAGGGAATTGGTTTCCGGCTCTGGGTTGGCAGCCACTTCTGGATCTCCGGTACGCTGCTCTGCTTCTGTCGGTGTTGCTTGTACTGCGGCACCTTGTCTTTCCAGCTTCATCTGCTGAGAGATCCAGATCCAATCTTCTTGCAAAGATTGAATTCCGTCCGGAATACTTTGCAGGCACTGTTCCGCCTGCGGCATTTCTGGAATCTCCAGTGGAAATTCCTTGCGAATGCCCATTTGGTAGGCAGCAGCCTGTGCGGCATACGCAGCCTTTTGACGAATGCCCAGATAAAATTCTGGCTGCTGTGCGTGTCGATACTGCTTGCTGTAGATGACCTCACGCATCATTGCAAAAGCAACATCGTCATAAGCTGCTCCTTTTGCAATGCAGAGTTGATTGTTTCGTGGGTCAAAACGCACCGGATTTTCCAAAGGAATCTCTGCACTTGGCTCCACAAAGACTGGCATCTTCCAGCCATTTTGCCGCATGAATCCGATTGCGGTGTTGACACAGATTTGCAGCATTTCCTCTGCACTGGCTTCCGGAATTTCTGTCCCATCCTCCAGATGGAATGGATGTTCTGCATCATTCCTTCGGTACTGTTCGCTCGGCTCTGTCTGATCTTCCCGGAAAAGCGGAACCATTTCTTGCTGTTCCATGGTTCTGGTTCGACCGTGAAAGTTTTCCGGAGCATAAAGATGCAAACTGCTCTTTTCTCCATATCGGATTTTTCTGCCTGCCTGATTCCATTCTTCCATGGTTCTGGCTTGTCCGGCAGTTGGATTTTGCAGAGATGCCAGATACAGCAGCACACTGTTTTTCAAGTTCAGCTGGTATCTTGCGTAAAACTGCAAAAAGTTTTGCAGCTGTGATTTCTCTTGCAAGGCAAGAATGCCTTGCTGATACGCATTGCTTGGCGAAAATGCGGATTCCTGTTCCATGTTCTTTCACCTCACAATTCTGCGGCTCTTCCACGCTGTACCGGCTTTTTCAGATTTCGTTCCATCTGTTTTGTTAGTTCTGCCTGTACGCCAAAAATAGACGGCATGGACGGAGTGGGAGCCGATTCTTGTTCCTGCTGTGGAAACAGCGGCTTTTTTTCCTTGCTCTCCTCCGGTATAGGCGGTACTTCCAATTCCGGAACCGTCCACATGGGATCAGTACCAGAACGTTCTGCCGGAGAGGTTTCCTGTACCGGAGGTTCCGCTTTTTTTGCCGGCTCTGGTTCTCCGTCCTCTACCAGCAGTTCATGGGAGGACTGACCGGGAGCCAGATTCGTCTGCATTTGCTGATACATATCATGCTCTATCTGTGTCATACTGCTCTGTGGCGGCACTTGTGCCGGCATTGGATACGGTGGTGTATCAGTCGATACTGGCGGTACGCCTGACTGCTGCGACTGGGCATATGGCTGAGATTGCGTTTGTGTTTGTGCTTGTGTCTGGGACTGCTGCGGTTCATACGGATACATTGCTGCGGTCTGAGCACTGCACAGGGAACTGATCTGCAATCGTTCCATGATGCTCCGCACCAGAGGTGCGTCCTGCTGCCGAAAGAGAACGGAGGTCAGTCCGTCCACCTGCATTCCATCATAGTCCGGCGTATCCTCTCGGATACTGTAGAGCAGCCCGACCTGATTGGCAAGTTCCTGAAATTTTGTCGCATCGTGCGGCTCCAGGGCAATCATGTCAAACGGTTCCTGCCGTTTAACCATGGCACGAACAGAAATTTCGCCCATTTCTTTTTTGCGGCTGCCTTTCATGTGGGCTGCAACCATTGCTGCCATTCCCATAGCAGAATGACCAACAAATCGCAGGACAACTGTGGTCAGATCTACGGTAAGCTTAATGGCTTTCCCGCTTGCAGCCATCATGTCTTCTGCGGCTCGGATACTTTGATCCATGACATTTCATCTCCTTGGGGTTCTGTGGCGGATAAACGTATGTATATATATGAAAAAAGCCATTCGTTTTCTTGGGGAAAAGCGAATGACTTTTTCTTTTGATTTTGAGAGCGAAAGTTTAGTCTACTTCGATCGCACCACTTTGTTTCTTCGGTGCTGTCGGTTCAGTTTCCTGTGGCTGCGGCGGTGCTTCTTCCTGTACCTGCTGTCGGGCAACAATTTTGCAAAGTCGTTTCTGTTCTGCGAAATTCTGTTGCTGCTGGTGCAGCCTGTCCAGCTGATGTATCAATGCTTCATTTTCTGCCGGATCATTGCTTACAGCAAGCTGCTGCTGCAATTCCTTGATCTGCGTATCACACAGCTGGATTTCCTGATTCAGCTTTTCCCGGTAGCTTTGAAACTGCTCCTTGCTGTGAATGTCTGCACCATGCAAAAAAGCAGCAGCCTTTGACATTTCATGCAGCTGCTTCTGTGCTTCCCGAAATTCTGGCGTATACTTGAGGTATGTTCGCTTTGCAAATACACCGATTCGATAGCAATGATAGTAGTACAGTGCCAGAAAACCAGTTGCTTTCTTTCGCTTGCGAAAGCTTCCGTGATAGCGATAATAGGTAGACGGCATTCTGCGTTTGCCGGACGTTTCCTCCTGCATATGCAGCACTCGCTTTGCCAGCGTTTCCAGACTGTCATAACCGGCTCCCAGTTTATATAGGCGAAAGTAACGGTCTTTTCCAGGCGGTTTGATTTTGGGATACTTGCCGGAGAAGTTCCAGGTATATCCCATTTCCTCCATTTGCCGGATCAGATCTTGTACGGTATCAGACTGCATGGCAGCTGCATCGAAGTCCAGCCGTATATCTCCACGCACCGTTGGTCGTCTGGATTGGTCAATTGGTTTGCTGCCCAGCTTCTCAATGGCGGCATCCAGATCCAGCCGAATGTCGCCACGCTGGGTCGGTCTGCCTTCCTGTTCCGCTTTCCACTCGCCGTAATGTTTGCCGCTTTGTCCTGGGTGTTCAATGACAGACAACCCATACTCCCGGCATAGATCATCAGACACCTCTCGCATTTGCTGATAGTCAGACTTGCGGTTGACAAATTTGTACCCATCTGCAAAGGCGATAGCATTGAGCATGATGTGATTGTGATAGTGACCGGTATTCAGATGCGTTGCCACCACAACCTGAAACCGATCGCCCCACAGCTGCTCTGCCAGTTTCACGCCGATCTCGTGTGCTTGTTCTGCGGTAACTTCGCCTTCCCGGAAGGACTGATAGCCATGGTAACACACTCTGCCTTTGCAGGGCTTTCCCCAGAGATCATAGACAGCTGCAAATTCTTCGCAGGCATCGTTGGGAGCAGTGCAGTTGATACCAGACACATAGCAGACTTTTTCTTGCTCCAGTTCCTCCGGACTGTACTCGTGTATCATGCTGCCGTTCTGGTCGATCTGATGCAGACTGCTCTGATACTCCAGTCCAGTTTGTTCGATTGTCTTTTCTGGGTTTTCAATGTACATTTCTACTCGCCGGATCGCAGCAGCAGTGCCTTTGATTGCCCAGATCGATGTGGTTGCCATGTTCTCACCGTCCTTTCAAATGTTTTGGTATGCCGATCATCGTACCAAAGAAATCAGAACAAACCCTGTGGAAAAAACAAATGCCATACCAAGAATACTGACAATGGTACTTCTGATGAAAATCGCTTTTTCTTGAATTGCAGCAATACTTAAGAGTGGGTATATGATGAGTGCTGCAATTCCAATGATGATGTATGACATGATGATCTCCTTTTGCTTTGTTTTGCTGTACCAATCAATAATATTCATAACAGGATTTTGCATTACGATTTTTATTTTGACTATTTGGTAAAAAACATAATGAATGCCCCTACGATAACAACAAGAGAGAGGATGCCATAGACATACCGCATATATTTGACATCCTCTGCGTAAGGAAACATTCCTTTACCATTGATCAGGTATATGATCATGTCTGTTGCCAATGTCAAGCTGCTGATTGACATGATCGTTACTGCAATGTCTAGCATACGTCTTCTCCTTCCTGAAACGGCTGGTACAGCGGCGGCACTTCACGCAGCTGTTCTTTCCAGTCTGCTTCCTGCCGTTTTTGCCGAACGGTTTGATTGTCTTTCTGTAATTGTTCCAGAACTGTATCCCGAATGTATTGCAGCACTGCGTCCGGATCAGAAGCTGCTTCCTGTCCCGCAAGTGTTTTCTGCACCTCCAGAAAAATGTACTGTAAGTCAGAAACGATTTCCTCTGTGAGTTTTCTCTGGTCGGGAATAAGGAAAGAGCGATGTATCTCTTTCAGGATGTGCTTCAGATCACCGGTCGTTTCTTCCAAAGACTGCGGGTCAATGTAGTGAATGGTATTGGCGGTCGCAGTGATCTGGTTGAGATTGTTTCCGATCCGGCTGAGTGCAAGCAGCAGTTTTGGATAATCCACAGGAGGGGCTTCCCGGACAGTTCCATCTGCAATCAGATGCCGGAGAAATACCTCACGGGGATAACCGGATTTTTTGCACTTCTTCTGAACCTCTTGAAATTCTGCATCGTTGAAACAAACCACAACACGATGATTTCTTGTTCGCATCTTTTTGCTCCTTAATTTTTTACATTTTCAAATCAGGGGTCTTAGGGGCTTGCCCCTAACAAGAATTTGCGATTCATCGCAAATTGTCTGTGTTGCAACACAGACGTTGCTTGCCGTAGAACGAACACCCACCGGGTGTATCGTCCTACGAACGGATGCTACGCATCCTGTTTCGTCTGAAAGACGATTTTCCTTAGAGAGAGGGGCAGCTTTGCCGTTCCTGCGTTCTGTTTCGGCTCTGGGAGCGGAGTTTCATGAGAAAATCATTTACATCTTTCCCGCCTGTGGGTGGTACATCGTGGATTTGATACGTATTTTTCAGCAAATTGGTGATATGCTGTGTTGCTTCACGTCCCGGTGTATCGTTATCCAGGTGCAAATACAGTGTTTTGATTTGCGGATGGTCTTTCAGAAACTGTTCCAGTGCAAGGGGAACTTTCTGACCTGTTCCGGCAACACCGCCCAGTGCCAGCAAATTCATATCTTTCCATGGAGCACCCCGCATTTCTGCATAGGTTGCAAAACTTAAAGCATCGATGGCAGCTTCAAAAACGTGAACCGCATTGCTTTTGGGCTGTTCCGGCATCAGGTGAAATGCATAACGTTTATCAGAACCGGAACATTCTCCTTTGAAATCGCCTTTGGTAGCACGGATATTACCGTACCGGGGACAATTTTCTTTGTCCATTCCCAGAAACACAGCACTGTGATATTTCTGGCTTTCGTACAGTGTTTTGTTTTTGATACAGTGGAAGATCACATTCCGGCTGATTCCTCGTCCCTCTAGATAGGCGATCACTTGATTGTGATTGTAATTTCGGGAGGGCGGAGAAAATTCTTTTTTCTTTTCCGGCGGTTTCTTTGGAAAAACGCTCTGGTATTCCTCCGGCGGTAATTGCAGGATTTGCCGCACTGCATCGGGAAACTTCATTTCTCGCACCTTCATCAGATATTGCAGGGCGTTGTGTCCGCCGATCCCTTTGGAATACCAGTGCCATTTTCCATTGGAGATCCGCAGGCTGTCGTGGTCGATTGTTCGATATTCATTGCCGGCAACCCGTTTCAGATTCCCTGGTTCGTAGATTTGCAGATAGGTCAGCAAGTCCATTTGTTCTGCTTTTGCAATATCTGCATCGGGTATTCTCATGTGATTCACCTCCGTATTTGTGCTTAGAAAATTGTGGACACTGTGTCCCACTTTTTTTCGTTTCACTTTGCCATATGAATTTCTTTTTCCTGTAGGCTTTGCATCTCGGAAATTGTGGACACTGTGTCCCACTTTTTTTCGTTCCGCTTTGCCATATGAATTTCTTTTGCCTGTGGGCTTTGCACCTCGGAAATTGTGGACACTGTGTCCCACTTTTTTTCGTCCCGCTTTGCCATATGAATTTCTTTTGCTTACGGGCTTTGCATCTCGGAAATTGTGGACACTGTGTCCCACTTTT